>JAABUR0100000173.1_pt1 | contig 149162 bp, 147 predicted proteins | sample 5560091 | NCBI WGS metagenome assembly JAABUR01 (sample SAMN10711879, study PRJNA513375) | rock metagenome | isolation source: Antarctica rocks | place: Antarctica: Victoria Land, University Valley sud | reverse complement strand
AAAGCGATCGTGGGAATTGGGATTCAAACCGGCTACGGTGGGGAGCGGCAACTGGGCTCGGCTGCTATGGGTACAGCACCCGTTTTGAAGGAGTGTGGGTACAAAAATGGGTACAGTGGACCCATTTTCTTGGTTTCTACCGACTCTTTACTTCCCTAAGTTGTTCATTTGATTGGCTCCTGAGGTAGGACTCGAACCTACAACCCTTCGGTTAACAGCCGAATGCTCTGCCATTGAGCTACTCAGGAGTAATGTGTGGAATGCGTAGTGCGCGATAGCCTAGGTTTGTTATAGCAAAGGTTTATTGCTTGGTCAAAGATGTGCGCTTAACCTCATGCTCCAGAGGACGATAGTATGATTCAAGAGAGGAAGGTTCTAGACTGGCCTGATCTGGCAGGACTCCCCTGCAGCCTCCTGCTGCTCGAAAGTTAAACTTTCGACGGTGGTTGAAAATTCTGCACCGCACAGAACTGTCCGTTACGAGCGAAAACAGAGATTCCGACTGCGTCCACGGCAGGATCGAGGATATTCGCACGAAGACCGGCAGAACGCCTCCAAGCGTCGATTAGGATTGCCGCTGTTTGCCCTTAGGCCACGTTCTCTGTAGCACGTTCGAAGCGCGCCCGAGTTTCTGACCCACGCTTAGACAGTCCGGCTCACCGGAGAACGGTGCGAGATGGTTTCATGTTCCACCATTTGTTGCGCATGAGATGCGGCAGCGCGTTCAGGGCTGGATCTGAGTGAACTGCTTATTCTTCCGACTCGCCCGCTCCTGGTTGATCGCCAAAAAGAGGTACTGCTCTGCTACGGAAGCCGACTGCGCGCGCGCAGCCCGAATTTACCACGAGTACGAAGCTAACCACATAGATGAAAGAAACCTAGCCATACCTGGAGTAAACACGGAACGGTCAGCCATGTCGCTACATGCCTTGGTCAGTAAGCAATTGGGATCGGACGGCGTTCCAGGTAAGCCGAATCCCATCCTCTAGATTCGTCGTGTGATGCCAACCGAGATCATGAAGGCGAGTTACGTCCAGCAACTTGCGAGGCGTGCCATCCGGCTTGCTCGCATCGAAGACTAGCTTGCCGTCAAATTCAAGGATGCGAGCAACACTCTCCGCCAATTCGCGAATGGTCGTGTCTTCGCCCGTACCGAGATTGATCAGCGGTGGTGAGTCCTCGAGAAGCAGCGACTGAAAACGCTTCTCTTCAAGGTTCATCAAAAATATACAGGCTTTGGCGAGGTCATCGGAGTACATCAGTTCCCTCCGCGGGGTCCCTGTGCCCCATACCACAAGTTCCTTCTTTCCCGCAACCTTGGCCTCAGCCGTTTTGCGGATTAATGCGGGTAGCACGTGAGAGCCGTTGAGATCGAAGTTGTCTCCCGGGCCATATAGATTGGTTGGCATGGCAGCGACATATTGCGTGCCATACTGTCGATTGTAGGCCCAACACTGCTCTATTCCAGCGATCTTAGCGATGGCATACGGGCGGTTCGTCGGCTCAAGTGGGCCCGTGAGGAGGTACTCTTCCTTGATTGGTTGTGGACACAGCTTCGGGTAAATGCAGCTTGAGCCTAAAAACAGCAGCCGCTGAACACCGGAGGCACGGCTTGCTTCAATGACATTCGTCTGGATGGCTAGATTGTCGCGGATGAAGTCGGCGGGATACGTGCTGTTAGCAAAGATTCCGCCTACTCTGGCAGCGGCAAGAAAGACAAACTCAGGCTGCTCCGTCCCGAAAAAGCAGTCCACACCTTTCTTATGAAGAAGGTCTACCTCTTGTCGAGTGCGGGTTATGATGTTTGTAAAACCTTGGTCACGGAGCGATCGGCTGATAGCTGACCCAACCAGACCACGATGACCGGCGATATAAACACGAGAATCATGCTTCAAGAAGTTGGACATGGTCTCCGCTCATTGTCTGATCTCTTGGCCAAGTGCAACGGACACCCTAGCTCTCGCGTACAGTAAACGCATCGAAACCGTGGGCAAGAGCTAGAGCATCTCGTTTGGCCGTCGTAAGGTCTGCCTCGACCATCTCGCGAACCAGATCACTGAAACTGGTGCGTGGCACCCAACCAAGTTCACGTTTCGCTTTTGCAGGATCTCCGAGCAGCGTCTCGACCTCTGTTGGCCGAAAGTACCGCGGATCCACAGCAACGATTACGTTACCTTCACGATCGACAGCTTTCTCATCAACACCGGTACCTTGCCATATGAGATCGAGTTCAAGCAATGTGGCGCAGCGTCTCACAAACTCTCTAACTGTGAACTGTTCACCAGTTGCGATAACGAAATCCTGTGGTTTCTCCTGCTGGAGCATCAACCACTGCATCTCAATGTAATCACGGGCGTGACCCCAATCACGTTTCGCATTCAGGTTGCCAAGAAATAGTTGTTTTTGAAGGCCTACCTTGATCCGTGAGAGACCGCGTGTAATCTTGCGAGTCACAAACGTCTCTCCGCGTAGTGGCGACTCATGATTGAACAGAATGCCATTACACGCGTACATTCCATAAGCCTCGCGATAGTTCACGACGATCCAATAGGCATACATTTTCGCTACTGCATACGGGCTGCGGGGATAAAAAGGAGTAGTCTCCTTCTGCGGAATCTCTTGCACCAGCCCATACAACTCAGACGTGCTGGCCTGATAGAGCCTTGTAGACTTCGCGAGCCCAAGGATCCGAATCGCCTCGAGCAGGCGCAACGGACCAAGTGCGTCGGCATCCGCGGTGTACTCTGGTTGCTCGAAAGAGACCTGCACGTGAGATTGTGCGCCGAGATTGTAGACTTCATCCGGTTGAACTTTCTGAACGATATGAACGAGCGAGGAGCTGTCCGTTAGATCGCCATAGTGAAGAACGAATTTAGGCGATGGCAGGTGCGGATCTTCATAGAGGTGGTCGATGCGGGCCGTATTAAATAATGAGCTTCGACGCTTAATCCCATGAACCTCATAACCCTTTTTGAGCAGAAATTCCGCAAGGTAAGCACCGTCCTGTCCAGTGACTCCTGTGATCAGTGCTCTCTTCAAGCTTCATCCTCAATCTATTCTCATTAAAGAGCTCAAACGGTTTTACACGCCGTCAATAAAAACTTGAGGCGCCTGCATTGCAAGTTTCCCTAAGGGTCTGACCGAGAGATCAGCACCTGAGATCTTCCAGAAAAACTCTTCTTAGATCGAAAGTTCGTTTTGAAGATCAACATATGAGGAGGCTTGAAGGTCAGCTTCTCATGTCTGGCAAATTGCCTCGATACCGTACCATCAATCGAAGCAGCTTCCGCGCCTCCCAATAACGTGGAACATACCGTCTGGGCTGGGAAATTGACCGAAACAGCCATCCTAGATAAAACCTATCAGCCCACATTGGAATCTGTACCTGATCACCGCTCAAGAAAGCGATTGCGGCACCGATGCAGTGGATAGATGGCCGATAACCGAGATTACGCTTCAGGTACAGGCCCAGTCGTTCCTGCGTCCCTCCACCGACAGTGACAATGATATGTTGCGGGCGAATTCGATCGATTTTGTCAAGTAAAAGCTGATCATGAATTTTTCCGCCATACATGGGGGCCATATAAATATTCTCATCAGGAACGACAATTCCCTGTCCCCTGAGCCATTCATGGTTGCATTTCGCGCTGACTGGGCTCGCCATAATCCAGAGCGTATTGCCCGGTCGGCGCACGTCCCATTCATGGAGGAGAGCGGCAAGATACTCAAGCCCCGACAGTCGGCGAAGATTATCGCGCTTCAAGAAATTCCAGATAAGTACCATAAACGCTGAGTCTGTGATAGCAAGATCAGCATTCAATAGGGACTCGCGATAATCAGCACTTCTATCGAAGTCCTTAAGGGCGGGCGCGGCGGGAACGACCAGCAATCCGCCACCCCGCATCTTCGATATCGCGGCATGGGGAGAGCCGCCAAAGAAATCGATCCCTAAAATCCGGCGATAAGAGTGAGCCTGCGGATCGTTTCCCATGCTACTTGGATGCACTCACGAACATTTCGCTCTCGATCCAGGCGTAAGTTTTCGCAAGACCGTCATGAAGGCTAATAGACGGCGCCCAGCCAAGCTTCTCTTCGATCAGGGTATTGTCGCTGTTTCTACCGTTGACGCCCTTCGGCGCACTGAGATTGTAGTGACGCTCGAGCTCGATGCCGGCGAAGCTTTCAGCCAGATCAACGAGTTGATTGATTGTCACCAATTCATTAGAACCAAGATTCAGTGGCTCGAGAATATCACTCGCGGCAATCATCTGGGTGCCTTTCGTACAGTCGTCGATATACATGAAAGAGCGGGTCTGCTTCCCATCACCCCATATCTCGATCTCGTGCCTGCCTGAAATCTTGGCTTCAATCACCTTACGGCAGATAGCCGCAGGAGCCTTCTCGCGACCGCCTATCCAAGTCCCCAGAGGTCCATAGACATTGTGATAGCGAGCGACGCGGCTTTCGAGACCATAATCTTCTGCAAAATGACGGCACATGCGTTCGCTGAATAGCTTTTCCCAGCCGTATCCATCCTCAGGCAGAGCTGGATAAGCATCCGACTCTTTCAAAGCAACCACATCTGGGTTGGTCTGCTTTTCCCCGTTGTAGACGCAGGCAGAAGAAGAGTAGAAAAAGCGCTGGACGCCCTTGTCCCGCGCTGCCATCAACATATGGGTATTCGTCAGAACGGAGAGCATGCAAAGGGCTTTATTATTCTCGATAAAGCCCATGCCGCCCATATCAGCAGCGAGTTGAAAGACCATGTCCGTCTCTTCGGCCGCACGATAGCAACTATCTCTATCCTTGAGATCCAGCGAAAGATTTTCTACACCGTCTATGACTTGGTACCAGTCACCTAGCGGTTTGATATCGACGGCGCGGACGACGTCAACTCCACTGTTCAGCAAGCTTTTTACAAGAAAGCCGCCAATGAACCCACCACCGCCGCAGACAACGGCTTTTTTACCCCTAAGAATCATTTTGGCTCCCATAAACCTAAGAATTTTCTCTCGAACGTGCGCAGCAAAACATTTGTCTGTTACGAAACGGGTGGATCCTTGATCTGTATAAACATCTTCAGTATAACTGACGGCCCCAATCGGATTGTTCGTGTCTTATTACAGAGAGTGAAAAAGCAACTTTCGATACACTTACGTATGTGTCAACTCCCTCAATATTGAGCCGAGGAATGCCTGGACTGGGGTCCGCACGCCGCACGCAGGCCTCCCTCCTGTGAATTAGAACCAGGTTCGCGCTTTATAGTGCAGGTAAGCGTCGCCAAACTTCCCTTCGAGGACTCTTTCTTCAGTTCTAACTCGATGGACCTGCAGCGGTACAAAGATGAGGAAAACGAGCAAATACCAAGGTTTTTCAATGCAGAGCACAAGACCGGCTAAAGTCAAACTGCCGAATATGTAAATGGGATGTCGAATACGCGTGTAGAGCCCTGACGTCACAAGTTCTTTAGCCTCGGCCTTGACAGTGAACGAGTTGCCAAGCTGAATGCGAGCGATCAAAAATAGAATCAGCCCGGGGACCCCTAGTGCCACGCCTAAAACTCGCAAAGAAGTCCATGGATGGTCACCATATGCAATGATGACAAAGGTTATCCCTACACACGCAAAAACAAGTGTTTGGATATTTGATCGCAATACGGGTCCTCACTGCAATTTTGTCCATTCTAAAGCAGTTATGCGGCGCCAAAGTGGATCTTCTGGGGTCACTATTTATGCATCGCTTGCGTTGACGGAAGAATATCGTCATGCTGTGAAGCAGTATGAGCTTGGCGCAAACTATAAATGCTAGTGTGAGGCATCAACCACAAGCTGTGCTGGGCGTTGTTCTTCTAGCCGGCTTTATGATATGCGCTGTTTTCGCTCCTCTACTCGCACCGCAGAACCCGGCGGAACTCCATCTCACCAGCCGCCTTCTTGGTCCTTCGGCAAAATACTGGTTCGGCACGGACGAATTAGGCCGCGATATCTTTTCACGAACACTGTACGGCGCGCGCATTTCGATGCTGGTCGCAATCAGTGTTGTCAGCGTTTCATTGAGCGTGGGTTCGGTGCTGGGCTCTCTGGCGGGCTACTACGGAGGCTGGACCGATACCTTGGTCAACATCTACATCACGAACGCATTCCTCGCGCTGCCGGGAATTCTCCTCGCCATAGCGTTCGTAGCATTCGTCGGCCCCGGATTGAGGAACCTGATTTTAGCGCTCGCCATCTCAGGATGGGTAGGCTTTGCGCGGCTAGCGCGAGCCCAGGTGATGGCCGTTAGGGAGCGAGAGTTCGTAGAGGCGGCCCGCGCACTCGGGGCCTCCGATCTCCGCATTCTTTGCAAGCACATCCTGCCGAATATTCTCCAGCCTCTGATCGTGCAGGCGGCGATCGGCATGGCTGGAGCAGTGCTTGCCGAGGCGACCCTGAGCTTCCTCGGACTGGGGATCCCGGCTCCTGTAACGAGTTGGGGGGCCATGCTCAACGATGCTCGGTCGCATCTCTTCGATGCGCCACATCTTGTCTTCTTCCCCGCGATGGCCGTCATGTTGAGTGTCCTCTCATTCAACTTCATTGGCGATTCTTTACGGGACTATCTTGATCCGCGTGCACGGCTTTCTGTTACCGTGTGAACACGCGAAAACAATCGTGGAAGCCAATCGGATATGCTGAGACTTGAAGAGGAAAGGTTCCACGCCATGCGCAAAAGTATAGTCACGCCCGTTGCTGCTGCTGCAACACCGATTGGGGACCTCTGGCGCGACCTGGAGCGCATTGCGCGAGTTGAGATGACCTCGGAAGACGACGCATTTCCCATTGAGCACGCGCTCGGTAAGACGGTCACCACAGGCTGGCGCGCATCAGTTATGGGACCTCAGGTTGTCCGCCTTCACTTCGACGAGCCACTGACGATTCGTCGCATCCAGCTCCACTTTATCGACCGCACCGCAGAGCGTTCCCAGGAGTTCGCCCTCTTCGTCAATGGCGAGGCTGGATCCATGCGTGAGATCGTTCGTCAGCAGTGGACCTTCAGTCCAAGCGGCGCCACCGAGGAGATCGAAGATTTTGCGGTTGGGCTGACCGGCGTGACCCTTCTCGAGTTGCAGATCGATCCTGACCGAAGCCACGACGCATCACAAAGCCAGAACTACGCTACGCTCGCCAATCTGAAGATTGCCTAAGGAAGTGCTCTATTCTCGTCGGAGTCATCTCAGACACGCACGGTCTCCTGCGTCCCGAGGCATTGGCTGCCTTGCGCAGTGTTGACCATATCCTTCACGCTGGCGATGTGGGCAACATCGAAATTCTCCACAAACTGCGTGAGATCGCTCCAACAACAGCGATACGGGGCAACATCGATCTGCACGATGAGTGTGCAGAGCTCCCGGAGACCGAAGCGATCGAACAAGGCGGCAAGCTCCTCTATATGGTGCACTCCATCAACGATCTCGACGTAAACCCGCGGAGCGCCGGGATAGCAGCGGTGATCAGCGGTCACTCGCATCAGCCAGGAATGGAGACCAGCGACGGCGTACTCTACCTGAATCCGGGCAGCGCAGGGCCACGAAGATTCAAGCTGCCAGTGACGCTTGCACTGCTGTATGTTGATGGAGATAGGCTGACTCCGTCGATCGTCTCCTTAATTTAGAACCCCACCTTTAATGCCATTTACTTCTTCTTCCGAATCCCGCGCCGGAACGGAGCAGTGGAGTGGATGGTGATCTGTATGGCGTTATTGTGTTCGCCTACGACGCCGTTTGGCGTGGGCGAGTACACGTGAAGATACCCTGCCTCAATCTGAACGTTTTCATTCAGGTTCCATCCGACCGCGCCATAGGTGCGATTCTGATTGAGGATGTGGTTACCGCTGTGAGGGCCGAAGTTCGCGAAGATCTCGTCGTATACCGAAACATAGTCGGGGAGAGCGCCAGTCGTAGGCCATCGAAACGGGACGTCGGCTGTCAGTCGATAGCGGGCCCGTTCGGCGAACTTCCAACTGGTAACGCCGATGTCCCGGGTAGCGGTTCCTTCCCAGCGTTGTTCTGCCCGGAAGCGATGCGCCAGCTCAAGAGCAGTCGCTCTCCGCGGGCCTAGCATGTGTTTGAACTTCAGCTCTTCGAGAAGGCGATGTTCAGGCTGAGGTCCGGTAATCGTTGGATCACCGAGGCTTCCCCCTTCAAACGGGTAGTTATGGAGATACGTGTATGCAAACATCGTAGTGAAGCCGCGACCGAAGTCATAATTAACTCCGGGGCGAACCAGGAGCTGTTCCCACCGCTGTCCGATACCCTGCCGCCTGTACTGACCTTCAAGGTGGACTCCCCAGGAGCGCGTCAGTGGATGATCGCCGAAATACATATACCAGGTGCTGCGCTCAGCCCCCGACCACGGTTTCGGCTTCTGGGCAATCCCGCCTTGCTGAGAGCTCAGAGCCATGAAAAGCGCAAATACAAATGTTGCTGCTTTCCTGTACAAGCACCCCAAGGATGCGAAGATCATTGGCCGTATGATGCGCCCTGCAGCGCTCAGGCCCCTGCATAGTGCATCACAAAACGGTTGACGTATGCGACCGATTCAGACGAGCAGCCGCGGATTGGCAAACGTGTAGGCCACATCAGTTGCAAGGTTAACCGCGACATAGGTAAGTCCCACTGCAAGGATGCAGCCCTGAACGAGTGCGTAATCGCGGTTTGAGATAGCCGAAAGTGTCAGGCGTCCGATTCCCGGCCAACTGAAGATCGTTTCTGTAACGATCGCTCCAGAGAGTAGGCTTCCGAATTGCAGCCCAAGTACCGTCAGAACCGGCACAAGCGCATTAGGCAAAGCGTGGCGATAGACTACCGCGCGCTCCGACAAACCCTTGGCCCGAGCCGTGCGAATGTAGTCCTGCCCAAGTTCCTCCAACATCGCACTCCGAATCATTCGCGTAAGAACAGCGGCTAGTCCACTCCCCAGGGTGATAGCTGGCAGAATGAGGTGGTTCAAGAGGGTCACGCCACCGCTTCCAGACCCGGACACTGGCAACCAGCCCAGATATATCGAAAAGAAAAGGACGAGAATCGGTCCCAGCGCAAAATTGGGGAAAGACAGGCCAGTCAGGGAGATAATACCAAGTATTCGGTCCTGCCAGCGATTGCGATAAAGTGCCGACACAATGCCGGCGGGAAAAGCGATGGCACCCCCGATCAAGAGCGCAGCAAGGGTGAGTTCCAGTGTGTAAGGGTATCGCTGCGCTACCAGGTGAAGCACTGAATCGTGGAGCCGAAGCGATTGACCGAGGTCAGCATGAGCGATACCTCGCCAATAATCTACATACTGTGTCTTGAGCGGCAGATCGAGCCCATACGAGTGACGCAGCACGGCGACATCGGAAGCAGTTGCTCCCTCCCCCAACATCTGCACGACCGGATCTCCCGGAACGATATGAATCAGCAGGAATACTACACTTATGACCACCCAGAGGACAGGAAGTGTAACCAGAACGCGGCGCATCGGCATGCCTAATACACGCAGCGTCATGCGCTCACTTCCTTGATTGCATTCTCGTTCAATCCCGCAAGCGTTTCGACCCGCACCTGGCTGATTCGATGCCCGTTCATTCCCGCTACCTTGAAACGACGACCTTGATGATCGAGCGATTCGCCAACGTGCGGAATATGACCAAGGTGGGCCAGCAGGAATCCTGCCAGTGTCTCGACTCCGGCCTCTCGCGGAAAGCTCCATCGAAGTTGTGTCCCGAGATCACGCAATGGCGTGCTGCCATCAAGCGTAACGACACCTGTAGCATTGAACGGCATGATCGCACTCGCGATGTCAAACTCATCTTCCAGTTCTCCGACAATCTGCTCCAGTGCATCCTCGGCACTCACGATCCCCACGGTCGACCCAAACTCGTCGACAACGACGGCGATTTGGCGGCGGCGCTCCTGAAACTCCTGCAGCAGTTCCACTGCCAGCTTCGTCTCCGGCACAAACATCACCTCACGCATAACCTTGCGCAGGGTAAGTGTTGATTCCTGCGCGCCGCCAAACCCGAGCGCTATGCTGCGGAAGTGCATGAGACGGGCAATGTCCTTTGAGTAGACCACTCCAATGATCTGCTCAGCTCCTCCAGCGGGATCGTAAACCGGAACCCGCGAGTGCTGCTCATCGATGATCCGGGCGCTGGCGACCTCGATCAGCAGATCCGCTCGCAAGGAGAAGATCTTTCCGCGCGGGGTCATGATCTCGCGCACCGTAACGTGGTTTAGTTCGATCGCGCGATGGATGATCTCTTCCTGGAAGACCGGCAGCAGCCCCATGCGCCGGGTTGCGGTGGCAATCAGTTTCAGCTCTTCCGGGGAATGAACCGCCCCCTCACCGCGCAATGGAGCACGAAAGAGCCGCAAGACCAGTGTCGCCGAAACATTCATCAGTCTAACCGCAGGCCGTGTAATCCGGATGAACACATCCATCGGGCCGGCGACGGCAAGAGCGATTCGTTCGGCGCGCTGCAGCGCAAGCGACTTGGGAACGAGTTCCCCCAGAAGTACTTCAAAGTAGGTGATAATCGTAAAAGAAGTCATGATAGCGATCGCGTGAGCATAGACGACGAAATGCAAGGAAATGACTGCGGGCCAGTGAGCAGCCATTCGCAGGAGGATCGCCGTGATCGCAGGCTCTCCTATCCAGCCAAGCGCAAGCGCAGCCAGAGTGACCCCAAATTGAACGGCAGGCAGGAACTCGTCGATAGAGTGCTTTAGTTGGAGAGCAGTCCGGGCACCTGGCCGGCCAAGTGCGACTAATTGCTCAATGCGGGTCTCGCGGACACTGACCAAGGCAAATTCAGCAGCTACAAAAAAGCTGTTGGCCAGAATGAAGAAGGCCACCATGACCACACGGAACAGCATCCACTCCAGCATCAATTCAGTGTAAGACAGTGTCGACTGCTAGCCGTGCACAGCTCTCAAAGCAATGGCCCGGCACGTAAGCCGGGCCATTGATTTGTAAAAAAGATCAGGCCAATACCTTCGTGACCGACTTCTCAATCGTATCTTTCGGAACAAAACCGACAATCTGTTCCGCTACCTGCCCGCCTTTGAAAATCAGAAGCGCAGGAATGCCGCGTATGCCGTAGCGAGCAGGAGTAGAGTTATTCCTGTCTACGTCCATCTTCATCACTTTGAGCTTGCCGTTGTACTGCGTTGCCACTTCATCCACAACCGGAGCGAGAGCCCGGCATGGACCGCACCATGCAGCCCAGAAGTCTACCAACACTGGCTGGTCCGACTGCAATACCTCTTTTTCAAAGGTGTCGTCGTTTACTTCGCTAACGAACTGTCCTGCCATCTTGATCCTCCCGTCGACCTGCTATCTCTGCCTATCCGGCAGTGCAAGCGACGCTTTGTAACACCCTCATAATAGATGCAGGAGCCGGGCAGGAGTTTCAACGCTGAGTTCGAATGAAACGCCCGGACCTCTTTACAGAGGTTCAACGGGGGCTAAAGCAGCCCTCCCCAGAACTGCTTAGTCTTTGATTCTAGAGAGATTGAGGAATCCTGTACATAGACACCAAGGTAACTCTGCATCGCAAATGTCAATCTAAGGCTCCTTAATACAGCCGCTGGCAATCCTTGTTCGAATCACCTCAAGAGAGGAATCCTCCCCAAGCAGCCGAATCCTGGTAATCAAATCCTTTAACTGAGCTTCCTCCTCAGCTACGAGCAGGACCGCCGGACCTGCCCCACTCAGTGCGATTCCCAGAACTCCGGAATCGGCTACCAAGGGCAGCAACTTTGGCAGGAGCGGGCAGAGTTCCATCCGGTACGGCTGATGGAAATGGTCCTGCATTGCGTGTCGAAGAAGATCGCCTCGCTTCAAAGCGAATGCGGAGACTAGAAGTGCGGTGCTCTGAACGTTGGCAACAGCATCGGCTCGACTGTAGGTCGCTGGGAGCAACGCTCGTGCCTTCTCCGTCGCCAGAGCGACAGAAGGTACGGCAATCAGGAGATTCCAGCGGATATCCAATCCACATGTTGCCGTGATCACCGCGCCATCGAAGACCGCCGAAGATGTCATACCGCCACGCCAGCACGCCGCCACGTTGTCAGGATGTCCTTCCCGGCGATAGGCTTCTTCGAGCACTTGCTGATCGCTCCATCCGAGTTGCCCGAAGTGGTTTGCAAGGAGAATGCCGGCAAGCAGAGCCGCCGCACTTGAACCACATCCGATCCCGAGTGGAATCTCATTGTGGAGGGTGAGTTCGATCGCCTTGCAAGAGCATCCCGCCTCTCGCAGCAGATCGCGATATGTAGTGAGGATAAGGCTATCGCTGACTCGCGCACAAAGTTCAGCCTCTCGCCCTGTCGCTTCGATGCGAAACTCTCCTGCCTGCTGTGCGTCAACAGTAAGATAAAGAGCCATGGCAAGCCCCACCGCATCCAACCCTGGGCCAAGATTTGCCGAAGTCGCTGGTAAGCGGGCGTAAAATGAACCCGGACTCCTTTTCATGCGTGCTGGACAGCGTTCATGTGAGACTCGAATGTTTTTAAGACCAGATCTGGATCCGCATCTAGAACAACCGGCACTTTGACCAGTTCTTGATGGCGAACCCGATCCGCAGCCGAGATCCCTGCCAACTCCTCAGCCGTTAGAAGCTCACCACGATGATAGTGAATGGTGTAGTCGGAATCCTTCAACGTATGACCTGTCAAAACGAGCACCACCCGTTCCTCGCGACGGATCTTCCCTCTCGCCACTAGCTTCTTAAGACCGGCGAGCGTTACGGCAGAAGCAGGTTCGCAGCCCACGCCCTCGGCGCCAATCTCTGCCTTGGCAAGCGCAATCTCCTGTTCGCTCACCTGCTCGCACCAGCCGCCGGTCGTCTGCAGGATGCGGATGGCCTTTCGCCAGGAGGCAGGCCGCCCAATCCGGATCGCGGATGCGCGGGTCTCTGCCGTCACTGAGATCAGGTGCTCACCGCCATTTTCCCTGAGGGTGCGATAAAGCGGGTTAGCTCCCTGTGCCTGAATCACACTGATCTTCGGGACTCGATCAATGAGACCAAGGTGCAGCATCTCGGCGAATCCTTTGCCGAGCGCCGCGCTGTTCGCAAGATTACCGCCCGGAACTATGATGTGCTCTGGCACCTGCCAGTCCAGTTGCTCGACCATCTCGAACGCTGGAGTCTTCTGGCCTTCTAGCCGGTACGGATTCACCGAATTGAGCAGGTAGATGGGAAAGCGGCGCACTAGCTCCGTCAACATCCTGACACATCCGTCGAAGTCGGTTTTTAGTTGAACCGTCAGCGAGCCGTAATCCATCGACTGTGAAAGTTTGCCCCAGGCGATCTTGCCTTCCGGAATGAAGACGATACTCCGAAGGCCGGCGCGTGCAGCATACGCAGCCATAGCCGCCGAAGTATTCCCGGTAGACGCGCAGGCGACCCACTCGAACCCTCGCTCGGCAGCCACGGAAAGAGCGGCAGTCATCCCAGTATCCTTGAACGATCCGGTAGGATTCATTCCTTGATGCTTTGCGAGGAGCCAATCGATGCCTACAGCCTTCGCGCAGCATGGCAGATCGTAAAGCGGTGTGTTGCCCTCCCGCAGCGTGACTGCACGCTCAAAATCGGAGATGATGGGCAGCAAGTCGCGAAAGCGCCAGACACCGCTCTGGTCAATGGAAAGGCTTGAGGTCCGTCGTTCCTGCCAGAGCCAGCGGAGAGCGCTCGCGTTCGGCAGCTTACTCCCAACCCCCCCTAGAGTCAGCGACCATGGATAGACTACCTCAAAGAGCCCGCCGCAGATGTCGCAGCGGAAGTTGCTGCTCGCGGTGGTTCCGGCTATCTCCGCATTGCACTCCGTGCATCGAAGCTGGTGTGTCGAAACCTTCATGGGTATCTCTAGCCTATCGTACATATTCACGTTTTCCCAGACTCGTCCTGCTGCTCGCACTTATAACCATTCCTGATCTCGATAGTTCCTTCTTCGCTCAGACCGCACCTCGACGAAATCCGCCAAAACAGATTCGCGTTGCCGCTGCTGCTGATTTGCAACCCGCCCTGCCCGGTCTTGCTGCTGCGTATGAGCACGCAACCGGTGTCAAGGTTATCGCCAGCTATGGCTCTTCCGCGACTTTGGCGACCCAGGTTCTAAACGGAGCGCTCGTAGACCTTTTCCTTGGCGCAGATTTTACCTTTCCCGAGAAGATTGTGGCCGCAGGTCTAGCCGACACAAAATTCCCAATCGCCTATGCGAAAGGCACGCTGGTGCTTTGGGCTCGTAAAGACTCCCCCTTCCAGCCATTGCATCTTGAAGTCTTGTCTGACCCCCGTGTTAAGTCGATTGCAATCGCAAACGGCTTACATGCACCGTATGGCCGCGCAGCAACGTCTGCACTTCACTTCCTGGACCTGTACGACAAGCTGACGCCCCGGCTCGTCGTAGCAGAAAACATTGCTCAAGCAGCCCAATTCGTGGAATCCGGCAACGCGCAACTCGGCCTGATCTCTCTCACGGCGGCATCGTCCGAACACTTCAAGCAGATCGGTACCTATGTGCTTCTACCCGCCGTCGCATATCCAAAGCTGGTGCAATACGGCGTCATCCTGAAAGCTTCTCCAGCACGGAGCGATGCTCATGCGTTCATGGACTGGCTCACATCGCCGCAAACCCAAGCGAACCTGCCGAAACTCGGTCTGGCGCCCGTGAATTAGCTCCATCACAATCTACTTGTGGATCCGGCGATGTCTCGCATCTACGACATCTGACGATTCGGATTTGCTGGTCTGGGTACACTGACGGCAGTATGGATGTCGACGCTTTTCTCCTGACGCTTCGCCTGGCCCTGACCACAACTTTGGTCCTGCTTGCACTTGCGCTTCCGCTAGCGTGGTGGATCGCCTCAGGACGAGACCCGCGGCGAGCCCTTGTCCAGGCGATCGTGGCGCTTCCACTCGTCCTGCCTCCAACGGTTATCGGGTTCTACCTTCTCATCGTGCTGGGTCCCCTGACTCTGATCGGCAGGATCTTCATACACTTGGTGGGACATCCGCTTGCGTTCAGCTTCAGCGGTCTGCTGGTGGGGTCGATGCTCTACAGCTTGCCATTTGCGGTTCAGCCGCTGGTCTCGGGTTTCGAGGGTATCGATCAGGCGACCCTGGAGGCATCCATCGGCTTAGGCGTCTCGCCAGCGAAGACGTTCTGGCGCGTGGTGCTGCCATTGACGCGCAGTTCCCTGCTTACAGCCGCCGTGCTGACCTTCACGCACACCGTTGGCGAATTTGGTGTCGTCCTCATGCTGGGAGGCAACATTCCAGGAGCGACCAGGACGCTCTCGATCGCTCTCTACGACCAAGTGCAGGACTTCGACTATGCAGCGGCAAATCGGACCGCCCTGCTGCTGCTCGGAGTTTCCGTGGCAGCACTTCTCATGATCTATCTTTGGCCGTCGGCCCGCCGCGGAAGGCGAGGTGATTTTGTCGATTAGGAACCCGTTCCTGAAAGTTGAAATGCGGCACCGGCAAGGACCGATCGAGCTCGATGTCATGTTTTCCCTGACTGAGCCGTGGACGGTGCTCTTCGGACCTTCGGGTAGCGGTAAAACGACAATACTCCGCGCCATTATGGGCTTCGTGCGCCCGGATCAAGCAACAATCCTTCTGAGAGAAAGGCCGATCGTCAACACAACGGCACATCTCCTTGTACCAGCTCATCTGCGTGACATACGCTATGCGGGGCAGACAGCACGTCTGTTTCCGGGAATCTCGGTGCGGGACAACGTTCGATACGGCGTCCGATCGCAACAGGCTGAAGCTACGCTCGTCGAGGAGTTGCTGGAACTCTTTCGCATCACGCGGCTTGCTGAGAAGCAGCCGCAAGCCCTGAGCGGCGGCGAACGCCAGCGTGTTTCGGTGGCTCGGGCGATCGCTTCCGTCGTCAGGGGAGGGGGTACGCTTCTTCTCCTCGATGAACCATTTGCCGGCTTGGACTTAGCCTTGCGCGACGCTCTCGCGATCGACTTGCAGGCTTGGCTTCTAGACCGGAATTTACCGGTGCTCTCCGTCACTCATGACATCGGCGAGGCATTCCTTCTGCGTGCCGACGTGCTCAGGCTGGAGGACGGCAGAATCACCGGGCAGGGATCGGTCGAGAAGGTACTTGCACCGGAGCGAGAGAGACTGCTGGTACAGTTGCGCGGGCAGTAAACCACTCTTCAACATCGGCTCTAGCCTACTTGAACTGGCTCTTGGTCAAGCGTGATCTGAAATCGACTCTCCACCTCGCGAACGATAGAATCGCGCAATGCAACTACATCCGCGAAGCTGGCGTTTCCACGGTTGATCAGCGCAAGGGTGTGACGGGAAGAAATGCCCGCACGTCCCATAGCGAAACCTTTGTGGAATCCCGCCTGCTCAAGCAGCCAGGCTGCGGAAAGTTTAGTCAGACCGTTCGCCGCGGCCCAGTGCGGAATTGCCCTTTCGCTGACGTGCAATACGTTTGCAACACGCTCCACGGCCTGGTGAGAAACGATGGGGTTCTTGAAGAAGGATCCTGCACTCCGACAGTCCGGATCGCCGTCGACGAGAAGCATTCCTTTCCCTTGACGAATAGTCCGAACTGCATGGTAGATGTCGATAGGTTTGGGGAAGGTCGCTACCCCTTCAAAATAGCGTTGAAGTTCCGCGTACAGGAGCGTTGGAGTTGCGCGCGGATCAAACCCGAAATCAACTCCGGTGATAACGTAGCGGCTGCGGTGCCTGGTGTTGAAGACGCTGCGCCGATAGCCGAATTCGCACACATCACGGTCCAGATGGACCAAGCGAAGCGTCTCAAGATCGAGTGCCGCGACTGAAATAATCGTAGTGGCAACTTCCTGACCATATGCACCGATATTCTGGATCGGACTGCCTCCAACGAGTCCCGGAATGCCCGCGAGGCACTCGACGCCGGTGTCTCCCGCCGCGGCGGCCATGAGAACGAAGGCGTTCCAGTCCATCCCTGCGGGAACTGTGTACACGACGTTAGCGTTCGCCGGGTCTTCGCCGCGGTTGACGACCCTTTGAACAGGGCCATCAAGAGCGGTATGAATCACCAGTCCCTCAAAGCCTGCGTCGCTGATCAGCAGGTTGCTGCCGCCACCTAGCACAAGCAGAGGAAGACTGCGGGTTCGGGCGTAAAGCACAGCCTCTACGACCTGGTCCGGCGTCGTGACGCGGGTGAAAAAACGGGCCGGACCGCCGATCCCAAGCGTCGTGTACGGAGCGAGTGGCACGTACTCCTGAATCTGGATAGTCGGGAGTTGAACCGGGAGGAGCCGCACCGCTTGAGAGTACAACAACAGGCGTCACTGTAGAAGCAGATGCGGGACAGAGCGCCCAGTCACTATGGCAGGCAGATAGGGCAGGCCTTACAATAGGGAAGAGCTTTAATTCAGTACCGAGTCTGTACTCAAGTCCAGGAGGACACCATGTACCCAGAGATTATGTTGATTCCAATGCGTGAAGAGTTGAGCCGCGCTGGTCTTGCCGAGGCTCGCGATGCGGCTGAGGTCGATGCTGCTGTCGCCAGGCCGGGGACAACGATGCTGGTCGTCAATTCGATCTGCGGATGCGCCGCTGGCAAAATGCGTCCAGGCGTTCGTCTCGCCATGCAGCACGCGACGAAGCCAGACCACGCTGTAACCGTATTCGCAGGCCAGGATCGCGAGGCGACCGAACGTGCGCGCAGCTACTTTGGTGGACATCCGCCCACGTCGCCCGCCATTGCCATACTTCGAGACGGACAGCTTGTATATCTCATGCAGCGCTCGGCAATCGAGACTTCAACTGCGCCGGCGATCGCACAGGAACTCACGCGCGCCTTCGATACTTACTGCGCCACAACCAACGCCTAAGCGTCTCGAAACGACCCTAGCCCTGATGCCTGTGTTCTGCGGCATCAGGGCTTCTCGTTCTATTTCCTCAACAAAACCCGACCGCTGCCGATGTATGACATAGCTATGTCATGCCAAGGTTACCTCGCCAGCAGCTCCGATCTGTGTTCCCTCCGTGCCTCACACCCGCGTGCCTCTCATGGACTGAACTCTCACGGACAGACCTTGGAGAAACATAGGGAGGCATTAGACTCTTATTATCTTGCAGGCGACGGTATTGCGATTCGCCGCGTCCGCTCGCAGCTTCAACGGATCGCCCCCTACTTTCGAACGGCGCTGGTGACGGGCGAAGCGGGTACGGGCAAAGAGACGGTGGCGCGGGCGCTGCACGAACGAAGTCCGGGTGCACGTGGACCATTTGTGGTGTGGCGGGCGGCAGAGTTTGAGCAGAAACTTCTTCAGTGCTCCCACCAGTCCGATATTCTGCGGGAAGCACATCGCGGAACCCTCTTTCTGGATGGCCTAAGTTGTATGCCGCTTCCGCTTCAAGCGTCACTTCTGCGGCTGCTGCAGCAGCATCACGGGCCTCGCTCCCAGCGCTATGACCTGCGGATCGTGGCCTCAGACGACGGTGCATTGCGAGCCCGGGCGACAACCGGACAGTTTCGGGAGGAGTTGTACCGCCGCATTGCAGCAGTTGAGATCACGCTGATTCCCCTGCGGCTTAGACAGGAAGATATTGCTACAGTGTCCAAGACCTTGCTACGTCAGGGCGCTGGAATAGTAGCAATTACAGCGGAGGCAGTCGCCTGCCTTGAGCGCCACCACTGGTCAGAAAACGTCCGTGAACTCATCAACGTCCTCGAAGACGCAAGCACCGCTACCCAGGCTCAAGGCGGGATGATTGTGGAGCCGCAGCATCTTTCGCTGCTTCGGCGCGAGCAGGACGCTACGCAACCCGTGCCGGAGCAGCACCTGGAAAGGCTTGAAGACGTTGTGCAGAGGCATGTGCTGGATGTCCTGACTCGATGCGCAGGAAATAAGCTGCGGGCTTCTGAGGTCCTGGGAATCAGCCGTTCAACACTCTACCGAATGCTGGATGCGTCCACCATCGGAGCACATTCGTCCACACCCCCCGGGTTCCGCACAGCCGGTCCGCATTCACGATTACGGTAGCAGAGACGCTAGACTGCACCATGGCTCTATTGTCAGAAAAACAATTTATGCGATTGGCATACTTCACTGTGAGGCTCATCGCAGGAACGATCATCTTTGTTTCTGCAAACGGTCTCCAGTTTCTGCAAGCGCAGACACCCTCTCCTGCCGAGGCCCGCAGCAAAGCTCTGATCGCCGTCTTCGCGGATATCTGGCAAGACCGATTGAAGCACGCGCCGGAGTTTGCCTCCTCGATCGGCGACAAGCGGTACAACGACCAGCTCTCCGACTACTCGGTCCAGGAGGTAAACGCATCATTGGCCCGCGGACGGGTCTTTCTCCAGCGACTTTCAGAGATCGACGCGACCGGTCTCCCGCAACAGGAGCAGCTATCGGACGACCTGATGATCCGCTCGCTGATCGACGACCAGGAGACCGCGAAGTTCAAGGAATGGGAGATGCCGGTCAATCAGTTTTCGGGCCTTCACACCGACCTGCCGCAACTGGTGGACCAACTGTCCTTCACTTCGGTCAAGGATTTCGACGACTATATCGCGCGCCTCAAAAAGATTCCGGTAGCCTTCTCGCAGATCACGACCAATATGCAACTCGGCATGGAGGATGGGCGGATGCCGCCAAAGTTCCTGCTCGAAAAAGTCCTCGTGCAAACTCAGGCTCTCGCAGCGCAGACGCCGGCCGAATCGCCCTTTGCCGGGCCATTGAAGAAGCTTCCGAAGGATATCAATGCAGACGAGCAGAAGCGCATTGCGGCAGCAGTCCTCGATGCCATTGCGAGTGAAGTGCTTCCTGCCTACCAGCGGTTCGCCCACTTTCTGAGTGGACAGTACGTCGCAAAGGGACGCATGGAGCCGGGCGCCAGCGCACTTCCCGAGGGGGATGCATACTATGCGTTCCGCGTGCGCCAGAGCACCACGCTTGAGAAGACGCCCGCAGAGATTCACCAGATCGGTCTCGACGAGGTGAAGCGTGACGAGACCGAGATGCTTGCCATTATCAAGCGGCTAGGCTTCCTGGATGCTAAGAGCTTTAGCTCAGGATTGAAGACGAACCCGAAGGAGCATCCCGCATCGAAGGACGCTTTGCTGGACGCCTACCGAAGCTACATCGCAGGCATGAAACCAAAGTTGCCCGAACTTTTCGGCCGCCTCCCGAAAGCCCCGCTCGAGATCCTGCCGGTGCCCCCCTACGTCGAGAAGAATCAGGCGGCAGCCTATTACTATCCGGGGACCCCGGACGGCAGCCGGCCCGGACGCGTGTACGTCAGCACCTACAACTTCGCCGAGCGCTCACTCGCCCCCGTAGAAGCCGTCTCCTACCACGAAGGCATTCCCGGCCATCATCTCCAGATTGCCATCGCGCAGGAACTCACCGGCCTACCGGAATTCCGCAAATACGGCTACTACACGGCCTACACGGAAGGATGGGCGCTCTACAGCGAGCGGCTGGGCAAGGAGATCGGCTTCTACCAGGATCCCTACAGCGACTATGGCCGTCTCGAGGCGGATATCTGGCGGGCGATCCGGCTCGTCGTCGACACCGGTGTCCACTCACAGCATTGGACACGGCAGCAGATGGTTGATTACTTCCACGCGCATTCCGCCATTGATGAAACCAACATCCAGGCCGAAGTCGACCGCTATATCGCCTGGCCTGGACAGGCACTCGGCTACAAGATGGGCCAGTTGAAGATCCTCGAGCTGCGCCAGCGTGCACAAACGGCGCTGGGGCCACGATTCCATTTGAAGGATTTCCATGATGTTGTCATCGACTCCGGCGCGCTGCCGCTCGACGTTCTCGAAAAACGAGTCGATACCTGGATCGCTGACCAGAAAAAATAGTCTGATAGCCTTCTGCTATGAACGATGTGACCGATGAAGGAACCGCACCCGCCGCTGTACTGCCGGGAATACGCGTGGCTGTACTGGGTGCCGGCAAAATGGGCGGGATTCTTCTGCAGGCCTTCATGAAGAACAATCTGATCGCTCCGGATCAGATCTTTGCGACCGTGCAGCATCCCGAACGGGCACACGCACTCTCCGCCCAGTTCGGCATGGACGTAACGACAGACAATCTTGCCGCCGCTCAACAAGCGGATGTCATTCTGCTGGGGGTCAAGCCGATCCAGGTCTCCGCCCTTGTAGAGCAGATTCGCCCTGCGCTGAACACCGCCAAGCTGCTGCTCTCCTTCGCCGCCTCGGTTAAGACCCGTAGCATTGAAGATGCTGCTGGCTGCGACCTTGCCGTTATTCGTGCAATGCCCAACACCCCCGCCATGATCGCCGCTGGGGTTACCGCGCTGTGCAGCGGCCGCTTTGTCGCTGAGCCGCAGATGGCCGTCGCTCAGCGCATCTTTCAAGCCGTGGGCCGCACTGTTGTGGTCGACGAGAAGCATATGGACGCCGTAACCGGATTGTCCGGCTCGGGTCCGGCGTTCCTCTACATCATCATCGAGGCGCTGGCGGAGGCTGGCGTAAACGTCGGTCTGCCACGCGACGTGGCAACGTTACTGGCCGCGCAGACCACCTATGGCTCAGCCCGCATGGTGCTCGAAACCGGCTATCACCCCGCGCTCCTGAAAGACCAGGTGACGACTCCTGCCGGTTGCACCGTGGACGGCATCCTCGAGCTCGAAGAGGGTGGCCTGCGTGTCACGCTGATCAAGGCAGTCAAGCGCGCTACGCAGCGGGCGAAAGAGCTGGCTCAGGGCTAGAATTTGCAGATCTGCACGCTCCCCCATTCCCCGGTGCATGCATTTCAAGACATCTGACAGCAGATCACTCAGGTACAGGGATATACATCGGCAGGTCCGTCACCGGCCAGTGATCCACCTGAGCATCCACATTCGGTCCGACAGCGACATCCGGAGAGGTCGAGGGAACGACCCTTCCGTTCCATCCATCGACGACTATCAGAGGCATCTCTCCTTTGAGATCTGCTTCAGCCGCTTCGATTGAAAGAGTTGTTGTTTCATTCGGCACGAGCGACACATAGTTATCCGTATAGTAAACCGGCAACACCCGCTGCCCAGACTGCTGCCGTCGAAGCTGTACATGCGTCATCAGCGCAACTTGGGCTCCCAGATTATGCAGCGTTACCGAAAGGAGACACCTGCCATCCGCGTCATGCCGTTCGACCTTCGCATCGAGCGTGACGATCGAAAGCTTGTTGAGGTCTGTTAGATCATCCTGGTGTTCCGGAAGTGCGCGCCAGTATATATTGCGAGAGAGAACCTTGCCCGATGAATCCCGCAACTCTAGTCGCACAAAGTACACCGGCGAGAGCGCAGGCGGACAGTCCACTAAGCCCAGATCTGTTGCTGTACTTGCCAAGGTGGTCACAGGAAAGTCATGTTGATACGCTGCGGTGCCATCAAGGTTATAGATCGAGATGTGCGCTACAGCATTCGTCAGCGGCGCAGGCAGATTATTGATAACCTCAACGTTCCCATTGCTCTCGTTCAGCTGGATATGCGTAAGTTCGCCGGCCGCCTTCACCGCGAAGAGCGATGAGAAGGGCTCAAGATCATGATGGTAGAGCTGCCACACGAAGCTCGGCTGCGCCGGATTACTCATCCAGGTGATCACGCCTGTGCTGGGCTTGAACAGCTTCGCATTGCGGCCTTCATACATCGCACGGAACGCCTCGTAGTTCGCCAGCTGGGACTTGCGTACAAAGTCAGCAAGGTTTGCCAGTTTGCCGTAGCGCGCCGCGATGAGATCCCGATAGGTGTCGCCGCCCTGGGCACCTCGTGCAAAGTCATGCTCCGCCCAGTCATCGTTGATGATCTCCCAATCCTTCTCGGGCATCATGCAGTGAATGGACTCGATGGTGGGGACAGACATGCTCCCGGTCTCCGTTTTGAAAGCCTCTTCGTCCTTGAACATGTAGAACTCTCTCGGCGTACGCCAGTGATACGGTCCAGCCGACCGGACCCCATGCCCGTCTGCTGAGTTGGCCTGATACAGCCGGACCGGATCGAGCTCGACCATCAAGCTGCGCAATGCACTATCGATCTCCTTCGGAGGATTTCCTTCGTTTCTCGCACACCAGACAGCGATCGCCGGATGATTGCGAAAACGCAGGATCTTGTCCCGCACGTTAGCCATGTACGTCACAAGATCTGTAGGATCAGGGCCGTCACTCGGATTTGGCTGAAAGAATTCATCCCATATAAGCAGGCCGTACTTGTCGCACATCTCATAAAAATCTTCGCTTGTACTCTGTCCAACCCAGTTGCGAATCATGTTGAGATTGGCAATCTGGTGCATGCGAATCTGCGCCTCCAACCGCTCCCGCGGAATGCGTTTCATCGCCTCGTCCAGACCCCAGTCCCCACCACGGATAAAGACCCGAACACCATTGACTGAAATCGTCAGGTTCTCGGAATCGGCCACCGCATAGGTAATCTTCCGGACTCCAAAACTGACATTCTGGCTGTCGGAAATCTTTCCCTTCATCTCGAAACTTAAGTGAAGGTCGTAAAGATTCTGCGGTCCATATCCGTTCGGCCACCATAGCTTGGGATGAGTGAGGTGCAACTCCGGTGTCGTCTTCGGATCGAATGAGACGAGTATGGCGCTGTGCGGCGCAACTTCGATCTGCTTCTGAAACGCTGCATCGCCAAAGCTCCCCTTCAGCAAGCCTTTCTGCGGCTGATCGCTAATGTTTTCTATGCTGGCCTGGACAGAGACATCCGCAGTGTCCAGGCTTGGTAGCGACAGGTCAGTTGTGACCACCGGATTCTTGACGAGGACTGGACCGCTCGTGGAGAGATACACCTTCTGCCAGATTCCTGTGTCGCGATCCCGTATGCCGGGCAGCCAGTCCCAGCCGATAGTCGAAAGAAATGTTGGCCCATCGATGGCGGTGATGCCGCCGTTTTTGCCAATTCCGTTTCGAATCGTGTGCTCAATTGGAACTCCAGGATGGGGTTGCGGCGTCACAAGCACTGCTAAAACCGCTTGCTTGCCCGGCTTCACCATCGCTGAAATGTCGAAGGTTCCCCGCGTAAATGCCCCGCGAATCGTCCCCGCCTGCTTTCCGTTGACCCAAACCTCTGCCGAATAATTGATCCCGGCGAAGTTCAGCCAGATCTGCTTGTGCTTGTACGTCTTCGGAACGGTAACGAGCGTCCTGTACCAGAAGGGTGTGCGGCTCAGGCTGTCGGGAATCCTGTCGGGACGATTGTTCTCGCCATAAAGCGGTTCAGGATAGACACCAGCATTTACCAGGCTCGTTAGAATCGTTCCGGGCACAGTAGCGGTGTACCAGCCCTCTGGTATAAATTTTTGTTGAGAGATTACGGCTCCCGATCCCGGCACCTTGGCCACATCCTGGAGTTGCCAACCTGAGGAAACGACGATCGGCGCAGGCAGCGTTGAACTCGCCATCAAAGGAAGAGTTCCGAGCAAACTAAGAAAACCCGCAATCATGCAAGACAGCGCCGACGGCAAAAATCGTTTCTTCAATGAACTTAGTCTCCATGGTTTGCTGTCTTCTGAGTACGAACGAACGCGAAGCAGTAAGAAGAGTACAGCATCGCTCATCGTGCAGGTTCACCAGCGTTCACTGTACTTGAAATCCAGATGCTTACGGCTTCACCGACTAATCGCGGCTGCGTAAACAATGCAGCGCTGCCTTGCTGCACTCCATGCAGCGACACGGCAGATCGCATGCATGACCTTCCTTGCGATTTGAGTGCATTTATCTGCTTCAGTCTGGACAGAGCAGACGATTTCGATCACTTCAACGGCCAAAGAGGGGAACGATGGAGAGCGCGAGGAGAGCCGAGTCGCTTAGTTCACCCCGTGCTTTATCGCAGCCCGGAGGATCAATCGCGGAGATGCCGTGCTCGCAGGGCGCCTTATAATAGGTTCGTGGCTTTCATACACAACAACACTCGCCGCCTCCCTGGGCAAACTCTTCTCATCGACGCGGACGATACGCTCTGGGAAAACAATATCTACTTCGAGCGGGCGATCACCGCGTTCATCTCATATCTTGATCATCGCGTCCATACTCCCGCCGAGGTTCGCGGTCATCTAAACATGGTCGAACACGCCACCATCGCAGCCCACGGCTATGGACTCGAAAGCTTCCGTCATTCGCTTGTCGTCTGTTTCGAACAGCTTACTGACTCGCCCCTGACCGATGAGAAGCGGCATCGCATCCACAACTTCGCACAATCCATAGCCGACCAGGAGATTGAACTGCTCCCCAGTGTTGCCGAAACGCTTGCTGATCTTGCCAAACGTCATCGCATTCTACTCGTCACCAAAGGCAATCCCGAGGAGCAGACCGACAAACTCCACCGCTCAGGCCTTGCCAACCTCTTTGCGGATGTCGAAATACTCCCGGAAAAACATGAGGATGCCTACTGTTCGCTCTCTCAAAAACACGGCTTCGAGGCTGCCACAACCTGGATGATCGGCAACAGCCCAAAATCGGACATTAATCCAGCACTCGCCGCCGGCTTGCACGCTGTTTTCATTCCTCACGACTTTACCTGGGTGCTCGAACACGAAACCGTCAACCCGCCTCCGGTCGCCCAGACACTCCTCGAACTTCCTTCCTTCTCGGAGCTTCGGAACCACTTCTAGGGCGCACTAAGCTGTATTGCCAATCAAAAGCAGCGCGTATCGTGATAGGGATGCAACAGGTTCACATCACCACCAAACCAGATCTCTGGGCAACGAAGCACTAATCCCAATGAGCATTCATGGTCGGGAGCCCAGTACCCACCCCGGAACAGCCACAGAATGCTACACTAACCTTGGATTGTTCACCACTTTAGACTCAATGCCACCGCAACGAGTCTGAGCCAAACGCGGAGGTGGCGAAATTGGCAGACGCACTAGCTTGAGGTGCTAGCGCCGCAAGGCATAGGGGTTCAAGTCCCCTCCTCCGCACCAATCTTAAGAATAGTACTTAGAAGAAGGTCAGCCCGAAACAGCAGGCCTTCTTCTTCGTCTCTGTAACGATTGCGAAAAGGTTGTTTGCAGTCGCGCTTCAGCGTCTCTTCGTAGGCATACGCCATTGCGAGTCCGCACCTGTACAAGGGTAGCGCTCTTCTCGTGAGTTCCGGATTGCGATGATCCGAGAGATATCTACATAAGCGCCTCTTCAGCAAATACCTATGTCCAGACGACGGACGGCGTAATCTCTGCATCAGGTGGTGCGACCTTGGTAGAGATTGGCGTTCACCACCACCGACACGAACATGGAGTCGCCGGCGCGGGAGATGATGGTGTTTGGTGACCCGTCAAGCAGTATCTGTGCAATGAGTCTGCCAGGAAGTCCGGTTCTTCCAACGATGACCAAGACCTCTGTGCTGATTCTCTCGAAGTGGGTAGATATCCTTTCGTATACGTGAATTGCTGGCATCGGCGCCAACCAGGACGTGGCAGTCTCGTGCGTTCCGTCTTGAAGAAAGAGCTCGACCTATCCATCTGGCCGCATCTCGTATCTGTCAAAGGTCTTCTTCACTGGACTACAACCTGGCTGCCGTTCTCGCTGGAAAGACCTTGCGTAGAATGCGCAGCTCAGAGCGGCTGATTGACATCCGGCTTTCGGCGACCACTCTTCCTTCACTTACATGCGATCCCATGACATCGGCAAGCAGCTCCAGTCTTTCGTCAAAGAACCGGTTGTGCCCTCGACGGCAACGCTCTTTAAAGAAATATTCCAGCGGCTTTTCGGCAGGCACTCCTGCATAACCTATTGACCGAACGGGTTGATGGGAATGCCGTAGCACGAACAGTTCTCTTGCGTTGCGCTCGAAAATTTTCACATCAATCCCGCTTTAGCTTTATAGGAGGCCGTGCGCGAGGCAGCTTCCGCCTATTCCGGCTTCAATGATAATGACCCTTCATGATGGCTCCTTCCCGAGGGGTGAAGATGGATGAGTCGCCCCGCTATCCGTCGCGGTCTGTCGCCGAGCCGCGGTGATGGTGATGCTCATAATCATGGCGAAGATGGGCCTGTCGCGACGTGCATGACGGCGTCTGCTGTCGGTATAGAAGACCTACTAAAGAACTGCGGCTGTGATTAATCCCGGCGCACACCAGCGTCGCATTGACATAGAGATTGCGTAGCCGCGTGAGGCGATACCACTGTTGCGGCTCGCCAGCCCGTTGAGCAGAAGTCCGGCGAGAGGCCGGTACGCAAAGATGCTTATAAGACAGATAAACGTAATGACCGCAGGTAGGATGGCCAAGAGAAGAAAAGAGCCGAGGCGAGCCTGTAATTATGGCTGCGATGCCGCCCAGCAAAGTGGATCAGGCAGCGATCAACGCATGAAGCAGCCATTCGTGCCGCACCATGCGGAAGAGCACGATCAGAAAAGAGAGAAGCAGCGTCCAGACCAACGCCATCCGCATAGTGGAGACCTTGCCGGCGACAACAAAGACGAACGTTGGAACCGCCGTCAATATCGCATCGACAAATAGAGATCTACGGCTATCCATGCTGGTGCTCCTGAACCGGGCTCGAGAATTGAAGAGAGAGGCCGCCATCTTTATGGAGACGTACCCCAAACTGGAGGGTTTCTAGTTTCAGCTCAAGCTACTGTGGGATGTTGGGGATACGGATGGAAGCCGCGACTCGCTGTACCCCGACGACGTGCCGCCGCTGCTGGTCACATGGTCAAGGTATTCGGTCTTCGTCAGGCACTGGCCAGTGGAGTGCCCTTATATGGGCATGTCGTGCATTAGGTGGGTCAGCGCCCGAACATGTTAACAAGCATTGCGCTCAGCCTGCGTTGCTCTAGCATTTCTCTTGTTCGATTGCGTCTGTCCTCCCTCTTTCCACACGCAAATGTGACGGCACAGTTAGGAGTCTTGTACCGTACGGTATTGACATATGACGAACTCCCATAATTGGATTCAGAATGTCTTATTGTTGGCCTTCTCTCAGGCTGTTACGGTTCAAGAGAAATGAAAGAAGAAGTTAAGGTTTACCGCAAAGAATGGTCCACTCCACGATCACGGATCTCAGAGGGTCAAGTCGACGAGTTGCTGAAATTTGCCGCTGAGGTCTTCGTAGAACACGGGTATGAAGGCGCAAGCGTCGGGTAGATGGCCAGAAGAGACAACGCCTCAAAGGAAACCTTCTACAGTCGTTTCGATACCAAAGAAGGGTTGCTGACGGCGGTGATGACCCACCGAGTTCAGGGGCTGGAGACCAACCTGGTGACGATGGAAGCCCTGCGTTTCCTGAACTCGGCAAAAATGGTCTACGAGAACGGCGCAGCCAAGATCGCGAGGTTCTTTGCCAACTACCTCTCGCGTCAGACAGCAGGGCACATTGAAGGGTTCCGCACCCTCAGATCGCGGCAGAGCAGTTCATAGACAGCATTGTCGGCATGCCGAGGCTGCGCGCGGCGCTCGGTAGGCTCAGCAGAAAGGGCAAGAAGCGGAGCTAGCCCGCAAGGACGAGCTTCAGTGTATTACCCTGCGAGGTGAGAATCTAAAGACGATTCGTCCATACATCATCCGCAATGCAGGGTAGAGTTCAACACTATGGGCGCAAAATGGGTCCAGATATCTATCTCGCGTGACAAAACAGTCTAAACTTTGCTGGAGCCTCCTCTGATCGCCAAACCGCAGGCAACTCAGGGTCCTAATGCACTTGCTCTCGAGTTCCTGTTGTCCTGATTTAGGACACAGCGTATTCTCAATTCAAAGTGAAATCTCTGCGCCAATTCGGAGCAATTCTGTTGTTGCTGGTGTCCTGTGTCGCTCCAGCGATGGCGTGCATGGCCTCTGATGCTCAGATGACGGTTGAAGAGCAAGCATGTTGCCGCATGATGAAGAGTCGATGCGGACAGATGGAGATGCCAGCCTCGCACGACTGCTGCAGGAAAGCTCCGACCGGTGTTTACGACACTGCTTTGAAGACGGATACGATGTCATTTTGTCCCGCCATGTTCGTGACACTCTGGGTTGCGTCGTTTGACCCTCTGGCTCCTCAGGCCTTTGCCGAAGACTGGATGCAACACCCGGAGCATTCACCACCAAAGCCTCCCCCCTCAGCAATCATCATCTTAAGAATCTAGTTCGCTCCTCTCTCGCTGAAGATCCGGACCGTGCCACTGTGCGCGTTCACGTCTGAATTGCACTCGAGACAGGAGTTTCCTATGAAGGTGGCCGTATATTGGACCGTCGCATGGGTGATGGCAACGGGTATCTATGCGTACGCGCAGCAGATACCCGGGATGCCGACACCACTTGCTACGCTGGTTTCAGAAGCACAGTCGAACAACACACAGATCTCGGCCGCAGAGCACGCGTGGAAGGCGGCAACGCACGTTGCACCTCAGTTGACAACCTTACCTGACCCGCAGTTTACGGTTCAGTCGTTCAGCGTCGGCAGTCCGAAGCCGCTTGCGGGTTTCAGCAACAGTGATTTTGCCTATATCGGGTTTGGGACCTCGCAGGAGCTTCCTTATGCCGGGAAACTCCGTCTCAAGGGCGAGGTAGCCAACAGACAGGCCGATATCCAACAGACACAAGCAGACCTTCTGCGTTCGTCGGTTACGGATCAGGTCAAGCTTCTTTATCTTCGACTTGCCTATATTGACGCAACGCTTTCGATTCTCGTTCGGACCGATGCCGTCCTGAAGCCCCTGATTGAGACCGGCTTGTCTCGATACAGTGTCGGGCAAGGCAGTCAGGCAGATATTCTGAAAGCACAGATCGAACATACGAAAATTCTGCGTGAAGTCACCATGCGCCATCAGGAGATGGGGCAGTTCCAGGCCAGCCTTAAGGAGCTGCTGCATCGGTCGCAGTCCTCTCCTGACATCCTTCCAGAGCCGCTTTCGCTGATTCCATTGCAACGTACCGCAAAAGAATTACAAAACCTCGTTCTCGCTCACAACCCTGCCCTCTCTGTGGATGCCGCAGACGTCCACAAGCAGGACGCCCAATTGAAGTCGGCGCTACGTGAGGGCAAGCCGGACTTCAGCGTCGGCTATATGTTTCAACAGACGGGTGGTGCGTATCGCGACTATTACATGCTGACGGTCAGTATGCAGCTGCCCCGGCGCAAGCGCGTCGAAGCGGGCGTAGCGGAAGCTGCGGAGTCGCTGGAGCGGTCCAGGCAAGAACTCGACTCGCAAGTCCAACAGCAACTCGCAGAGGTGCAAAAGCAGTTTATCGCCGTGACGAATACTGCGGAGTTGTTGACGGAGTATCAAGATGGTCTTCTGCCACAAGCACGAGCAGTCTTTCAGGCTGAACAGACTACCTATCAGTCCGGTAAACAAGGCTTCGCCCCGGTGCTTTCCTCTCTGCTCGATGCTCTGACCTTTGAGCATGACTACCAACAAGCGCTGCTTGACCACGAAACGGCTCTGGCACGTCTCGAAACACTGACAGGAGTACGCCTCCGATGAACCCCTACATTGTCCGGACTTCCTTGTTCTGGCTTGCACTCTTCGCGGCTGTCGCTATGGTGTGCGCGTATCGCACTCGAACGACACAGCGTCCGGCCGACATGTCCACAGGTGTTCAACCCATTGCATCGGGTCCAATGGCGGACACGAGCAAAGATGCGTTCATGCCGTCTCCAAAGATGGAGACCTCGCTAGTGCCTGTGCAACTGACGAATGAGCAGATGAATCGCATCGGCGTAAAGGTTGGCATGGTCGAGTACAAGCAACTGAGCGATGAAATTCGAGCGACCGGCACAGTCGATGTCGACGAACGACTTCAGTCCTCGGTTCAGGTTCGGTTCTCCGGATATATCCGCAAGGTCTTTGCCGACGCAACATACCAATATGTCCGCAAGGGCGAGCCGCTCTTCACCATCTATAGCCCCGAATTGGTAGCAACGCAGGAAGAGTATCTGCTTGCACGACGGAATCAGAGCGCTCAAAGCGGAAGCTCCGTCGATGGCGTCGCAAGCGGCGCATCATCTTTGACCACCGCAGCCGAACAGCGCTTACGCCAGTGGGATATACCGAGTAGTGAGATAGTGAAACTCCAGCGAACAGGAAAGGCGGTTACCGAGTTATCTATAAACTCTCCTGCCTCCGGCTTCATCATGGAGCGCCTGGCGCTCCCAAATATGTACGTTGAACCGGCAACAACGCTTTACACACTGGCTGATCTTTCACGGGTGTGGGTGAATGCGCAGGTCTTCCAGAATGACATCGGCAGGTTAAAGCGCGGATACAGCTCGTCAATTACGGTTGATGCTTATCCGGGGCGGATCTTTCAGGGCCGTATTGAAGAGATCCTGCCACAGGTCGATATAACGACACGAACCGTCAAAGTACGGCTGGCGGTCAATAATCCCGGTGTCACACTCAAACCGGGTATGTTCGTGAACGTCGTTCTAAAGTCCACTCTGGGACGACAACTCGTCGTTCCCGCCTCTGCAGTGTTTCAGACGGGTCTACGTCAGGTCGTCTTTGTCGATCATGGGAATGGCAGCCTGGAGCCGAAAGATGTCAGCCTCGGTACGCGTGTGGGAGATGACTTTGTCGTCCTGAAGGGTCTCGCCGCTCATCAGCAGATTGTGACCTCGGCGAATTTCCTGCTCGACTCCGAGAGCCAGTTACAGGCTTCGGCTGGGCCGTACACTTCCTCTGCACCCGGAGCAGGGAAACAAGCGCCAAACCCATCAGCAAAAACTCAATCCGCCATTGCGATCGATTTCACAACCAATCCCAATCCAGTTCACAAGGGATCGAATGTCTTCCAAGTCAGGTTGAATGGGGCGAACGGGCAGCCTATCTCCGGGGTGCACGTTGCGGTCACTTTCTTCATGGCGGCAATGCCGGCAATGGGTATGGGAGCGATGAATACGACCACGCAACTTATGCAGAAGAGTTCCGGCGTCTACGATGGAACGGGCGTGCTTGAATCTGGAGGAACATGGCAGGTTACGGTGACCGTAAGACAGAACGGCCAGACCATCGGGACGAAGCAGTTGCGCGTCAATGCCGAAGGGGGAATGTGACATGCTCTCCAGAATCATCGATCTTTGCGCACGAAATCGCTTCCTCGTCTTCACTAGCGTTTTACTTCTGACTCTTGCCGGTATCTGGTCTCTGCGTCATGTTCCACTCGATGCGTTACCTGATATCTCCGATGTGCAGGTGATCGTACATACGGGTTGGACCGGACAACCGCCAGACATTATCGAAGACCAGGTCACCTATCCCATCGTGACAAGCCTTCTTGCTGCTCCTCATGTGAAGGCCGTCCGAGCTCAAACGATGTTTGGCGATTCATACGTGTACGTCGCATTCGAGGACGGCACAGACCTGTATTGGGCACGTTCTCGTGTAGTCGAATATCTCCAACAAATCAGTGGTCGTCTCCCTGCCGAAGTCCACCCAGCCATTGGGCCGGATGCGACAGGCGCGGGCTGGGTCTTTGAGTACGCCATCATTGATAAGAGCGGAAAGCATAGTCTGGCCGACCTGCGTACCCTTCAGGACTGGCATTTACGCTATGCGCTGGAGACTGTGCCCGGTGTCTCAGAGGTTGCCAGCATCGGTGGCTATGTGAAGCAGTATCAAATACGGCTCGACCCAGGCAAGCTGCTGACGTACAACATTCCATTATCGATGGTCATCGACCGGGTGAAGGCCAGCACAAATGAAGTAGGCGGCAGAGTGCTCGATCTCAACGGAGCGCAGTATATGATCCGCGGTCTCGGCTACCTGAGATCTCTCAATGATTTAGAGTCCATCGCCGTGGGCAGCAAGAACGGTACACCGGTCCTGCTACGCGATCTCGGGAGTGTGGCTTTCGGTCCGGATATCCGCGAAGGCGTCGCCGAGTGGAACGGGCAAGGCGAGACGGTCGGCGGCATTGTCGTCATGCGACAAGGCATGAATGCACTAAACGTTGTAGAAGGCGTCAAGCAGAAGCTGCGCGAGACTGCGCCATCTCTTCCAGCCGGGGTGCAGATAGTCGCGGGTTACGATCGTTCCGGTCTCATAAACGATTCGATTGCCACCCTTCAGCGCGACTTGCTGGAAGAAGCCATCATCGTCAGCATGGTCATCATCATCTTCCTCTTTCACTTCCGCTCGGCTCTGATCGCCATTCTGGCTCTGCCGGTTGCGGTGCTCGTGTCGTTCATTCCAATCTACTTCCTGGGTGTGACCTCGAACATCATGTCCCTTGGTGGCATTGCTCTCGCCGTCGGTGTCCTCGTCGATGCAGCAATTGTCATGGTGGAGAATGGATACCGGCATCTCTCCGAACGGCAGGAGTCCGACCCTACACCTGTCTCCGAACGGGAGCGCCGGGAAATTCTTATCGCCGCAGCGAAGCAGGTCGGGCCGGCGTTGTTCTTCTCGCTACTCGTCATCGTTGTCTCCTTCTTGCCTGTCTTTTTGCTAGAAGCGCAGGAGGGCCGTATGTTTCGGCCTCTCGCCTGGACTAAAACGCTTGCCGTGGGTTCCTCGTCCATCCTTGCAATTACCCTTGTGCCTGTGCTGATGGTGATGCTGATTCGAGGGCAACTTAAGCCAGAGAGTGCGAATCCGCTCTCGCGCTTCACCCAGGCGATCTATCTTCCCGTCCTGCAGTTCTGCCTGAAGTATCGAAAGCTCACCATTGCAAGCAACCTGCTCTTTCTGGTTGCCACGTTACCCGTCGCCTTCAAGCTGGGAAGCCAGTTCATGCCTCCGCTCTTTGAAGGCGCCGCGCTGTATATGCCAACTTCGCTTCCTGGTATCGCTGTTGAGCAGGCGAAGTCGCTGCTCCAAAAGCAGGATGCGATACTCCGCACGTTCCCTGAGGTCGAGAGCGTCTTCGGCACAGTCGGTCGTTCCGACAGTGCAACGGACAACGCCCCGCTGGACATGTACGACACAACGCTCATGCTCAAGTCGCGAGAGCAATGGCGACCAGGAATGACCTACACCAAGCTCATTCAGGAGATGGATGAAAAGGTACAGTTTCCTGGGCTCGCGAACACCTGGACGAGTCCAGTCGAAAACCGTCTCGACATGGAACTTACCGGAATCAAGACACCGCTTGGGCTCAAGGTGCAAGGGCCGAACGGAGACGGCATTGAACAACTGGCGTCAAAGATGCAGAGCGTTCTCTCGTCGATGCCACAGGTTCGGTCGATCTTTGCCGAACGCATCTCGCAGGGCTTCTATGTCAACGTGGAAGTGAACCGAGCCGAGGCCGCACGATATGGCCTCAGTGTCGCCGATGTGCAAATGGCGGTCTCATCCGGCATCGGCGGCCAGAACATCGCGGAGAACATCGAAGGACGCGAGCGTTATCCAATCAACGTGCGCTACTCGCAGGACTTCCGGGACAGCGTCGATCGAATGCGTAACGTCTTGATCGCAACGCCCTCTGGGGCGCAGATCCCTCTGGGCCAAGTCGCCCAGGTTTCCTTCTCTCATGGCCCGGCGATGATCCGAGATGAAGACGGACAACTCACCGCCTATGTCTACATCGACTTGAAGGGGACCAACTACGGAGGCTTTGTAAACGAAGCCAATCGGAAGCTGAAAAGCCAGATTGCGATCCCGGCAAGCTACAGCTACAAGTGGTCGGGCGAGTATGAATTTGAGCTGCGGGCAAAGCAACGGCTCAAACTAATTCTGCCCATTGTCTTCTTCGTGATCTTCCTGCTGCTCTACATGATCTTTCATTCCGTCACGGAAACCGTTGTGCTGATCGTGCCCACCCTCTACGCCATGACGGGAGGGTTATTGCTGCAATGGCTGCTTAGCTATAACTTCAGCGTCGCTGTGTGGGTTGGTTACATCGCGCTGTTCGGGATTGCCGTGGAGACGGGTGTCGTCATGGTCGTTTACTTGCATGAATCTCTGGAGCAAAGACTGCTGCAGGGAAACTTGCATAGCTGTGCAGATATCGAAGATGCCATCGTCGAGGGTGCTGTCAAGCGCCTGCGCCCCAAGCTAATGACTGTCGTGGCTGTTCTCGCTAGCCTTGCACCGATCCTGTGGGAGTCCGGCATCGGCTCCGATGTGATGAAACCCATAGCCGCTCCCATCGTGGGCGGCATGATTACTTCAACCATTCACGTTCTGATCTTGGTGCCGGTGTTCTTCGTGATGATGAAAGAACGCGAATGGAAGAATGGAAAACTCTCCCCTATCACTCTTTCGGACAAGACAGCCCAAACCACCACAACTTGCATTCAAGAGAAGTATGAAAACAGTTATCTGTCTGGTTGTGGTCCCCAGATGGCCACCCTGAAGTGTTTACCAAAATGAGCAATGATGCTGCCAGGAGAGTTCCTATCTGCCTAATGCCACCGTATCGAGCCAGAGCTTTTGCCGTTGACCGCGTGACCATTGGACGCGTTCTCACTTCGCTTAGAATATCTGGGAACAGTACCGCTCGCGCTAGGACGAGGCTTTTGAATCCTCTGTAGCCTGACCTTCCTTCTCCCGGCGTTGCGCGCCAGCAATACCCCGGTGATACACTTCAGATAGAGTTGATGCATTAGCATCACAGAGCATGGCCTTCAAGTCTCTTCTTTCATCAATCCTACAGTTTGCTCAAAAGGTTCAGTTATAATCCAATGGTTTATCTGCTCGTTGTCATCCATGTGATCGTCTGTCTCTTCCTCATTGGTGTCATATTGATCCAGCAGGGTAAGTCGGCCGACCTGGCCGGAGCTTTCGGCGGACAAGGATCACAGACCGCCTTCGGTCCTCGCGGCGCGGCTAATCTGCTGACCAAACTCACTGCTTGGGCTGCAGTCCTCTTCATGCTCGTTTCCATTGCGCTCACCATCCTTCTCTCTCGCGCCAGTGGCGATCATTCAGTACTTTCCGGAACTCCGACCACGCAAACCACACCCAAGAAGTAGTCGCGCCGCTCCGACTAATCAGTACGGATCAAACCAGATCTGCGCGTTTCCACGTCTAGTTCTCACCACAACCCCGGTGCGAGTCAACTCCAATCTCAAGGTCCAGGAACTCGCGTTCTACCATAGAGGACATGATTCGAGAGATCCTCCGTGTTGGCCTGCTCCAATGCAACTGCACCGTCCTTGGGGATGAGGCCTCGGGCGAAGCCATGGTCATCGACCCAGGTGACGACATCCCCCGCATCGTTGGCGTTCTCACACGCCATCAACTTACCCTCAAGCAAATTGTGATCACCCATGCCCATATCGACCACATTGCCGGGGCACAGATCCTCAAGCGCCTTACGGGCGCTCCCGTCTTCTATAACCAGCTCGATTTGCCACTGGTCAGAATAATGGACATTCAGGCCGGATGGCTGGGCATCGCAACGCCCGAGGTCGCGCCGCCGGACCACTCACTTGAAGACGGCCAGATCATCACCGTATCCGGCATCACCGGAGAGATCCTGCATACTCCAGGTCATACACAAGGCAGTGTCTGCATGTACCTGCTGGGGCAACGTCTCCTCTTAGCAGGCGATACTCTCTTCTCTGGCGGCGTAGGCAGAACGGACCTCCCCGGAGGTGACACCCCCACCCTTATCAACTCCATTCAAAGCCGTCTCATGACGCTCCCGGAGGATACTATCGTCATCCCAGGACATGGTGCCGCCACAACTATAGGCCAGGAAAAGGAATGCAACCCATTCCTGCAATCTTTTTAGGTAGACAAGATAGAACTCGTATCGAACAATTGCATTTCGTTTTAAACTGAATATTTAGCACTCATAGCCGCAAGCCGATATACACCTTGAGTGAACGCCGCTTCGTTTGTCAGCAGGCTTACCACTACCCGGTTTCGCTCAGATAAGCCATAAAACGAGCCCGGATGCGCAATAACCCTTTGCTCCATCACCAGATCTTCCGCAGATCCTTGTACCCGGAGCACTGCGCTCCAGCCCGCCTCCGTGTGCAGCACCGGGACACCTGAAGCTTCTGCCGTCGCCAGGTTCTTCAGGACGCGTCTGAGGATCTGTCCTTGAATCCTATGCCGCGCTGCCAGCCAGCTCGGCAGCGCGTGCTGCACTGACGCATTCATCGACAGGAATGTATCGGCAATCACCTCAAGCCGGCCTAGCGCCTCTCGTTGCATATTCTCCGGTCCCACCGTAAGCACCCATGCAGCCTTCATCTGCGGCAGCCCCGCAATCTTGCTGATCCCGCTCAGAACAAAGGTCAGAACCGGCGATTGCTCAGCCGCGAAGCTCACCGCTCCCGCCGCCTCCCGAAGCGCATAGTCCAGGAATACCTCGTCCACAATCAGCGCCAGCCTAAACCTGGAGCAGAATTCCCGGAGCCGCTCTCGCTCCCCCGCTGCCGTCCAATGCCCGGTCGGATTGTTTGGATGGACGACAAGGATCGCCTTTGTTCGCGGCCCAATCCGCCGTTCCAGTTCGGCAAAATCAATCCACCAGCCGAAATCGTAGAACAAGGGATATGACCGTAGCCGCACATCCTCGAGTTCGGCCAGATAGTGAAATAGCGGATAGCTCGGCTGCGCCACCAGCACCTCATCACCGGCATCACAGAGCAGGCGGAACAGATACCCATATGCCTCGCTTGTGCTCGTGGTGAGTATGATTGCATCGGCATCGACCGCAGCTCCGTGGTCTGCGTAATACACGGCTATAGCCTCTCGTGCGGACTGTATACCGCGCGGATCAGGGTCATACGTCATCGCGCCCGGATTGCCCAGCGGCGCGAGAACATCTACCGCGTCGTAAAGGAAGCCACAGATCGTAGGATTCGATACCGTCAGATCCACCAGTGCCAGCCCGGAACTCAATCGCGAAGCTCGCGCTTCCCGCACTGCCGACGCGAACGTGCTCTCCCCTGTATCCCACCCTGTCCGAGATGAAAACCGATCGTGTACGCGTTGATCCCTCATATCCCTATGCTACCCGCGCAATCCCGCTCGCTTACAATCCAGACATCCCTATGAAACACACCGAACCACAGCCCGACCAGAACCTCCAAAGCCATCTTGCCACCCCGATTTACGCCGTTCTCTTCGATTACGGCATGGTCCTCTCCGGACCGCCGAATCCTTTGGCCTGGGCGCGCATGCGCGATCTCACCGACCTCGACGAAGCTGGCCTCCATCGCGAGTACTGGGCGCATCGCCATCCCTACGATCGGGGAACCCATACCGGCCAGTCCTACTGGCAGCATGTCGCCGCCGGGAACGGCACCACCTTTAACGCCTCCCAGATCGCTGGTCTCGTCGCAGCCGACATCGATTTGTGGGGTGATCTGAACGTGTCCATGGTCGAGTGGGCGCAACAACTCCAGCGCGCAAGCATCCGTACCGGCATCCTTTCGAATATCGGTGATGCGATGGCTGAAGGCCTGCTTGCCAGGTTTGACTGGCTCGGCGCTTTCGATCACTGCACCTGGTCACACTCCGTCAACCTGGCCAAACCCGAGCCTGAGATCTACCGCTACGCCGCCGACGGACTCGCCACGGAACCCGCGAAGATTCTCTTCATCGACGACCGCGCCGATAACATCGAGGCCGCCCGTGAGTTTGGCATGCAAGTCATTCACTACCTGAGCCACGCTCACTTCATAAATGAGATGTATGCCCGTGGGTTTGGCGCCTTATTAAACCCCGAGGCGCTCACGATCGCACCCGTCTCAAAGCAGCAAGGATAGGATCGCAAAGAGTAAGCATTGAAATAAAGCAGTCAAAGTCCAGATGAGGACGTATAGTACCTCTCGATACACTTTCTCAAATCAGGACAACAGAATACCGGCAACTCCATGGATATTGAAGGTCAGGCCGCAACCTGAGCAGCAACCGCGGCCACAAGCCTATGACGAAAAGTTTCGCCTTCTGCCGTTCTTCTCCACAGCACTGCTGGGCCTTATCGCGGTAGGTGCTCCTGTGTCTCCAGTTCAGTCGACAGGCCCCAGCAGCTCTCCTTTGCTGGCATCCGCTCCTCTGCGAAGCAGCCAGTTCAATGCCGTCACTTGCGATGCTGGCCACCTTTACTCTCTCCTCGATCAGAAGGACGGCGTACGTCTCCTCAAGACCGATGCCACTGCTACCGTTGTGCTCGCCCAGGCGCAACTCGGAACCGCCGTTGGCGTTGCCGTGGCACGCGATCGTTCCGGCGATCTTTAGATCACTGGAACCAGCACCTCCGGCGCATTAACCACAACCCCGGTGCGACCTTTTCTCAACCGGTCGATACCACGGCCAATCTTTTATCGCGAAGTTCGACGCAGACCTGAATTTAAGTTTCGTAACCTTCGGGTGGCGGCGGAAGGACAGCAGCGGCGGCAATCACGGCCACTGTGGATGCCGTCTTCATCACCGGTCTCATCTACGGCAGCGGTTTTCCCGTCACAGCCTCCGCCATCATTCAGTCACCTGCTCACGGCAGCATCCAGAACGGCTTTGTCGAAGAGTTCACCGCAGACGGCACTATCCTTCGCTATGCCACCTATCTCTGCGGACAGAATGGTGACACGTTGCCCACCTCCATTGTCGCCGACGGCATGGACGACGCCACCTTCCGGTTTTACTACCGCGTCCGGGTTTCCCATAGTCGCCGCACTCGTGCCCCACGCCGTAGGCGCCGCCTCCAGCTTTCCAGCAACTGCCCCGCCCAGCGGCAGTTGCACGATTCAGGTCAGCTTCACTCCGACTGCGGCCGGGATTCGCCCTGCAAGCCTGAGTATCGCCAGCTCCGCCTCGGCCAGCTTCTCGTAGCCGCGCTTACCGGCGTCGGCATCCAGTCCCATCTGCTCATCAACCCTGCTAGCCTGAACTTCGGCAACGTCGTCGTCGGCCAAACGGCGAGCCTGTCGCTTACGCTCGCGAACGTTGGGACCGCCCCCATCAGCCGTATTAGTTTCACCATAACAACCGATTACCTCGTCACCGCGCCCCGCTCCTTTCCCACCCTCGCCGCTGGCGCAAGCTGCTCCGTCACCATCGCCTTCACCCCCAGAACCGCGGGCCCCGTACCGGTACCCTCACCATCACCAGCTCTGATCTCGCCTCGCCTGACACGGAAACCATCACCGGCAATGGCACCACATCAACCACTCTCAGCAACAGCCACGCATCCTTCAGCGTCACGGTTGATGGCAGCTCTTCTGCTAGCTGCAGCGTCCAGCAAACCAGGTCCGCTAGCTACACCTTGACCATCACGCCCGTGGACGGTTTGATCGGCGATGTCGTCCTGAACTGCAGCGCGATCGTCATCGCCCCAAATGCGACCTGCTCCATGCAGCCCTCCATGGTCACCCTCAGTGGTGCGAGCCAAGCAGTCACCGTCACCATCAATACCCTCATCTCGGCCGAGCTTCGCCCCCACGCCGGGCGCGGCGGTCTTGACGGTATCACGCTCTGCATTCTTGCGCCCGCCGCCTTCTCTTGAAGATCCGCAAGGTTCTTGGCATCCGCCCGACCGCGCTGCTCATGGCTCAGCTCTGGACGACCGTCATACTGGTCTCAAGCGGCTACGGCTGCGGCGTCAACCCCAACCTTCGCTATACCCCCCGGAAGCTATCGATACACAGTCAGCGGCAACTCGACTACAGGATCCTCGCAAACTCAGGTTGTCACCCTCAATCTGACCATCCCTTGAAGTGTCGACCTCGTTTGTAGTTCCGGCATGACGGGACGACAGCTTCTCACTCGTGTGCGTGGTGGTCCCAAACTCAACCCATATCGTTCTGGAGCAAAGCCTCTTGCAGCCCCTGCAACCCATCTCCGTTTAGGGGCGAACTACGACCGGTAGTCTGTAAGCATGAAGCTTAAGTCAAAGCTGGGTCAAAATTTCCTCGTCGATGATCGTGCCCGGCATGCCATCGTTGATGCGCTCGGCAATGTAAGCGACCGGACTATTATCGAGATTGGGCCGGGGCATGGGGCGATCACGGATATCCTCGCGATGCGCTGCCGTCGGCTGATCGCGCTCGAGCTGGACCGCTCCCTCGCAGCGGAGATGCGGTTTCGGTTCCGCGAGCAGCCACAAGTTGAGATTCATGAGGGCGATTTCCTGAAGGCAGATCTTCAAGCGCTTGTTCCTGCAGGGGAGACGGCAGATGTGGTCGGAAACCTACCTTACTACATCACGTCCAATATCCTTCTTCAACTCTTCCGGGCAGGAACGGCCGGGGCACTCTCGCGCGGCGTGTTGATGATGCAGCGCGAGGTGGCCGACAGGGTCTCGGCAGCTCCTGGAGTTCGGGACTATGGTCTGCTCTCGGCCACGGCACAGATGAACGCGCAGGTCGACAAGCTGTTCACCCTGCCCCCGTCGGCCTTCTCGCCACCACCGGAGGTTTACTCGACTGTGCTGCGGCTGCACTTCGCACCGAGGTTTGTGGAACTGGCTGTGGATGCAACGGCCTTCGATGGATTTCTAAAGCTCTGCTTTGCACAGAAGCGGAAGACTTTGCATAATAATCTGCGTGCCGCCGGGTATGCGCCGGACCAGCTTGCAGCGGCTTGGCCCGCCGGGATGCCGGTCCAGGTGCGGGCTGAGTCCCTCGCGCTTGAGCCGATGGCGCTGTTATATCGATCGCTGCAAATACCGTGAATCCCAGAAATACCATCAGCCCCCCACAAATCCGAGCGGGTAAAGCCCTCGTGGCTTCACCTCATGGGCTATCTTTTCGCGCCGCCTCCATTTGACGGAGTCGCATGCATCGCTCCCGCAGAAGAGGCTGGAGCCGCTGGAACTGAAAAGGTGGAGTGTGGTGTGGATGGAGGTAACTGGCTCGGAGCAGAGGGGCGCGGAGCGGACGGCGCCATCGGCTGACCTCCCGGACGGGCGTAGCTGCCCCCACCGCCCTGTCCTGGCTGCTGAAAGCCGGGACGCGCCCCTGGCTGGTTCATTCCCGGCTGGTTCATTGGTCTCAAGCCATGTTGAACGCCCTGCTGGTTGTACGGTCTCATGCTCTCCTGAACACCCGGTTGCTGGACACCCAGCTGTTGAATCCCTTGTCGTGGCGCACTGAAAGTCTGCGGAGCTGCTGGCCGGACCGCGCCCGGGCGTCCAGCTTCGTAGCTCTGGACTCCGCGCCGAGGTCCCGGAATGCTTCCGCTGGCAAAGCCCGTCTGGACTACGCTGTGGGTTGGCTGCAGTCCGAGTACCGCTGTGTGAGTCGTACGATCAACCGGAAAATCACGACGGAGCGAAGCTCCAATGGCGCTTCCGCCTCGCGGGGTGTATGCCTGACCGACTGACGTGAGTGGGATCGCTACGATACCCGCAATGTGTCGTGATCCAGGCAATTGGATGGGCGAAGGGTGGGGAGACGGGGCGGGTACCGCCGCTCGGAACCCGATTGAACCGCCAGGCGTTGTTCCTGTTGGTATTCCCGGTGTCGGTCCAGCTGTCATTCCATGGACGTGAATGATGGGGTGAACACCGCTTGGTTCCATGACCGGCAGCCGCTGGCCCGCATAGTGAAGCGGTGGGCGGACAATGTTTACGTATCCGCCGTTATACCCGCCAGTCCCGTACCCGCCGTATCCATAGCCTCCGTAGCCTGCAAAGCCGAAGCCGCTGCAGGCCGCATTCGGGCTCCAGCCCCAGCCGAAGGTGTTCCAGTACGACCAGCCGCCGCACCGGAAGGGCGTCCAGCCCCAGCTGTACCCTGAGGCCCAGGTGTAGCCTGTCCCGGGATACCAAAGCCAGCTTCCGTTGCCATAGGGGTCGAAGCTGACATCGTCGCCGCCGATCGGTTGCCACACCTGCCCCTGTCCGGGAACGTTATACCAATTCCCGTTTACGTCGAGATCTGACCAGCCGTAGCCTTGGTATCCTGCGAATCCGTCCCGTGCGGCTGTCTGTGTGGATGCCGCATTCGCAGCCGCCTGGTCGCGGGCCTCATTCCACTGGTCCCATGTGTCTGCTGCAACCTCTTGCGTAAGGAAGTAGCGGCTCGGATCTTCCGTGTCGCTGCGAAAGGTTTCGCCGGCGTGGAGATCGGTCCTATAGTGATCTTCCCGCTGCACATGCGCTGTGCCATCCAGCACGGCGATAGCCGCGGGTGGCTCGTCCAGGTTGATGCGGAAGGAGGTGTTTTCGGTGGGCGAGATGAGGTCGCCGCCAGCGTCGACGGTATAGGCAAAGCGGGACCCCGAGCGGAGTTCGAAGTACGCCAGCCCTTTGACCAGCCCAAGCCGCGTACTGGAGCTTCCGCCCCCATCAACGATCAGGTGTTGGAGGTTGAGCGTGGTGTTCGGGGTTAATCGGGCGAGGCTGCCGTCCTCAAACTCGATCTCGGCCTGGCCATCGTCACCTGTGACGACGGTCTGTCCCTCGGTCAGCGGCATGTTCAACTGCGCTGGATCGCCCGCAGTGTTACCGGTGCGATCGACGTACACGTATCCCTCGGTAAACGTGAGGCGTGCGACTCGAGCAGGAGAGAGACCCTGAGCGAAGACCGCTCGGTGGGTTCCAGTCGTCCCTACTCCCAGACAAACGGCGACGAAGGCGGCATGGCGTACGACGCAGCACTTGAATCTTTGGAGAAAACCCGTGGTATCTCTCATGGTGGCTTATGGACCCTACTCTCTCAACGCGTGCGTTAGACGCGCTGTACCCGTCCTGCGGAAGCAGACCGCTATCCGCCAGTCTCGGCCCGCTCCAGTAGTTTGGCTGCTCGCAATCGTACCCGCTCGATCAGCTCCGTGTCGCTTGCAATCGACCGAAGCGTAGGCGCGATGTTTTCAAGCTCCAGGGCATGGCCCGCATCCACCGCGGACACCAGCGTCGCCATCTCTGCGTCAAGCCCGAGGCGATCGAAACGGTGTTTGAAATCTAGAACGCGGCCCTCTTCCAGGGTTAGTTCGATGCCTTGGAAGAGCTCCGTGAGTTGGATTGCTCCCTTGTTCTCCGTGTGATTGTAGGTGCAGGTGCCGTCGCCGTTAGCATCCCGGTAGATGAGGGTCTTGGTTCCGGTGTCAGCGATATTTTTCAGCCTGGACGCGCAAGGCGAGGCGGATGAGTGCACCATGTGAACGGATTCATGGGCGCCCTTGACGGTAGAAGACGAGAAAACGAGAGGACGTTCGATAATCTGGAGTTCACTGGACTGGGCTGCGGGAATCTCGGCACGGTAGCGGCCAGTGCCGTCTTCCCGAATTTCGATCGAGTACCGGGGGACGGCAATGCCGGGGACAGGCCGCTCGAAGCTGAAGCTGACGTGGAAGGCGGCAGTTAAGCTCTCTTGAGACTGCGCCACTGATGGAACCGCATTTTGCCCAGATAGCAGGGCTGTGAAGCCGAAGCCTGCCAGACCAAGCCCTCCCCAGAAGCGGGTCATCGGGTGACTCCCTGCAGGTGTAACGTCTGCGCTGTATGGATATGACAGATGGCGATCGCCAGCGCATCGGCTGCGTCCGGCGATTCAGGAGCGACACTCAGCTCGAGCAGGCGAATCACCATGAACTGCACCTGCTCCTTCGCCGCGAGACCGTAGCCAACCACGGCGCTCTTTATGGAGAGAGGCGCATACTCCACGACCGGCAGATTGCAAGTTGCCGCAGCCAGCATGGCGACTCCGCGCACCTGTCCGAGCTTTAGGGCCGACTTGGCGTTAGCGGAGAAGAAGACCTCCTCGATCGCGACGACCTCGGGTGTATGAAGCGACAGAAGACCGGTGAGCTCGGCATAGACCTGAGCGAGCCGCTGCGGCGGCGTCTCCTTCTTGCTGAGGCGAATCGTCCCTGCAGCTAGGTGCACGAGCCGGGGCATGCGCGCTTCGCAGTCCACCTCGACTACACCATAGCCCGTAAATTCGGTGCCGCAGTCGATGCCGAAGACACGCATGAAGGAAGTCTAACCGAACGCCATCACTTGTGAACGCAGGTAACCTGCGCAGTCATCTCGCCCCGAGTGTGACTCCAAGCCACAGCAGCAGAGTGAAAAGCCCAAGTACATCGCCCAGCATAACGGCGCCCGCGCCCATCACGAAGCAGATCGCTGTTCGCAAGCGATAGCAGGAGCGCAGAACGAAGGTAAGGGCGAGTAAGCTCGCGAGCTGCAGCGCCGTGAAGCCTATTCCCCAAACGGTAGCGGTTACGTGCAAATGGCGTATCAGCAGTTCAGCTCCACCGGCCCCGCAGGTCCTCACCAATCCCGACGCCCGGAGATTTGCCTGCATCGCTAGCGCCAGCGCAACAGCGGAAAACACCCACAGCGCAACTCCGAAAAGCAGACCCGCGATACCGTCGCGATTCCTCAGCCAGGCAAATAGCATCCCCGTCAGCGTGTGACGGGGATACCGAGGCTCCCTTGTCATAGACGCCGAACTCTTGCCCTGAGCTTCACTTCGAGATGCCTTCGAACGGCGAGCTGGCAGTGGCATAGAGCTTGCGGGGCATACGGCCGGCAAGGAATGATTGGCGTCCAGCCAATACTGCGTGCTGCATCGACTCAGCCATGAGAATGGGATCGCGCGCGCCGGCAATCGCCGTGTTCAGCAGAACCGCGTCGAAGCCCAACTCCATCGCCAGGGCAGCGTCGGATGCAGTGCCGAGCCCAGCGTCCACGATCAATGGGACCTCGGTGATAAGTTCGCGAAGGATGCGCAGGTTCGTGATATTCGAGAGTCCAAGGCCAGTACCGATCGGTGCCCCGAGCGGCATGACCGCCGCTGCTCCAACATCGATCAGGCGTTTTGCGAAGACAATGTCGTCGGTCGTGTAAGGGAGAACAGTAAAACCCTCCTTGACCAGCACACGCGTGGCTTCAAGCGTTGCCTGGACGTCGGGATACAGCGTAGGCAGGTTACCGATCACTTCAATCTTGACCCAGTCGGAGAGACCGACCTCACGTCCCAGACGCGCCGCGCGAATGGCATCCTCGGCGGTATAGCAGCCAGCCGTATTGGGAAGAAGAAAGTAGCGTTGCGAGTCAATGAAGTCCAGCAGCGACTCGCACGAACGATCAAGGTTTACCCTGCGCACCGCGACGGTCACCATCTCTGCCCCGGAGGCCTCGATGGCAGCCTGCGTCTCTGCTCCGTCTTTGTATTTTCCTGTCCCAACGATCAGTCGCGACTGAAAAGCTCGTCCGGCGATGACTAAAGGTTCCATCTGTTTATTCTAAAACCGAAGTAGCCTCAATAGAAGCAGACGGCAAAAGCAAACGGCCTGTGCTCAATATGAGCGACAGGCCGTCTGGCGGTGGACTGTTGAGATTGACTTGAGGCGTCCACACTCGTAAGTGGGCCTCGGCGGATACTACTTGTGTTGCAAACCGCTGGGACTAGAGCTGGACGCTCTAAGCCTCAGTCACCTCACGTACCGTTTTGCTACAGTTACTGTCAATTTTCATAGGCTGGACCATCCTCCTTTCCCGTGTGAGGAAAGATTACCCCAGAGGCCGTGGCGACTGCAAGTCGAGGAGCACTAGGTTCACTACTTCAGGTACGCGCGCACCAGGTCGATCAACTCCTCGCCGAGGTCGGGCGTCAGCGGGGCGTGGCCGTCCTGGAGCAGATGCAGGCGAATATGATCTTCGAGAACCTCGCCCATCAGGCTGTTGATACCTCCACGCACGGCTGCCAGCAGCATCAGGACCTTGGTGCAGTCCTCCTCAGCCGCCAGAGTGTGCTCGACCGCATCCATCTGGCCGCGGATCCGTTTGACGCGATTGAGCAGCTTGGTTCGTTCCCGCGCAACATAAGCCATATCCGCTCTCCTGATGATTGATTCCTTATACCCTACTGGGGTATATTACGGGTAACTCCAGGCATAATCTGCCTGGGCGGCCACCCGGGATCAGCTCCCAAATCGACAGAAAGACACGAACCAATGATCATTCGTACTCTATTCATGCGAAAGCATGAACATAGCAGGTTCATGCTGATACAAGGTCTCGTCCGGCAGGGCCTCATCATTCTTCTATTTTTTGCATTCATGCAAGCTGCTCCCACACTCGCATCTGCTCAGGACGCCGCCCCTGCACCGGTCGCAGAGGACCAGCCTACCCTGATGAAGCTGCTGGCAAAACGCGGCGAGCACACCATCGAGAACGAACGCTGGAATGCATATGGACAATTCACCTACATCTCAGGCTGGAAGCCGACGTTTGCTGCACCCTATACGAATGCGAATGGGAGCACTAATTCACTTCTTCCGGATGCTGAGCGAAGCTTTACCGGCACTGCAACGCTGTACCTTGGCGCCAGGCTCTGGAAGGGCGGCGAAGCCTACTTTGTTCCAGAGCTCATTTCGGAGCGCCCCCTCTCGCAACTCAAAGGGTTAGGGGGAGCCATCCAGGATTTTGAGCTGCAAAAAGGTGGTGACGTGGCGCCCACGCTCTACCGTTCCCGCGCGTATGTGCGCCAGACGTTTGGATTTGGCGGTAACCGAGTGATAAAAGAGTCGGGTCCGACCCAGCTTGGAACTACCTATAACAGCAGAAGGCTTGTTCTGGTTGCTGGCAACTTCAGTATCCTCGATTTCTTTGACAAGAACGCCTTCGATATTGATCCGCGTCAGGGCCTCTTCAACCTCGCATTCCTGACCTATGCCGCCTACGACTTTGCCTCGGATGCGCGTGGCTACTCCTGGGGCGCCGTCTCTGAGCTTTACTGGGATAATTGGGCGGTGCGCTTTGGACGGATCACCCCGCCGAAAGATCCGAACCAACTACCGGTCGACTTCCGCCTCGGCAAGTACTATGGCGACCAGGTCGAGTTCGAGCACAAACATCAGGTTCATGGGAATGACGGCACCGTTCGTGTCCTTGGCTATCGCAACCACGAGAATATTGGCCGTTTCTCGGACGCGATCCACGCGTTTGCAGCAGATCCACAGAAGAACGCAACCACCTGCACCGGATTCAACTACGGTTCAAGTAACACCAACGCACCCGACCTTTGCTGGGCACGTAAACCGAATGTAAAGCTTGGCATTGGAATATTCGGAGAGCAGTCTCTTGGGCACACCATCGGTGTATTCTCCCGAGTGATGATCTCAGACGGAAAGAGCGAAGTGGACGCCTACACGTCGACCGATCGTTCCACTACGATCGGCGTACTGGCGAAGGGTGCCTGGTGGTCCCGGCCAGGTGACGTCGTCGGGGGTGGCGTAAACCTCGGCTCGATCTCGAAGTCCCATGCGCAGTATCTAGGTATGGGCGGCATCGATGGATTTATTGGTGATGGACATATCCATGCCGCTCAAGAGATCGCCCTAGATGCGTTTTATAGTGTAAAGGTTCGCAAGGTGTACTGGCTTGCCGGTGATTACCAGCGCATCAACAATCCGGCTTTCAATGCCGATCGCGGCCCCCTAAACATTTTCAGCTTGAAAGTACATGGCGAGTTCTAAAAATATTGACGCCTGAGGTCACGTTTCCTCAATTGACTGTTCACGATCTGAACAAGGCCGCTTTTTGTCCTAGCACCGTTCTAGCGCTAAACTGCTCCAACTTATACTGAATTGGTGACCACGCTCCTTGCCTTCGAGAGTGCGGGCCTGCTTCTTGGCCTGATCTTTGGCAGCTTCATGAACGTCTGCATCGCGCGGGTGCCACGAGGCGAATCGGTCGCGAAGCCGCGTTCGCGATGTCCGGAGTGCGTCACTCCGATCCACTGGTTCGACAACCTCCCGGTCCTGAGTTGGCTGCTGCTGCGCGGAAGGTGCCGCGACTGTAAAGCAGCGATTTCATGGCATTATCCGGCGGTAGAGATCCTGACAGGCCTCTGGTTCTTGATGGCTGGAGACCACCTTGGGCGTTTGTACGCGAGCCGTGAGGTCGCCTTGCCTTTGAATCAACTTGCGTCGGCAACTACAGAACAGGTTGCGTTCGCTGTGCTTGGTTTTCTTCTAATCGGGTTGATGGTGATGGACTGGCAGACCTACCTGCTTCCAGATGTATTCACGTTTACGGGGATTGCGATTAGCTTCGTGCTGGTCTCGATGCAGGCTTTCTTGCTTGGTCCGACGGAGGACCAGATTATTCTCGGCGCTCACCACATCCGTCTCGCTAGTCCCGGGAACGTCGTGGACCATGGGAACGTCTTCCTGACCGGACCGGAGAACATGCTGGGTAGCTGGCTGGTAGCTACAGCAGGCGCGGCCATGATCCTGCTGGTCATCCGCTGGCTCTATAAAGTAGTGCGGCACCGTGAGGGGATGGGGCTGGGTGACGTGAAGCTGCTTGCGATGACCGCAGCATTTCTGGGCTTCTGGCCGGCGGTGCTGTCGCTCTTTCTCGGCGTGCTGCTGGCGAGTGGCTATGCGGTTTTTCTGCTGGTGCGACGGCGAGCAGGAGCTGCTACACGGCTCGCGTTCGGAAGCTTTCTGTGCGCCGGCGGATTGATTACCGCACTGTTCGGGAATCACGTCATCGACGTTTACAGCGAATTGATTCGATGAGAAGCAAATGCAGGCGGGTTGACAAAGCCGTCGCTTGACTCTTGCCAGCGACAATCTTAGAGTCGAAGCTGGTCATGGAAACGTATCCGTACATTTGGAACTATCTTCCGCTCATCCTGCAGATCCTGGCCGCGCTGGCGCTCGCGGGAGGCATGGTAGGAGCGTCGTTCTTCATCGGAAAACACAAAAATTCCCGAACCAAGGGCGGAGCATACGAGTGCGGCATGGACCCGGTGGGCGATGCGCGGGGTCGGTTTTCGGTACGATTCTACATGGTCGCCATGCTCTTTATCCTGTTCGATGTGGAGGCCGTCTTCATGCTTCCGTGGGCGGTGATCTTCAAGCAGCTGCCGGCGATTACGGGATCGAGGATGTTCGGTTTCTGGGAGATGTTTGTGTATCTTGGCTTCGTTGGCGTTGGCCTCTTTTATGTATGGAAGAAGGGCATTCTGGATTGGGCAAACGATCGAGGGGACCTCTAGTATGTACGATCCCGCCAGTGCACTTACCGGCAAGAAGGCCGTCTTCGAGGCTCACCCGAAGAATCATGCCGTAGCCGCGCTTACAGGGCTTGCCAGCGACGCCATATATGATCGCGAGGAGTTGACGATTACAGTCAGCCGCGAAAACATCATTGCCGCCTGTAAAGCCGTCCAGCCCGTCTACAATTTTCTCGAAGATGTGACCGCCGTTGACTGGTATCCGTCTGAGCCGCGCTTCCAGATCACGTATCACATTCTTTCGCATTCGCTGAAACAGCGCGTGCGCCTTATTATCTGGTTGGATGGAGCGGATGCGGCAGCTGACAGCATCACCAGTGTCTGGCCCTCGTCTAACTTCTATGAGCGCGAGATCTTCGATCTCTTCGGCGTGCGCTTCAGTGGCCACCCCAACCTGGTCCGCATCATGATGCCAGAGGATTGGCAGGGATATCCGCTCCGCAAGGACTATCCCGTGGAAGGCTATCGCTGATGGCACCCTTGCTTGAGGAAGACCTGACAACCAGAGACCGGATCTCAGAGAATAAGACTGCGGCAGAGATGATCAATCCCGGTATCAACGATCTGCTGGCCGAGGCAGCGCGCCACAATGACAGCGCTGACGCTTCTGCCGACAAGACAATGATCCTGAACATGGGACCGCAGCACCCGTCGACGCACGGAGTTCTTCGGCTGGTACTCGAGATTGACGGCGAGACGATTGTCGCGTGCGCGCCGGATATCGGATACCTGCACACGGGCATCGAAAAAACGTGCGAGGCGAAGTTCTACCAGCAAGTCGTCCCGCTGACTGATCGCATCGACTATCTCTCGCCGATGTCGAACAATCTCTGTTACTGCCTCGCCGTCGAAAAGCTGCTCGGCCTCGAAATTCCTGAACGTGCCCAGTACCTCCGCGTCTTACTCAACGAACTGACGCGACTGCAGTCCCACCTCGTATGGCTCGGAACACACGCGCTCGACATCGGCGCGCTAACGATGTTTCTCTACTGCTTCCGTGAACGCGAAGAGCTGATGCGGATCTTCGAAAATGTATCCGGGCAACGCATGATGACAAGCTACTTCCGCATCGGCGGCGTAAGTCTCGCACCGCCGCTGGATTTTTATGGACAGGTGCAGAATTTCCTGAATATCATGCCGGACCGGATCTCTCAGTATGAAAGCCTGCTAACGGGCAATCCAATCTGGATGGGGCGTCTTAAAGATGTTGGCTATCTCTCCGGCGCGGACGCGATTGCGCTTGGCGTGACGGGGCCGCCCCTCCGCGCCTCGGGCGTTGATTGGGATCTCCGCCGCGACATGCCGTACTCTGGCTACGAGAAGTTTCAGTTCACGGTGCCGGTCTCGGACGTCGGTGATGTGTGGGCGCGCTACATCGTCCGTATGCAGGAGATGCGCGAGTCAATCAAGATCTGCCAGCAGGCGCTCGATGGGATGCCCCCGGGCCGCATCGTCGCCGACGCCCCAAAGATCGTCCTTCCGGATCGCGAGCAGATGAAGACCCAGATGGAGTCGCTCATCTACCATTTCAAAATCGTGACCGAAGGCTTTGCGGTCCCGGCTGGTCAGGTCTTCCAGGCTATTGAGTCCCCGCGCGGAGAGATGGGCTACTACGTTGTCTCGGATGGCACCGCCAAGCCCTATCGCGTGCACATGCGCAATCCATCCTTCGCCACCCTGCAAGCCCTTGAAACGATGTGCAAGGGCCGCCTGCTAGCTGACGTCGTCTCTGTGATCGGCTCGATTGACATCGTACTCGGCGAGATCGACAGGTAAATATTGAACAAGGAACGTGTCTTTAGCGAACTCTGGACCTCATTCGCATCGCAGATTCGAAGTTACGCAGCTGCACATGGACTGAATAGCCGTCATCATGCAGTGGTCGAAGTAGGACTGGACATCATCACACTTCGTGTCAACACCCGCTGGGTCCGTTTCACGCACAGCGGGATGACCGGAGACGACAGCGAACTACAGCCGTTCGAGATTCACGAGGACGGGACCGTCACGATCGGCGCAGTCACAGAACATATGGACATGACAGCCGAGCGGCTGACACGGGAGCTACTCCAGTGAGTACACTGACCAACACGATCTTTTCTCCGGAACTGGCTGCCCGCTTCGATCATCTCGTGACGATCTATCCACTGCGAAGGTCGGCGCTCGTCCCGATGCTGCTGTATGCGCAGGATGAGATAGGCTACGTCTCCGATGAAGTTGTCGCGGAGATAGCATCCCGGATCGGCATCTACGAGCTCGACGTGCGCAATGTACTCAGTTACTACTCCATGCTTCGGACCAAGCCGGCCGGCATCTATAACGTGCAGGTCTGCACCAACATCTCCTGCATGCTGCGCGGCGGGTATGAGATCCTCGACCACTGCAAGGCGAAGCTCGGAATTGGCCACAAAGAAGTCACCCCGGATGGTGTCTTTTCGCTCGAAGAAGTCGAGTGCATCGGAGCCTGCTGCTGGGCGCCCGCCATGCAGATCAACTACGACTTCCACGACGACCTGTCGCCCGATAAAGTCGATGTCCTCTTCGACATATATCGTGCTAAAGCCGGCCACACGACCAGCTACCTGGCACGGGGAAAGGACGTGAAATAAATGCCAGTTCTCGTCAGTCATCCTGATGAAGTGAAAGTTATCTCCCGCCGCTTCGGTCAGGGCGCCGCCAACATCGAAAAGTATCTCGAGCTCGACGGCTACAAAGCCGTCCAGAAGGCCATCTCCGAAGGTCCCGATTGGATCATCAACACTATGAAGGCCTCCGGGCTGCGAGGCCGCGGCGGCGCGGGCTTCCCAACAGGTATGAAGTGGAGCTTCGTTCCCAAGCAGTCCGAAAAACCCAAGTACGTTCTCGTTAACGGGGATGAGTCCGAGCCCGGAACCTGCAAGGACCACGTGCTCTTTCTACACGATCCGCACGCCGTCATCGAAGGCACCATGATCGCCGGACTGGCGATCGGTTCAAAGCTGGGCTTCATCTATCTGCGGGGCGAGTACCGGTATCTGCTTGAAATTGTGGAAAGAGCCGTCGCCGATGCTTACGCCAGGGGCTTTCTGGGCAAGAATATCTTTGGGACAGGCATCGACTTCGACATCATCACGCAGACTGGTGCGGGCGCCTACGAAGTTGGCGAAGAGTCCGCTCTGATGGAGTCGCTCGAAGGCAAGCGCGGCGTCCCCCGCATCAAGCCGCCCTTTCCCGCCGTCGTCGGCCTGTATGGCGGACCCACGGTGATCAATAACGCCGAGACGATCGCGAACGCCCCCCACATCCTCCTCATGGGCGGCGAGGCCTACGCCAAGCTCGGCACCGAGCGCAATGGCGGGACGCGGTTGTTCGGGATCAGCGGCCATGTGGAGCGTCCAGGTGTGTACGAACTACCAATGGGCTACAATCTCAGGAGGGCTATCTATGATGTAGCTGGCGGAATCAGGGGTGGGAAGAAGCTCAAGGCCGTCGTCCCCGGTGGATCGTCCTGTCCTGTGCTCACAGCAGATGAGATCGACGTCGGTCTCGACTTCGACCAGATGGGCAAGGCCGGCACCATGCTCGGTTCAGGCGGCATCGTCGTGCTCGACGAGACCGTCTCCATCGTCGAGTTCGCCCTCCGCACCATCGCCTTCTACCAGCACGAGAGCTGCGGCTGGTGCATCCCCTGCCGCGAGGGCACGGACTGGATCAAGAAGACCCTAACCCGCGTCCACGCTGGCAGCGGCTCAAAAAAAGACATCGACAATGTCCAATATCTCGCCGAAAACATGATGGGCCGAACCTTTTGCCCCCTCGGCGACGCCGCCGCCATGCCCACCATCGCCTTCGTCAAAAAATTTCGTAAGGAGTTCGAAGACTACATCGAAGGTAAACGTGTCGACCACCCATTGATCAAGATCAAAACCACAGGCGAACCCGAACTGGCCGGAACGCACTGATGATGCTGCGCCCTCCGCTGCTCTTGTTCCTCTTTGCAGCTTATGTATTAGCGCGAACGAGCGCGCGTAACCTTTATTTTTTCCTGTGATGGTACGGAGTTCTCCGCCATGGGTAAGTGGGAGCCATCGGACCCCACGATAAGTTAGCCAATCCAACAGAAACACAAATTGAGTGTTTCAAAAGTCAACGGCAATGCATCCAGGCGACTGCGGAATACTACGAACATTCACACGTAAGCCTTGAATATTTCACCATCAATAAATGGGATAAGAAGAGCGTGATAGCTACTTCTTCAGGCTCAATCTGTATGAATCAATAATCGTCATTTCATTCGCGGATAAAACGCTTGTACAAACATTCTCTAAAAAGCAAATGCCGAATAAAAGAAAGATGCCTGTAGGTTTTTCGGCGCAGAAGGAACACGCGTTGAACTGTTTGTTCTAAAAAAATTCCAGGCGATGGATAGACGATCAAGCGAATGGATATAACTAGACGGATGATTGTTATCGTGACTGAAGCAAAGGTGCCAACTGACCGCCCCGCGAAATCGTCTAAATTCTTCTTAAGGACGGCTGGTACTTGAAAGAAACAAAGGGTTGCCATATGCAGTTCATGCACGATACGAAGCCGGGGAAGGTCACTGTCCCGAGCCACGGGAGCAAAGATCTACCGAAGTTCGTTATAGCGAATATCATGAGGCGGGTGGGTCTGAGATGAAGAGACAATTTCGCGTGGTCTATTCAGAGAGCGCAAGTGGTTTTTCAGGGTTCTCACCCGATGTTCCGGGCTGTATCTCCTCGGGCGACACCCTGGAAGAGGTGCGCACCATGCTCACGGAAGGCTTGACCTTTCACCTTGACGGAACGGCGCAAGACGGCGACCCGATCCCGGAATCCCGCACGACCCAGGTCGAATTTACGGACGCAGACTTCGAAGGCGTGGAATACTTCATCGTCGAGCACCTGAGCGTCGAACTTCCCGAAGTCATCAACTCCGTGCAACGCATTCCGCGGCCGCTCGCCGTCTCCGCCTAAGGACATCATGCCAGACGTAACCTTCACCGTAGACAGCAAGAAACTCACCGCTCCATCCGGCACCCTCCTCATCGAGGCCTGCAAGGCTGCCGGCATCGAGATCCCCGCCTTTTGCTACTATCCCGGCCTCTCCCTCCAGGCCGCCTGCCGCATGTGCGTCGTCCGCATCGAGAAGATGCCGAAGCTCCAGACTGCCTGTACCACGCCAGTCTCCGAGGGCATGGTGGTTGCAACCGAAACGCCCGAGATCGCCCAAGCCCGAAAGTCCACGCTGCAGTTGCTGCTCGGCAATCACCCGCTCGACTGTCCCGTGTGCGATGCGGGGGGCGAGTGCGAGCTGCAGGACATGACCTTTAAGTATGGCGCGGCGGACAGCTTCTATGCCGAACCGAAGAACCATCGCGAGGAGCAGAAGTGGTCGCCGGCCGTCTACTTCGATCGCCCGCGCTGCATCCTCTGCTATCGCTGTGTGCGGATGTGCGGCGAGGGCATGGATGTTTTCGCGCTTGGCATCCAGAATCGCGGTGCCTCGAGCGTCATCGCCCCCAACATCCCCGCCGCGCAAAGTGCGGACAACCTCGCGCATCTTGATTGCGAGCAGTGCGGCATGTGTATCGATGTCTGCCCGGTAGGCGCGCTGACGTCGGGAACCTACCGGTACAAGACGCGGCCGTGGGAGATGAACCACGTTGCGACAATCTGCACCCACTGCGCCGACGGCTGCAAGACGACGCTCGGTGTGCGCTCGACTTCTGACGGCTCCGAGATCGTGCGCGGCGATAACCGCGATAAATCCGGCATCAATGGTGATTTCCTCTGCAACAAGGGCCGCTATGCCTTTGACTTCGCCAACAACGAGGACCGGATTACGCAGCCACTCGTTCGTCAGCCCAACGGTCAACTACAGCCCGTAAGCTGGGAGGTCGCGCTCGACCACGTTGGCAGAAAGCTGCGTTCTCTTCGTGACGAGCGGGGCGGCAAGAGCATCGGGGTCATTGGCGGCAACCGCCTAACCAACGAAGAGGCCTACCTGCTCCAGAAGTTCGCCCGCACCGTCCTGGCCACCAACAACATTGATCACCACCGCACGGCCGACTACGTCACCTTTGCCCAAGCATTAAAGGGTCATCCGGACCGAACCGCCTCCCTCCGCGACACCCTGACCGCTCCGGCTATCATGATTCTTGGCGGCGATCCGACGAACCAGTCCCCCGCCACAGCCTGGAACATTCGCACCAACGTCCGCAACAATGGCGCAAATTTCTTCGTCGCGAACACCGCGCAGATCAAGCTTCGCCGCCAGGCCCGCGGCTTCGCCCACATCGCCCCCTTCAGCTATGGGGCACTCGCCAGCTTCCTGGCCGGGGACGACTCCGCCGTTGAGGCCCTCACGCATGCTGGCGCAGATGCAACCTCCTTCCATCGCTTTCGCGATGCTGTCCGCGCCGAACCGGAGCTCCTCGTCCTCATCGGCTCCGAGCTCCGCGGCAACGACCTCAAGCGCCTCCTCGACTTTGGCACTACGCTGCCGAACCGGAAGTTCGCCCTGCTCTCCGACTACGTCAACTCCCGAGGCGCGGCCGATATGGGCCTGCTCCCCGATATGCTCCCCGGCTACACCCCCATAGGCGCAGCTAGCGCCCTCGCCATCGAGTACGCTGGCTCTCAAACTGCTTCCGCCAGCTCTCCGGGAATGGACCTGCTCGAGATCTTCGACGCCGCAGCCAAAGGGGAGCTCTCCGCTCTCTATATCGTCGGTGCGAACCCAGTGGCGCGCTATGGCGTCAATCCTGCTTCCCTGGCAAATACTTTCGTCGTGGTCCAGGAGATGTTTCTCACCGAGACCTCCGCCCTCGCCGACGTCATTCTTCCCGCCGCCAATCTCTACGAAAAGTCAGGCTCCGTCACCAATCACTATGGTGATCTCCAGCAGGTGAAGAAGGCCGGCGACCGCGCGGGCTGCCGCACCGACTTCGAGATGATCGTCCGGATCGCCGACAAGATGGGGGCGAATATGAAGGCGCTCGTTCCCTTTGGCAAAGGTCTTCGCGCCGACATGGGGCAGTCGCGAGGAGCGCAGTCGGGCGAGGCCGATCGCCACGCCGTCTGGCTCACCGCGAACAACCTTGAGCCGCGTCTCAGTCCGTTTGACCCCTTCGCCATCCTTGACGAGATTCAGCGCCTCGTCCCCGGCTATAACCTGCTCCGCCGGCAACTCCTCTCCGGCAACGATCAGCACCTGTCGCCCGCGGCGACGGCCGATCTCGTACAGATCGGCCGTCGCGATCTCGTCATGCCCGCGAACGATACGCTCTTCACATCCGGCACCCTGGGGCGCTACTCGGCCATGCTCAACGAACTGCAGGAATTCCAAGGCAATCCCCTACAGATTCTCGACCAAACCGCTGCCGATTGAAGAATAACTCTAGCTCTTAGCTGTTAGCTTCTAGCTAGTAGGTCCAAAGCCGAACGAAAGAACATACAGCAGGGAGTGAAAGAGCCATAACCGTGAGCCATCTAAGCCCGTTCCTGACGTTCCTGCTCCTGAATGTCTTGAAGATCGTCGTCGTTCTCGTCATCACGCTTACCGCAGTGGCGTATACCGTTCTGCTCGAGCGCAAGATCATCGGTCGCATGCAGAATCGCTGGGGTCCTTCGCGGGTAGGTCCTTTCGGCCTGCTGCAGCCTCTCACCGATGGCATAAAGCTCTTCCTTAAGGAAGACCTTATGCCTCTTGCTATTGAGAAGCCGCTGTTCCTCGCCGCACCCATCATTGCGCTCACCTGCGCGCTTGTCTCGATCGCCGTTGTGCCGTTTGGCGCGGTCACGCGGATCAGGGGAGTCGACCTCTTCCAGATCGCCGACCTGAATATCGGGCTGCTTGTGATCCTGGGAGTCACGTCGATCGGGGTCTACGGAATTGCCCTCTCCGGCTGGTCTTCGAACAATAAGTACGCGCTGCTGGGCAGCCTGCGCGCGACCTCGCAGATGATCAGTTACGAGCTTGCGCTTGGTCTATCCCTGGTGGGAGTCGTCCTTCGCGCCCAGTCCCTCTCGCTCCGCGATATCGTCGCAAGCCAGTCCGCGCATGGGCTGCTCTCCTGGAACGTCTTCGGCGGCTTCCAGTTCGTCGCCTTTTTCATCTACTTGATGGCCGCCTACGCCGAGACCAACCGCTCGCCCTTCGACCTTCCCGAGGCCGAATCTGAACTCACCGCCGGATACCACACCGAGTACTCCTCGATGAAGTTCGCCATGTTCTTCATGGCGGAATACGCCAACATGATCACCGTCAGCTGTGTGGCGACGCTGCTCTTCTTTGGCGGTGCGTCCAGCCCATTCGGGCATCTCTTTCCGGAGTTCGGGGGAGTAGTGATCTATGCCCTGCTGTCCATCTTCTGGTTTGTGGTGAAGATATTTGCCTTCTTATTTCTCTACATCTGGGTTCGCTCTACGCTGCCTCGCTTCCGCTATGACCAGTTGATGGCGTTCGGGTGGAGGTTTCTCCTGCCCGTCGCCATGGCAAACATTATCGTTACCTCTCTCGTCATGGCGCTACGCGGCTAATCCATGGCGCTGCTTTACAATCACTAGAAGCCCTCATTTGTCTCGCTCCGTATCAATGTAAGGACTCGACGTAACCAATGGAATTGGCACTCTTCATCATCTTTGGCGGACTTGCCGTAGCCGCGGCGCTCAACCTGCTGCTGCAGCGGCACCCTATCAACTCCGCTCTCTCGCTGGTCGTCGTAATGATGTCGCTCGCCGTCCTCTACTGGTCGCTCGGGGCGGAGTTCCTCGCCGCCGCGCAAGTAATCGTCTACTCCGGCGCGATCATGGTTCTATTTGTCTTCGTCATCATGTTACTGAACGCTGGTTTGGAGGAGCAAACCACCGGCAGCCGCGCCGCCTACATCGCAGGATTCCCCGGCGCTGCCGCCATCTTCTGCCTGCTCAGCTTTGTCTTCCTGTCGGAGAGCAAAGCACTCGGCACCTCGAACCTGGGCGGCTACTTAGGCGGTGCCGTCAGCAACATCACACAGATCAGCCATGTGCTCTTCACAAGCCTTCTGCTGCCGTTTGAGGTCACCTCCATCCTCATCCTCGTCGCTATTCTCGGCGCAGTTGTCCTCGCCCGGAAGGAACTGTAGTTTCATGAGCCTCTCCGTCCACAGCCCCCTCTCGTTCCTTCTAGGTATGCTGGTTGGCTTCATATTGCTTCACTTAATGAAGCGCAGCCGCGGAAAGGAGCTATAGGCCCATGGTCCCTATCGCCTACTATCTTGTCCTCGCCGCCATCCTCTTCTCGATCGGCATTGCCGCCTTCCTCATCAAACGCAACATAATCACAGTCTTCATGTCAATCGAGCTGATGCTCAATGCCGTAAATCTGACGTTTGTCGCCTTCTCGCATATGTGGCATCAGGTTCAGGGGCAGATCTTCGTCTTCTTTGTGATGGTCGTCGCCGCCGCGGAAGCTGCGGTCGGTCTCGCTATCATCATTGCCATCTTCCGCACGCGCCAGACGCTGAACGTCGATCAGATCAACCTGATGAAACTGTGAGCCCCCGAACGAAACTCTAGCTACCTTATGCCCTCTTCCTACCTCTGGCTCATCCCGTTACTTCCCTTCACCGGCTTCCTGATCAACGGAACCATTGGCCGCAAGTTGCCCCGCGCCGCCGTGACGGGAGTAGCCCTCTTATTCACCGCTATTCCCGCCCTCATCATCGCGTATCTGTGGACGGTGCTGAACGCAGTGGGAGCTCCTGAAGTTATCCGAGCCGTCAGCGCGCCGTGGATTGCCATCACCGGCTTTCAAGTCAACTTCGCCTTCACGGTCGATCATCTAACGTTGATTATGCTCTCGGTTATCACAGGCGTCGGCTTCCTAATCCACCTCTACTCTGCCGGCTACATGGCGCACGAGAACGGCTACTGGCGCTTCTTCGCCTACCTCAACCTTTTCATGTTCTTCATGTCCGTCCTTGTCCTCGCGGAGAGCTTTCTTTTGCTCTTCGTCGGCTGGGAGGGCGTAGGTCTCGCCTCCTACCTGCTCATTGGCTTTTACTTCGAGAAAAACTCCGCCACGAACGCAGGCAAGAAGGCATTCATCGTCAACCGTATCGGCGACTTCGGCTTCCTGCTCGCCATGTTCCTGCTCATCGCTCACTTCGGCACACTCAACTTCACGCACATCTTCGCAACCATCACCGCGCATCCAGTTGCTACGTACCCGGCATGGCACGGTGGCTTCCTTACAGCCATCGCGCTTTTGCTTGTACTTGGAGCCGTGGGCAAGTCCGCCCAGATCCCACTCTACATCTGGCTGCCCGATGCCATGGAAGGCCCCACGCCCGTCTCCGCCCTGATCCACGCGGCGACTATGGTCACCGCCGGCGTTTACATGGTCGCCCGCTGCCACACCCTCTTCGACCGCAGTCCGACAGCCCTCGCGGTCGTAGCCATTATCGGCGCGGCCACCGCCCTCTTCGCCGCCCTTATCGGCGTCGTCCAGCAGGATATCAAGCGCGTCCTCGCCTACTCCACCATCTCCCAGCTCGGTTACATGTTCCTCGCCTGCGGGGTCGGCGCCTACGCGGCCGGTATCTTCCATCTGATGGCCCACGCTTTCTTCAAGGCACTTCTCTTCCTCGCCGCCGGATCGGTCATTCACGCGCTCTCGGGAGAACAGGACATGCGAAAGATGGGCGCCCTCCGCAAGCGTATTCCCGTCACGTTCTGGACCATGACGATGGGGGTCTTCGCAATCGCCGGGATCCCGCCGTGGGCAGCCTTCTTCTCGAAGGATGAGATTTTGTACCGCGCCTTCACCTCCGACAATCCGATCGGCAAGCTGCTTTGGCTGATCGGCGTCGCCACTGCCGGTCTTACCTCCTTCTATATGTTTCGGCTCTGGTTCAAGACCTTCTTCGGCGATTCCTACGTGGCCGAGTCCGGTTCGCTCAACCAGTACGGAGCAGCCACCCCTGCTAATTCCACTTCGACCCCCGTTGTCCGCGAAACGACAGACGAGCACGATGAGGGGCAGCTTGCGCATCCGCATGGCGTACATGAGTCTTCCTGGATCATGCTCTTCCCGCTCGTGATCCTCGCCATCCTCTCCCTGATCGGCGGCTGGGTCGGCGTTCCGGCGTCGCTCGGGGGCCGCGACGAGTTCGCGCACTTTCTCGAGCCGGTCTTCGATCTGGGAGCAAGTCCTGCGAGTAGTGTTCAGGAGATTGCCGCAACCGGCAGTCATAGTCTCGAACTCGTCCTGGCCGCCGTCTCCGTGCTTACCGCGTTCCTCGGACTCTTCATCGCATACGTCCTCTATGTCAAGAAGCCGGGAAGCTCGACGGCGCTCGCTCAAAGAGCCAAGCCGTTCTATTCCCTGCTCGAAAGTAAGTTCTGTGTCGACGAGATTTACCATGCCTCAATTGTTCTGCCGCTCTTTGTCTTTGCACGTCTTATTCTGTTTGGCGCAGTCGACTTCCTAATCGTGGATGGCTCGGGCAAACTTGCTGGCGCTACGACACGCGGTCTTGGCGGTCTGACACGCCGAATCCAGTCCGGCAATATTCGCTCCTACGCCGGTTGGCTCGCGCTGGGCGCAGCCGCTGTGATCGCGGTCATGATATTCGGCCACTCTCTCTGGATGCACTAGACCCGTTTTCGGTCAGTGCCTGCTGTTGTTTTGTCTCGCAAAGGAAAAGTCGCATCGATGAATCTTGACCATTCCATTCTGAGCCTCATCATCTTCACTCCGCTAGCAGGAGCGGTCCTGCTCGCGCTACTACCGGACAACAGCAAGACGATGCACTGGGGCGCGCTCCTGGTCACCCTGGTCACCTTCGCCCTCACGCTGCACTTGCCGGCCCACTTCAACTACGGCGCAGCACCCGGCACCTTTCAGTTCACCGCCGATCATGCTTGGATTCCTGCTCCCGAAATCCGCTACCATCTCGGCGCCGACGGCCTCGCCATGTGGCTCGTCGTCCTCACCGGCTTCCTTGCTCCGCTCGGCGTCCTTATCTCCTGGAACGCAATCGACAGCCGCCGCAAGACCTTCTACATCCTCTTCCTGCTCCAGCAGGTCGCGATGATGGGCATCTTCGTCTCGCTCGATCTCTTCCTCTACTACGCCTTCTGGGAGCTCTCCCTTGTCCCGATGACGATCCTCATCGCGACCTTCGGCCGCACCAAAGACCGCCGCCGTGCCGCCATCAAGTACTTTCTTTATGCCTTCATTCCCTCGGCACTCCTGCTCGTAGCCATGATCTGGCTGTATATCCAGACCGGCACCTTCGATCTCCCTAAGCTCTCCGCTCTTGCCGCCACCCATAGCATCTCGGCTAACTCTGCCGCACTCTGGCTCGGCTCCCTTGCCTTCCTCTTCGCCTTCGCGGTCAAGGTTCCCGTCTTTCCCCTACACGGCTGGCTCTCTGATGCGATCTTCGAAGCCCCCACCGCCGCCGTCATGGTCCTCGCCGGCAAGACCGGCCTCTACTCCATCCTGCGCTTCAGCTTCGCCATCTTCCCCGCCGAATCGCACCGCATCGCGCCCTTGATGATCGCACTCGGTGCTATCGGCATCGTCTACGGCGCTTTGATCGCACTGGTGCAGAACGACCTCAAGCGCCTCTCCGCCTACGCCACCCTCTCGAGTCTCAGCTTCATCACCCTCGGCATCTTTACCTTCACCATCGCCGGCCTAGACGGTGGCATCTACCAGATCCTCAACGAAAGCCTCGCCGGCGCCGCCCTCTTCATGTTGATGGGTCTGCTCTACGAGCGTTACAAAACCTACGACATGCGCCAGTACGGTGGCCTGGCCGCAAAGTTGCCGTGGATCGTCACCCTCTTCGTCATCACCACGCTCTCCGTCATCGGCCTGCCCATGCTCAACAGCTTCGTCGGTGAGTTCCTCATCCTCTCCGGGTCCATGCAAACAGCGCTCCCGCACCACATCCTCTGGACCGTCCTTGCCACCTCCGGTGTTATCTTCAGCGCCGCTTACATGCTAGTCATGATTCAGCGCGTCTTTTATGGCGACATCGGCCGTCAACCCCGCATCATTACCGGCTGGGACCTCGACGCCCGCGAACACCTCGCACTCTGGCCCATGGTCGCCCTCTTTATCCTGATGGGCGTCGCCTCTCCCTTCTGGCTCCGCGCCATCGACACAGCCGGTGTCTCCATCGCCGCACACGTTGCCCACGCCACCCCGCCCGCTCTGGACACTTATAACCACTCTGTTTATGCCCGGCAGCACACAGGTACAGGGTCACAGCTCACGTCCGCAAGCTCCGCGGCAGCACAGGATGGAAGCCAGCGCTGATGAACACTCTTCCGTCGAACATCCTCGCCCTCCTCCCCGAGTACCTCCTCACCCTCACCGGCATCCTCGTCATGCTGCTTGAGCCGGTGCTCCGGCCAGACAGCAGCCGCAAACCCCTTGGCTGGCTCGCTATACTCGGCACCTTCGTCGCCGGTCTCGCGAGCGCGTATCAACTCCACCTCGGCACCCTCCGCGCCTTCTCCGGAATCATCCAGGTCGATGCCTTCAGCGTCTTCTTCCATCTCCTGATCGCCGCTATCGTCCTAGTAACCCTGCTCGGCTCGCTCGACTACTTCGAAGGCAACGCCTCTCACGCAGGCGAATATTTCGCACTTGTGGTCTTCGGCGCAGTTGGCATGATGTTCATGACCTGCTCGGTCGAACTCCTGATGGTCTTTATCGGCCTCGAGATCTCCTCCATCGCGACCTACATCATGGCCGGCTTCCGCAAGGGCAAGGTCACCAGTTCCGAAGCCTCAATCAAGTACTTCCTCCTCGGCTCCTTCGCCACCGCCTTCCTCCTCTATGGCATCGCCCTCGCCTTCGGAGCCACCGGTTCCACATCCGTTGCCTCAATTGCCGCCGGCCTCGTCTCGACCACCACCCCGCGCCTTGCCTTCACCGCCCTTGCGATGATCGTGATTGGCCTCGGCTTCAAGATCTCTGCCGCTCCCTTCCACGTCTGGACCCCCGACGTTTATCAGGGTGCCCCCGCCCCTGTAGTCGGCCTGATGTCGACCGCACCCAAGGCCGCCGCCTTCGCCGTCCTGCTCCGCATCACCTACTCAGGATTCCCCCATATGGAGCATCGCTGGAGCATCCTGCTCTGGGTCCTCGCCGCACTCTCGATGACCCTCGGCAATATCGGCGCCCTGCTCCAGCGCGACGTCAAGCGGATGCTGGCGTACTCCTCGATCGCCCAGGCTGGCTACATCCTTGTCGCCTTCACGGCAAGTCCTAGCGACGGCATCGCCTCTGCCTGCTTCTACACCGCCAGCTACGCCGCCATGAACGTTGGAGCCTTTCTCGTCATCACACAACTCTCGGGCTACAACGAGGACCTTCGTTCGATCGACGACTACATCGGCGTGGCCGTCAAACGCCCCATCCTCGCCGCGCTCCTGTCCTTCTTTCTCCTATCCCTCATCGGCATTCCCTTTACGGGTGGCTTCTTCGGCAAGTTCTTCGTCTTCACCGCCGCCCTCCACGCAGGAAACATATGGCTCGCCGTCATCGGCCTGCTGAACAGCGGCATCGCCTGCTTCTACTACCTCCGTCTGCTCAGCGCCCTCTACACCCGCGCGGCCGAAGAGGAAGCCACCGTGCCGCGCCACTCGGTCACTGCCCCCGCGGCCCTCGCCCTCGCCGCCACCGCCCTCGCTACCCTCATGCTGGGCATTCTGCCCCGGCCCATCCTCCACGTCGCCGGCCGCGCCGCCTCCGACTCCATCGCCACCCGTAACACCCTTGTCCCCGCCCCCACCCGCACCCCCGACCTCAACTCCCGATAACCACCGTCACAACTCGTACCAACTCACCCGATCTGGTTCCGATTGGGTGCCCCATCCTTTCGCAGTTTCACCGCAAAAGAGTGGGCGGTTGTGCGAAGCACGACAGCCTTCCACAACCCAGCCCAAACCCTCACCCATCTTGGAAGAGTCCCGAACCGAAGACGTGTGCCGCCGTCCACTGACTCCCAAAGCAAAACCCCGCCGAAGCGGGGCTTGCTACAATCTTTGCGCGATTCGATACGCCTACGGTTGAACCTTCAGGAAGATGATCACAAACGTAAACAGCGCCAGCGACTCGATAAACGCCAGACCCAGAATCAGGAAGATAAAGATTCCAGGACGAGCACCCGGGTTACGCGCCAGCGCTTCAGTCGCCGAAGCCGTCGCCCGGCCCTGGCCAAGACCGCAGAGACCCGCAGCGATCGCCATGCCAATACCTGCACCGATTGAGACATACCAGTGATTTTCGGATCCAGCGGGAGCCTGCGCAAAAGCCGGCAATGCGAGCAGCAGCGCGGCCAACGACATAAATACATATTGCAGCTTCTTCATAGTGCTCCTTGCTCCCGTCAGATACGCCGCCAGTGGGTGGTTGATGCTCACCGTGCTGGCACCCTCACGCTTGCGACGTTTGCTACCCGCCGCGGAGAGGGAGCGCCCCACCGCGGCAAACCTGAACTCTAATGATCGTGCGCCACCGCAAGCGACAGGTAAATCGCCGCCAACAGGAAAAATACATATGCTTGCACCACGGCGACGCCAAGGTGCAGCCCAAGGAAGATCAGCGGAATTCCAACGGGCACGAGCGAGAAGAAGGCCAGTGTAACGAGATCACCGGCAAACATATTCGCGTAGAGCCGTACTGTGAGCGAAAGGACACGCGCACAATGCGAGATGATCTCGATCGGCAACATCAGCGGATACAGCCACCAGACTGGGCCAAGAAACTGCTTGATGTAGGCGGGTCCGTTCGCCCGGATGCCGTGATAGTGGTAGTAAATGAAAGTCACCAGCGCGAAGCCTAGCGGAACGACAACATCCGCCGTGGGCGACTCGAGGCCCGGGACCAGCCCCATCAGGTTCGCCAGCAGGATGAACAGTAGCAGCGCAGTCAGATAGCTCGTGAACCGCTCATAGCCGTGGCCGATGATCGACTCGCCCTGCTCATTGACGAACTCGTGCGTCATCTCCGCCAGATGCTGGACCGTGCCTGGCTTTTCAACACTCAGCGTGGCTCGCACGGCGATGAAGTAGGCGATCAGCACCAGGAAGACCAGCAACTCCATCGCGAACGCATTCGTGATGGGATGGGCCGGAAACTTCGGTTGAATATGCAGGGTCCTTAGCAGCGCCGTGATAGGCGCGGCGAGGGCATGGTTCAAGAGTTGGGTGAAGAGGAGTTCAGTTGGCATGTTGAAATAAACAGAAGTCTTGTTTGTTCTAGATGTAGCAGATCTTTGTTTGTTCTTGATGTCTTAGTTCAAATAGTCCAGGCCTTCATTAACCGGACCCCCTCCACTGAGAGACAAAATACTCCAAGCGCGAGACCAGCAGCAAGGGCGTAAACCGAACCGTTCAGATACTTAAGGCTAACATACAGCAGCATGATCGTGAGCGTGAGCCGCAGGAAGAATCCCACCAGAACCATTGTCATCGGACGGCCTTCGCCGCCTTCAACGTCCATGCGCACCATGATGGCGCTCATCAGCCGCAGCCACTCCCAGAGGCCCGAGCCGGAGATCGTTGCGCCAACTGCCAGCAGCGCCGCACTTTGCCAGCCAAGCTTCCACCAGATGAGGGGCGCCGCGATCGCACAGAGAATTATCAGCAGCCGGATGGCCCCCTTGATCGTGCGCTTGAAATCGTCGTCACTGAAGCTGTCTAAACTCTTCATCGCGCGATCTACTTGCCGCCCTTCAGAAAGCGGGCCGCTGTGGTGAAGATCTGCACGAATCCTGCTGTCGCTCCCAGCACAATGCCTACGATCCCCATCCATCCCTGGTGAAGCCGTTGATCCAGCCAATGCCCAGCCAGCCAGCCGATCAGGCATCCCGCCGGTAGCGCAATCGCAAGCTGAATCATAGACTCGGCCTTGACGACCTCGCCTAAGGTTCCGGATTTCTTCGTCTTCTGCTCATCCGTCATAAAGGCCATTACACCACGCCGCTATACCCCCGGCGATCCTGTCAGTCCAGCCAACCATTGCCGTCCATTCCACTCGTTCTTTCATACATTCAAGGCATTCGTCATCTCAACCGGAACAACGGACAGCGGTTCCGTCCGCTGCGAAGCGGAGAGACGCCGCATTCGTCTTTGCGGTTGCCTCTGCTTTGCCATCGCTCCGAAAGCAGCCAATTAACCCCGCTATACTCGATCCTGAATCGAATGAAAAGGAACATCGTGTACGAATCTGAATTCGAAGAGAACCTCTACCAGCTTCGCCGCAGCAAGCGCGACCAGATCGTGGCGCTCGGCCAGGCTGCTTATCCCAACAGCTACGCCTACACCCACGACAACGACATAGCCGCCATTCGCGCTTTGTACGATACGCCCGGGAACACCACCCAGTTCCTCGAAGCCAACCGGACCAACGTCTCGATCGCCGGCCGCATCATGGCCATCCGGGTCCAGGGCAAAGCCGGCTTCGCGCAGCTCCAGCAAGGCGGCGAACGCCTCCAGATCTACGTCCGGAAGGACGCCGTCGGCGACGATCTCTTCGCCATCTACAAACTCCTCGACCTCGGCGATCACATCGGCGTTCGCGGCCACCTCTTCCGCACGCGCACCGGGGAACTCACGGTTCATGTGGAGGCAGTCGACGGCGTACCGGCTCTCACCTTCCTCACCAAGGCCATGCTCGCCCTGCCGGATAAATATCACGGCCTCGAAGACACCGAACTTCGCTACCGTCAGCGCTACGTCGACCTCTTCATGAACACCGGCCATGGCGTTAAGCAGTTCGATAAACTTTCAGGGAATGTGCAGTCTGCCTACTCCCCGACAGATCTAGGCAACGATGCTGTCGATGCGGCGGCAAGTATGAGTCAGAAGGAGGGGGCTGAAACCGCAGGCATCGAAATAGATTCACCGACGCTTCCGATGGACGTTCGTTCCGTCTTCGTTAAACGCGCTACCATCCTCCACGCCATTCGCAAGTTCTTCGACGCTCGCGGCTACCTGGAAGTCGAAACCCCGATGCTCCACACCATTGCCGGCGGAGCCGCCGCGCGCGCCTTCAAGACCCACCACAACGCCCTCGACATCCCGCTCTCGCTCCGCATAGCCCCCGAGCTTTACTTGAAAAGATTAGTCGTTGGCGGTCTCGACCGCGTCTACGAGATCAACCGCAACTTCCGCAACGAAGGCACCAGCACCAAACACAACCCCGAGTTCACCATGCTCGAGTTCTACCAGGCCTACGCCAACTACGAACACCTGATGACCCTCACCCAGCAACTCGTAACCTTCGTCGCTACAGAGGTCAACGGCACCATCACCTGTAACTTCAATGGGAACCAGATCGATCTAAGCAAGTGGACTAAGCTCTCCATGCGCGAAGCCATAATCAAGTTCTGGCCTGAAGAATTCCCACACAAGCCGAAGTTGCAGGATTTGGATACCAATGAATCGTTTAGGAGGTGGTTTGTACCTTTTCAATCGCAAATGTTCACGATCGATTTCGAGCAAGGTAGTTTGAGTGATCAAGAATTCGAAGATAAACAGCAATTAGTTCGACAGAGACTGAGGCTGTGGGCTATAGCCAGTGATCAGAGTGGCGACGCCGCGGGCAAAATAATTGCTACCCTCTTCGAAATTGTAGCCGAACCCCACCTCATCCAGCCCACCATCATCTACGACTTCCCCCTCGCCGTCTCCCCCCTCTCCAAGCAAAAGCCCGACGACCCCGACTGGGTCGAACGCTTCGAGTTCTACATCGGCGGCTTCGAGGTCGGCAACGCCTTCTCCGAACTCAACGACCCCGACGAGCAGCGCAAGCGCTTCGAGGACCAGCTCAAAGAACGCGACCGCGGCGGCGACGACGCCCACGCCATGGACGAGGACTACATCCGCGCCCTCGGCTACGGCCTCCCTCCAACCGGCGGCGAAGGCATCGGCATCGACCGCCTCACCATGCTCCTCACCGGTGCAAAGTCCATTCGCGATGTGATCCTCTTCCCACTCATGCGCCCGCAGGCCAAGTAGCTCAAACACGGCCGCTGGCCTTCAAAAAACTGTCCTCCTGAGCGGAGCGCAGCGTAGTCGAAGGTTCACGGTTGTCCTCCCCTCAACCCTTGCCCGCAGACTATCATTCTGAGCGAAGTGCGACGCATTGAGTCGAAGGACCTGCGATAGCCTTTGCCGTTCCTTGTCCTCTAACTCTCAGGACGCATTCATCATCTGGCCACACCTGTCACTCCAATCCATTCGGGCGGGATTTCCCGCTCGATCCAGCATCGTAAGGCAACCGCAGTTCTTGGACTCCGCTGCGCTCAGGATGACAGGTTATCTGGCAAATTCTGAATGAGTTTGTGGCAGACCACAAAACGATCGCTACTAGCCCTTCTTCACCCGCTTCACCACCTGCGCCAGCGTCGTCTCGTTCATCGCTGCCACCGCCGCTGTGCGTACCTTCTTCAGCAGCGGCTCGATTGCCTTCTCGTCGCCCGACAGCCACTCGCCCGTTGCCGCAACGAACAGGTCGCCCAGCTTGATCTGCTTCGCCGAAACCTTTAGCTGCGCACCGCCGTTCGGTCCCTTCCTTTGCATGAGCCATCCTGCCTTATGCAGCAGGAGGAACGTTCGGCGCACCATCACCGCACTCTCGTCCAACTCCTCTGCAATCGCGGCCGAGGTCAGCATCTCCGCGGGATGGGTAGCCAGCACCGTCAGAACTCGTAAACTCAACGCGAAACGCGCGCTCTGTGCCATGGAGAGCAAAGTAACACACGGCGGTGCCCGTGCTAGCATCTCCCAGTGAAGATTCTCTTTGTGGGCGATGTCTTTGGGTCCCCTGGACGCCACATCGTCCGGGAACACCTGCCCCATATCCTCGATACCCACCAGGTCGACCTCCTCGTCATCAACGGGGAAAACGCTGCAGGCGGCTTTGGCATTACCCCCTCGCTCGCCGAGGAGTTCTTCGATTTAGGTGCCCACGTCATCACCACAGGCAACCACATCTGGGACAAGCGCGAAATCTTTGCATATATGACCGTGCCCGCCGACTCGCATGAGCCCGGGCGCCGGATTCTTCGCCCCGCCAACTACGCCGCTGCCACTCCCGGCTTCGGCGTCTACCAGGGCGAGCTACCCGCAAAAGACGGGAGCCCCGCCCAGCCCTATGCCGTCATCAACCTTCAAGGCCGCGTCTTCATGTCGTCTTGCGACGACCCCTTCCGTAAGGCCGACGAGTTGCTCGCGCAGATCGCGGCCGAATCTGGCGCTAGGGTGATTCTCGTTGACCTGCACGGTGAGGCAACCAGCGAAAAGGTTGCGCTCGGCTGGTACCTCGACGGTCGCGTCACGGCGCTGCTCGGGACGCACACCCACATCCCCACAGCCGACGAGCGCGTCCTCCCCAACGGCACGGCGTACCAGACCGATGTCGGGATGTCCGGGCCGTACGACTCTGTGATTGGGGTCGAGACGGAGCTCGTCTTGAACCGCTTTCTCACCGGAATGCCAGGCAAGTTCGAGGCAGCCAAGGGCGATGCCAAGATGTGCGCCGCCCTCATAACCTGCGATGGGGCAACTGGCCGCGCCAGCCACATCCAGCGCCTCATGCTGGGAGAGTAGCCATGACGATCCCCGATTCCCTCACCGCGCTCCCCGCTTATTTTGAGCCGCGCGAGGCTAGCCACTTCTACGCTGCACAGGGAGCCTTCTTTCTGGTTGATCCCGCCCGCGTTCATAAGTTATGCGGCGAGCCCGTCATTGGCTCCGACCTAGTCAAAGCTCTCACCCGCAAGAGCTTTCCGCATGCAGCCTATCGTGAGGGTGCTATCGTTCCCGCGCTCGGCGTTGAGCAGGGCCATTACACCGTTACGATTCGTTCCACAGAGACGCAAAACGCGCCCCTTCCACTCACCAGCATGCTCTTCTCTACAGGATTTATCCTCGGGACGGAAACGGGAGAGTTGCTGCTCTGCAATACGGACCGGCTGCAGCGTTGGACGCCCGGGAGTCTGCCTACCGGGCAAGAGGAGCACCCGCTCTCGAGCCTTGAACGCCCCATCCAAATCAGCCCCGGCTGGTACGCAGTGACGGTCGTCGCTGGAATTCGCGACTCCGATCAGGGGGGCGAAGAAGAGTGGGTCTGCGCATTTCTCCTGAACCCAATGCCAATGCAGCCTGTCTTCGCCGCAGATCTAACAAGAATGCTTTCCTTCTAAGACGCCTGAAGAACGCAACATGGAATCGGCTTCTCTGATTCATGATGATGATGCCGGCTGAAGCATTGCTGAGTGTTACGGACTGGTGGGAAACGGCAGGCACTTTGATCAACCAGTTAACGATTAGGAGGCAGCCCGAAGGACTGCCTCCTGGTGAAGCTAACGGATCGGCTTACCGGCGGCGGCGTACCGGCGCAGTAGCCTTTCGTACCGGAGCCTTCTTTACTACTACGGCACCGTCGCTCATGGTGATCATCAGCGGCGACTGCGTATAGGAGGCGTACGTGCCGGTCAGCGTAACCTTGTCGCCGACTGGCGGAACCGTTTTCAGCGGCTCTTTCATCGTGAACGTAAAGTCGGCAACCTTCGGGGTGGCCTGCATAGCGTCATCTGAAACCGCCACCTGCAGCGAGCTATCCGTCGCTGTAACGACTACCGCATCCGGAATCTGCACCTCTTTACCCTTGATGGTCGCGAAGACCTTGTCGGCATCTTCAGGCGTGCCGTTTTGCAGAATAAACTCCTTATCGCTCAGGGCCAATGTTGCCAGATCGGCGGTGCTGGTTACAGTCTGGTGAGCGATGTCCGATGCCTTCGGTGCAGGTGTAATCGTCGTAGCAAGGTTGTCCGGCGGGTTCAGATTTGCCTGCGCCAGTGCCGCCAGTGCATCGTAGCCATCCGCGCTCCCGTGGTACTTCTTGTAGCAATATTGCGCGGTTGGCAGCATCTGCGACTTGTACGGATCGGGTGCGTAGGCCACAAAACGAGCCACATAGAAGGCGCAGTCCAGCAGATCAGGAGGCGTGGATTGCAGATAGGCCGACCCTAAGAAAAACGTGTCTTGAAGGATCGGACCGGGCTTGGTCGTCTGATCGACCGGTACGGCTGCAAGCTCTGCTTTGTAGTCCGTAATCGCCGTCGCAGTATCCTTCTTGTTCAGGGCAGCCGTTGCGATCGCGCTGTCGAAGATCGGCGTTGCGCTGGTCTTCACCGTTGTAAAATCGGCCTCGCTCATCTCGGCAGGCTTGGTCGCGGCGAGTCCCTTGGTCGCAAAATCAGCGGCCTTGTCCAGAGCAGTCTGCTTTGCTGCGGGATCAGTCAATTGGTCAGCGCTAGCCTTGCGGAAGTACACCTCGAACGTGAGCGCGCGCAGGTTGTTAGGATCGACCTGGACCAGACGATCGGCCGCATCCAGAGTCTTTGCCTGATCCGGTACCTGACTATAGGCCAGCATAAGCTGCTGCAATGTGTCGTTCTTGACGGCAGATTGCGGATAGGCCGTCAGGTAAGCTTCAAGAGCCGCGGCCTTGGCCGCCGGTGCGGTTTGACTAATCGCATCATTGTAAACCTTATACTCTGCTGGGGACATCTGGATACCAGACCCCGCCTGCGCGCCTGGTGCAGCAGGCGCTGCCTGTGTGGCTGGTGCAGTCTGCGTTGCAGGAGTCGCAGGTGTAGTCTGCGTTGCAGGAGTCGCAGGTGTAGTCTGCGTTGCAGGTGCAGTCTGCAGTCCAAGTAAATTCGACAGAGGTTCTGCAAACATTTTTTGCGCAGCAGGTGCGATGCTCGCGACCGCCAGGAGAGATGCAACAACAGCCTTCTTCATGCCACGCTCCTCAGTAAATCCTGTAAATCAAAGTGCCACCGGTCCGCCCGTGGTCGCTATCAGCCTAACTCATTGCCAGGAACACCTGCCACCACCGATCAGCAGGAGCGTCGGTTGCGTGATGAAAGGTAGATGATCTGGATTATATAGAAAGCGTATCGCTCGAAGGCAAATCATGACCTTTTACGATACAGATGAGAACATCCGCGGCGTTAATGATCGCAGCGGGTCCATGAGCGGTGTCACACCAGGCCGCCTCCAAGAACCGGGCATCCGTCATGACACACGAGTCATGTCCAACCCTCGCTTAAACACCTCGGCAGATATAAGGGGAACTAGATAGTTCGAGAAGTCCCGTGTCGACGGGAGAGAGGCTGCAGGAGAAAGCAAGAAGAATCTGCAAAGGTAATGACCATTGCCGATGGACAGCAGCTACCTGCTGCACGAGAATTGTCAGTTCGATAGAGCACCTTTACATACCGGACTCTCTGGCTGCTGCTGTATCCTCTAGCGCACTCCCGACCTATTCGTAGGGTTACGCCCACCTTTATCCACAACGTATAGGGTATTTCCGTTGATTCAGGGTTTAGCCGCGACTAGAGTAAAACGTGTCCTAGCTGTGTACTCTTATGCACCGTCGTGAGGTTGTGTTTGCTCAAGCTCAAGAAAGTCCAGATTCTCGGCTTCAAGTCTTTCTGCGATCGCACCGAGCTCCAGCTCTCTGGTGGAGGGATCGCCGCGATTGTCGGTCCGAATGGCTGCGGCAAATCCAACATCTCCGACGCTATTACCTGGGTTCTCGGTGAGCAGTCAGCCAAGTCGCTCCGTGGACTCAAGATGGAGGACGTCATTTTCGCCGGAACTCGTGACCGCAAGCCCACAGGGATGGCCGAGGTTTCACTCACCCTTGTCGATCCTGAGGTCTACAACGGCGCGAGTCTGAACGTGGAAGACGAGGAAGCAGCTCCTGATGCGATTGGTGTCGTGTTCATCGACGGCACCAGCGATTGGGACGAAACAACGCTGCGCGCCCAGCGCGCAGTGGAGACCGAAGGGGCAGTCGCCGACGCGCAACCGGGCACCGTGATCGAGGGCGGAGTTCCAGCCCTACCGAGTGAACTCCCAGTCGAATCTAAAGTTCCAGGTGAGTCTAAAGCCGTCAATCAATCGAAAGCCATCGCCGAAGCAGCAGACGTCGTCAACTCGAACAATGTTGTCTTGAAAATCAGACGCCGCAAATTCGGCCGCGCCCCTGTCCGTGCCGGAGAGCTCACCATTACCCGCCGCCTCTTTCGCACCGGCGACTCCGAATATCTCCTCAACGGCAAAATCTGCCGCCTTCGCGACATCCAGGATATCTTCATGGGCACCGGCTTGGGCGGCGAATCCTACGCCATCATCGGCCAGGAACGCATTGGCCAACTCCTCAGCTCCAAACCTCACGATCGTCGCAGCATCATAGAGGAGGCGGCGGGCATCACGCGATTCAAGACAAAGAAGCGCCTAGCGGAACTGCGGCTCGAGTCCGCCAGACAGAATCTCTCCCGTGTCAACGACATCTTCGAAGAAGTCACAAAGCAGATGGGCACGCTCAAGCGCCAGGCCGCCAAGGCCGAGCGCTACAGCGCATTGCGCGACGATCTTCGAACCCGCCTCCGTATTGTCCTCGCCAGTCGCCTGTGCCAGCTCGATGCTGATCAGGCTGCTGCAACCGAGAAGATAGCCGCACTGACCATCCAGGTCGATGCCCAGTCCGCCGCGGTTGAGATCATGGATGCCGCGCATACTGACGGCGTTCGCGACGGTTACACGCTCGACGCGCAGATCCGCGAGGCCAACACGGCAGCCAATCAGTCCGCTGTGGAGCTAGAGCGCATCACCGCCCGCACTGCCGCCAATGTGGATCGCGTCGTCGAGCTGACCGGCCGTCTCGCTCTGGGCGAAGAGGATCTTAGGCAGGCCCGTGGCCAGCTTGCGTCGCTCTCAGGAGACCTCGAGACACAACGCAGCTTTGTTGAGACCGCCAACGCAGAGTCCGCTACGTCGCACGCGGATGTGCAGCGGCAACAGCAGGCCGCCGCTGAGGCCATTCGCGCGGTATCGCTGGCCGAGCAGCAGGCTGAGCAAAACCGCCGGACAACAATGCAAATAATGGAGCGCACCGGGCAAAGCCGTCACGACGAGACGCAGGCCGCGGCCACTCTGAGCAGCCTCGTCAGCGAGGCTGACCGCCTCACGCGTGAGTCCAACACTGCGCGTCAGGAGCTTGAAACGCTTGGGCTTCAGCGCGGACAAATGAAGCTGAGCTTTGAGGATGTAACGCTGCGTCTCAGATCCCTCGAAACCGACATTGCGACATTGCGTGAACAGGTCAACACCAGCCGTTCTGAAGAGGCGCAATCGAAAGGCCGTGGTGATCAGCTTCGCAGCGAACGCGCAACGCTGGCTGGACGCAGGAACTCGCTCGAATCCCTCATTCGTGAGCATAGCTACTCCACCGATACCGTTCGCAACCTTTTCCGTGCAAGCGCCAATCAACAGAAGCAGAATCCCTCGGCCAGGGTTCCCCTGGGAACCCTGGCCGACTTCCTCGAAGTCGACAGCCAGTACGAAAACATCATCGACGAGTACCTCCGCGATGAGCTGAACTACATCGTCGTGCAGTCATGGAACTCCGCAGATGACGGGATCCGCATGCTCCAGAAGGACATAGCCGGACGCGCTACCTTTCTCGTTCACCCCCCGGACTCTATGCACCCGGGCTCCACGCAATCGAGCACCGATCTGGGTGCCCCATCCTCACTGCAGTCGCACCGCGATAGGGTTGTGTCTGAGTCGCCGCTTCTCTCCTTCGAAGGCGCGGTTCCCCTCCGCGACTGCATCCGCGTCAAACCCGAACTCGCCGCCTCCCTCGAAAGTACCCTCCTTCGGCTCCGCCAAGGATTCATCACTCTGGATTCCGCGACCGCCCGTACTCTTGCCCTCCAGCATCCCCAGGCATATTTCCTATCGCCCACAGGCGAGACCTTCCATAACACCACCGTTACCGGTGGACGCCCCAGCGCGCAGGGCCCGCTCGCCCTCAAACGAGAGCTGGGAGAACTTCAGCAGAAGATCGAAGTTGCCGAGCAGGAGCTTGCTAGGACCGACCAGGCCACAGCCGCCTTACAGCAGCAGATCGTGCTTCTCAATGCGGACATCGACCGGAAGACTCACGAGCGTCGCGACTTCGAACACGAGTCCGCCAACTCCGGCGCGGCGCTCCGCCACATTGAGGCCGAAGTTGCGCGGCTTGACCGGCGCATCCTCGAGTGGCAACTCTCCTTCGCCCGCAACGGCGACGCTCGCAAGCAGAAAGAAGATCTGATTGCCCGCCGTCAGGAGGAGGCAGCCAGCCTCGAGGCACAGCGCAGTGCCGCTGAACTGAAGCTTGCAGATCTACATGTGCAGTTGGAGCGCCTTCGACGGCAGCGTGAAGAACTCCAGGCAGCCGCCGCGACCGCCGCTGCCGCTTTGGCTGGTCTCGAAGAGCGCCGTCGTAACGCCACTGCCAATTTCGAGCAGACCACACGGCTGTACAACGGGCAGAGCCAGCGTATTCAGCAGATCGATCACCAACTCGCCGCAGCCAGCGCCGAAAAACAGCGTCGCGAAGAAGAGACTGCCGTCCTCGCCACCCAGCACACCACACTCTCAGAAACACGCACTACCGCCGTCTACGAGGGCGCTCGCCGGACCGCTGAGGCCCAGTCCCTTCGAGCGTTGATGACCGATCTCGACGTCCGCCTTCGCGCCCTCCGCCATCATACGGAAGCACTTCGGGAAGCGCGAGCCGGGATCTCTGCTCGCGCTGCGAGGCTTGCCTCCGACATCGAGCATCTTGAGACTACCTGCGTCAATGATCTCTCCGTTGAAGCCGTCGTCCTTCGGCAGGACAAAACGATCGCTCGCATTGAAGGCGACGTGCTCCACACGGAAGAGGAGGAGTCGCGCTCGCTCAAGCAGCGTCTCGAAGCCATGGGACCGGTCAACATGATGGCTCTTGAGGAGTACTCGGAGACTGCCCAGCGGCACAGCTTCCTCGAGACCCAGCGCAAGGACCTCCTTGAGTCAATCGAAAACACGCGAGAAGCCATCAAGGAGATCGACGATGTCTCCCGGATCAAGTTCGACGAAGCCTTCAAGATCATCAACGAAAATTTCTCTCTTACCTTCACGAAACTCTTTGGCGGTGGACAAGCTTCGATGAAGCTCATAGACGCGGAAAATTCCGCGGAGTCGGGAGTCGACATTCTCGCCTCCCCTCCAGGCAAGAAGCTGCAGAACATCCTCCTGCTATCTGGAGGAGAAAAAGCGCTCACCGCGCTCTCGCTCCTGGTTGGTATCTTCCAGTTCCAGCCCGCGCCCTTCTGTGTACTTGACGAGGTGGATGCACCTCTCGATGAGACGAATGTAGGCCGCTTCGCCAGGCTTATTGCTGACATGAGCGCATCCACGCAGTTCGTGGTGATCACACACAGCAAACGCACCATGAACCAGGCCGATGTCATCTACGGCGTCACCATGCAGGAGCCCGGCGTCTCGAAGATTGTCTCGGTGAATCTCAACCGACGAGAGACCACGGACTCGCGGCGAGCCGTAGCCTGACGGCCAGCAATTACCAGAGTTTGCGCAGCCGGAGCGGACTGCTGGTCGCTCCGGCACTTTTTTCAACTCAGCGCCTCCTAGACTAATGTGCTGAGAGATGCGGAACAGTACCGCTCCGGAAGCGACTGGAACCAATCAGACGCATCGGACGATCACACTCTCTGCGTCCGGCGAATGCGAATCTCTTCCGATCCTATCCCTGGGCGGTCCCCGGCCAGAATCGCTCCGCGCTCAAGCACGTGCATCAGCTCGCGCACATTGCCAGGCCAGTGATACTCCTGGAACTTCGCCAGTGCGTCTCCCGAAATCTCCTTTCGTGGCATACCCTGGCCCATCCGTTCGAGAAAATGCCCGACCAGCAACGGAATATCGCTCATCCGTTCGCGCAGTGCCGGAACCTCCACCGGAAATACCGCAAGCCGGTGGTACAAATCCAACCGGAAGAGTCGCTCCTCCGCACGCTGCTCGAGCGGCTGATGCGTTTCCACCGAAGGAGCAAAACCGCCAGCGGCGACCGTGCTTCCGGGGCGCAATTACCGTACTTCCGGGGCGGATTTTCCGCACTTCCGGGGCGAAATCGCCGTACTTCCGGGGCGCTGTTAATAGGGAAGCAAGAAGTATTCAAAAAGAGACAGAGAAGTAGCAGGACGTAGGCAATGTGGAAGACGCGGAAAATCGCAAAAAACCAACTGCAAAAGCAACAACAACTACAAAAGCAACAACAACTGCAAAAGCCAAACCTTCCTAATGAGGGTGGGGGTATTGAGCTGTATTGGCTAAAGAACTAGACCCATCGCCAATCGAGCAGAAAGGCGTCAAGGCGAGCGTTGTAGCTCCACCATGACCCTTTGCCTTATCTAAACTCGCCACGAGCGTTATAACGCAAGCCGGCAGTAAACAAACGGAACACACACAAAAGTGTGTATGTCCCGCGTAGGATTGCAGTATGAGGATTCGGGCCGGGCTGCGATGGTTTGGGGTGGCGACAGGAACGATTGTGGTGGTTCTGGGGTGCGCTTACTTTTACGCGATCGCTCCGCATCACTCCTTCGCTCCCCCGGAGTCGGCAGCGGGTCTGCTTGAACGTGCCGATGAACTAGCGTGGGGAAACGAGTGGGCTGAAGCGCAGCCTCTATACGCGAAGGCCGAGCGCCTGTTCGAGTCTCAGCATCAGCCGTCCAAAGCTCTATACGCACAAGTGACGGCCAGCAACTCTTTGGCCTGCTCCCTGGTCAACCAGTTCCCGATCCGGGTTCCAGCCTGCCGGATGTTCGGAATCGAGGTCAGCTGACCGGCCTCCTCGACCCCGAGCATGCCGTTCTTCTGCGCTTCGGACACCATCCGGCGGATGGCCGAGAGCCGGACGTTGATGGTCGACGGCGCGAGGTCAGCCAGGCTGACCCGGTACTCCATCAGCAGCGCCCGCGTGAGAGGTCGGCTGGCAGCGAACCGGAAGAGGCTTTCGAGGGCGGTCGCGTAATTGCGGCGCGAGTGCGCTGAGGGAAGGGTGTCGAGGACCAGCCGGCGGAGGGTGGCCTGGGCTGGAGTTAAGGCGGGAGCACTTCCCTGCCCTGCTGATCCAGCGCTTGAGTCGAGAGGAACGTCCAAAACAGCTAAATCAGTCACGAATGCAGATTACCACGACAATCATCATTGTCGTGGGTAATAAATGCACTCAGAAGAAAATATAAATGCGCATTCGCGCAGTTATATCCCTCCCGCCTGAGAGCTCCTAAACTAGCCTTGTTGCTGCTGTTTAGCGCCTTTAAGGAGACCATCAAAAACCCGATGCCCCGCCCCATCTCCTGGCTCCCTCGCCTGCACATCATCCTCCGATCGGTCGCGAACTCCGTCCGGTCGCATTATGATCGCCATGACCTCGAGCAGCTCTTCGAGTTGCAGCCACGCGCTGCCCAGAAACTGCTCGAGATGCTCCCTTCGGTCCAGATCGGCAGCTCCCGGCTCGTTGACCGGGAAGTGCTGGCCGGCTTCCTGGACCGCGTCCGCGACGCCGACAATACCGCCGAACTCTTCGAACAGGTGAGAACCGAAACGGCACAGGTCTCTCGCCGCAAGCCGCGCTCCATCGTTCGCCGGGATCTCGATCCCATCTGTCTTGGTTCCCTGCCCTCCTCCATCTCACTCAGCCGAGGTCGGATGGAGGTTGGCTTCAACACCATCGAGGAGCTGGCCGAGGCGATGTATGCACTCGCTCGAGTGCTTGAGGCAGAAGGAGATGAGTTTGCTCAGAGGTTTGAGGTAAGCTCGACCGTAGCGCCACCCAGTTGCAACTAGTGTCATGTAGACATGACAACTAGTTGCAGTGTCTATCAAAATACGATATTACATGTAGACATGAAGACTGTTGCCATCATCTCTCAAAAGGGTGGAGTGGGAAAGACCACGCTAGCCCTTCACCTCGCCGTTGCGGCAGAGCGCGACGGAAAAACGACGGTCATTATCGACTTGGACCCTCAGGCAAGCGCCGCCACCTGGAAGGATCTCCGTGATGATGAAACGCCGGTTGTGCAGCCCGCCCAAGTAAACCGGCTGGACGTGATTTTGCAAGAAGCTGAGAAGCAGGGCGCGGCCTTCGCGGTCATCGACACCTCGCCGAACTCTGAGAGCGCATCGCTCGCTGCCGCCCGATCCGCCGATCTTGTACTGATTCCCTGTCGGCCACACTTGCTCGACCTGAAGGCCATCGGTTCTTCGATCGAGCTTGCACGGCTGGCCAAAAAACCGTTCGCGGTTGTCGTCAACGCTGTACCACCGCGCGGTGCGCTTGGCTCGGAAGCAGATGCAGCGATAAGTACCTATGACGCTCCCATTGCGCCAGTTCACCTGTCGATGCGAGCCGCTTATTATCACTGTCTCGTGAACGGCCAGGTTGCCCAGGAGTATGAGCCGACTGGCAAGGCAGGCGAAGAAGCCTTCCAGTTGTACAAGTGGGTTCGTAAACAAGTAGACATGTAGACAAGTTGCCAACGCAACTTGTAGAAATAGCAACAAGTGATCTGGTCCGGCCATGCTTGTGTTTTGTAGACAAGGCGTCATGACTTCAAGTCAACATGTAGGGAGGCAGGAGGAAATTCGTGAAACGTAATTCAATGGCACAGGCTTTGAGCCAAGCGGCAGGACATTCTTTTTCTAGGCCGCAGGTATCAGATACGCCCGTCCCCGACGCTCCCAGGGAGCAGGGAACCCAGGGACCGAGGCTCTTACAAGCCGTCGCTCCATCCAGGGCAGGGAAGAAGCCTATCACCGGATTCTTCGATCCCGAAGTATCGAAGCAGATCAAGAAAGTCGCTCTCGACAAGGATAGAACCATGCAGGAGCTCCTTCAGGAAGCTCTGAACGATCTCTTTCGGAAGTACGATCTTCCACCTATCGCCTGAGCAAAGAGTTGCCATGTAGAGGTGTAGACACTTCTACATGTGGCTTTTCAGATTTTGAGGAAGCAATGTCCCCTAAACCCCACACGATCGAAGCGCCTCCCGTCGAAGCTGAGCCATCGTCCAAATCGACCGTACGCGACCGGGCTGCAGAAAAGCGGATCGCAAAAGGCAAGCAGGCGCTGCGTCTTGGCCAGCTCCTGGACGACCGCAACACCGGCAAGCTTGGCGACGAAGTTATCAAGATCGCCCAAGCCATGTTGCTCTGCACCTTGCCATACAGCGCAACCACCGAAACTCACGTCACCCGCACCGCACGGCTTGGGGATGGATCGACCCTTACAGTTACGTTTAGCACTGGCATTCCAGACGTTCCGCTGCCCTTTGGCTCAGACCGCAAACTGCTCGCATGGGTCTTCGATCGCGCAATCAACTCCGAGTCGCCCATGATCGCCTGGGAATCCGCCTGGGAATATCAGAAGGAAATGGGCCTTAAGCGGTCAGGTAAGAATAACAAGGACCTTCGTGACAGGTTTCACCGTATCAGCGGCCTGAACATCAACATCGAGCGTCAAGACGCCTCTGGCATCGCGGGCAAGAACTTTTCCATCATCGACACCTACAACCTCCCGCCTTCGATCACAGGCAGGAAGTTTAACCCCGACCAACACAGCCTCGGATACCCCGCCGAGGCCCCAGAACTTCCCCCCGCCCCGTTTGGTATCAGCATCAACCAAACCCTCTTCCATGACATTCGGAAACACCACGTTGCGGTTCCACGCGCTCTCTGGCTACAGACAAAAGGGAACTCCCAGGTCCAGGATATGGTTCTCTGGCTGTACTACCGGTGCTACGCCGCTAAGAACGAATCACTAATCCCTTGGTCTGCTCTTGCACAGCAGTTTCCTCAGGATAAGAATCCGCGACGGGCTCGCCAACACGCGAGGGAAGCGATTGCTCAGCTTCGGCTGCTATGGCCAGGAGTACGCGTCGAGGCAACCACTACCGGGATATGGGTCGATAAGGCAACCCAGTCGCTGCTTTTAGACGACCCTTGGAGCGGCAGGGCCGTATCCATGAGGTGAAGGGCCACACCCAGCGGATCGAGGCGATCGCAAAGGAGTACGCCAAGTCACCCGAAAACACGCTGGTCGTCTCGCCCGACAACCGCTCGCGCATGGAGATCAACCAGGCGATCCACGGTGAGCTGCAGACCAGGGGTATCGTCGGCAGGGAAGAGCATCGGACCGAGGTACTGGTGCCGCGTCAGGACCTCACCGGCGCGGACCGCATATGGGCGGCACGGTACAACGCCGGCGACGTGCTCCTTTATAGCCGCAGCTCTCAGGAGACCGGCATCTCCAAAGGCGAGTATGCCCAGGTCAAAAGTGTGGACGCTCCGAACAATCGGCTTACGGTCGAGCTTGCGGACGGCACGGAGAGGACCTACGACCCGCGCCGGCAGCAAGGAATTTCGATCTACCGCGAAGAGGAACGAGCGTTTTCAAGTGGAGACCGGGTGCAGCTCACCGCCCCGTCGTCAGAGCTAAATCTAGCGAACCGTGAGCTGGGGACGGTCGAAAGCATCGGCGAGAACCGGATGACGCTCCTGATGGACAGCGGCCGTTCGGTTGAGATCGATCCGGCCAAGCATCCCCACATCGATCATGGTTATGCCGTGACCAGCCATTCCAGTCAGGGTCAGACCGCCGACCGCGTTCTAATCAATGTCGATACCGAGCTTGGAGCCAAGGATCTGCTCAACAATCGCATGGCCTATGTCGCCGTCTCGCGTGGAGCGCACGATGCGCAGCTCTTTACGAATGATCGATCGGCGCTGGGAGCCGCGCTGGGGCATGACGTTTCGAAACAGAGCGCCCATGTGCCAGAGCTGAAGCTAGAGCAGGCAATCGAGCCGCAGCTGGAGATTGCACACAAGCATGGGTACGGGATGGGATTGGGTCGCTAAGCTAATCAAGCCCAGGACATAAAACTCAGATTTTGAAGACGGTAACGCATCGCTGCTTCGCTAACTTTGTACTTCTTGGCCAGCAGCAGGACATCACTATCGTCTAGCAGAATCTCGCCGTCGAACCGCTTATGACGCTCAACGTCTTGCCGCAACAGATGCTTCGGCATCAAAAGACTTGCTGCAAAAAAATTCGCTGCTATTTCTTGGTCGTCTTCCGCTTCAGAAGACCTGCCATCGCGTCGAATGACCGTGAACTGCCAATCGACATGATCTTTGTCCACGTGGTTGAGTAGAAAATGCGCGAGCTCATGTGCCACGGTGAAGCGTTTCCGGACAGGCATCTGGGATGCATTGATTGCGATCCCCTGTAGGTTGCCGCTCCGGATTAGCGCTCCGGAAACGTCAGCCTCCATTTCGGTCTCAACAATGGGGAGCCCCTCGGCTCGCGCAATGGCTTCGACCGGAACGGGCACGGAATCGATGTCATGCTCAATCAATAAATCGAAAACCTGCTGTTCAATCTGCTTTCTTGTCAGCTGTTTCATGCTCAGAACCTCTCTTCAACTGGAGTAGCAGCTCCCGTGCATCCCGCAAAAACAGGACACCTGACGTATCGACCTCGCCCCCGAGTTGACCAGAAGCTCGGTGCTGTTCGACTTCTTGGATGGTCGGCACCAGCTCTTCCAGGGGGACATCCAAGGCCCGTGCGAAGAGGAACATTTGGTGAAGTTGCGTGTTTTGTTTGCCTCCCTCGATGGTGGCCACAGTTACACGAGACAAGCCGACACGAGAGGCGAGTTCCCCTTGGGAAATTTCTTGAGCGCGGCGTAACCGCCTAAGCTTGGAGCCAAATGCCACATTCACAGCAGTGGTGAAATCTATCAACGCAGGCCGTTTTTCCAAGCTCTTCACAGGGCTATCTTGACACATATCCATATTATGTCAATCGAAATCTTTATAGTGTAGCTAATGCCTACATTATAGATTACTATTTGATGCATGCTTGACATTCGAGGCATTACGGTTCTATCTTGATGATGATGGAACTCATCTCAATTTCGGTGCCGTTGAACTGTATTGGGAAGAGAGAGGATGCCGGCCCGTTACGAGCGGGCCGGCATCGGGTGGCGAACCAACGGTTCACCCAGCCACTCCATGTGATGAAGCGCCGCTGCGGACTATGATGCCATAATTCCGAGCCTCATCGCATTGCTCATCGACGGGATGAACCTCCCACAAGTACCACCCCACCATTTAACGGACCGGTGGCGCTGAGGCAAATGCGATGAAGACACTCCTCATCAATTGCACGAAGAAGCACGCTCTGCATGGGCGTATTGAGTCGATCGGCTGCATCGACACCACCAATAGCGCAGAAATCCGCTTTACTGAGGCGGAAGCTATTAATCAGATTGAATCGAAGACTGTTCGTTTCGTCGTTCGCGATGAGAGGGGGCATGAGGCTGTCGTAGAGGTCGAAGAGCGCGATGGCCACAAGTTCTTGATCACGAAGCGCGATCACTACACCACAGACAATCTGGGATCGCTCCCGGAATGTTCTTCAAAGCCCATCGTTGTGCCTCCTCCCTACCGGCCGGTTCCGCCTGCACGTTCTCACTGTGTACGTGGGGACTGGACGCGGCTCTAGTGGCCGCCTCAATCTTTTCCTTGGAGGCGTCGCAGATTGCGACGTCTCTTTCGGCAGACTACCCTCAATTCACGCGGGTAATTGTGCCAGAGGGGTCAAACGCGGACAGCGCTTGGATAGGAGAGATTCAGCCCTTTGCATCCGACAACGTGGCAAAGCCCTTTCTCCACAATGTTGAGATCAGCGAGCCGATCTGGGTTTCAAGTGGGCGCATTCGAGAAGAAAGTTTAGGAAAACCACATTGGGCCGACCCGCTCCTGATCGGCATGGGTGTTCGTTGTAAGCTGCTGATCTTGATGCAGCCAGCGCCTGCACATCCACGTGCTTATCTATTGAACCCGGTCTTTCCGGAACACTATTCGTTGGTGCATCCTCACCCTCGTTTTGATCAAATGATTGTCTGGAACCACAAGAACGTGCCCGGCCTCTGTATCTACTCAGCACCGGAGTTTCAATACGATCCGACGAGAAAGCGGATAAGCCAGTTCTTGGAACAGGCTACGTTGTTTGTAGCGCGTCACCTGATCTGGCTCAGGACGCGCCAGCTCTTCCGGGGTTTTCCGCCTACGGGAACCCTACTGCGGGTGCTACGACCGGGCGAAACACTCTTGAATGACAAGCCTGTTCTAGTCCAGCCTGCAGTCGGAGCCGGGAAGCCGATCCTCGACTACTGGGCAGGTTATTGGCCTGGTCCAACTTCCCACGCGTTTAACGCAGCAACGCACCTCAGAACAATTCGCTCTCATCACGAATGCTGGTGTGGGACTGGCGTTGCGTATGGCGCTTGTCACCGACCTGCAGACTTAGTAGAGGTCAACAGCAAGGCACTAGGCTAAAGTAGGGACTCGTTTGTGTGTTTTGCCAGATGCGATGACGACCGGCAGCTTACCTGGTTTGGGTTTTGTGAGCTTCACCTGTGCCCCAAGGTTCAATTTGCCAGCGAACTTGATGAGCTTGCTGACGCTGAACTTCGATACACGGCCGTTCAGGAGATTGCTCACGTCTGGCTGGTGAATGCCCAGGAGCGTACCGAGCTCCTGCTGCGCAAACCCACGCTCCTTGATGTACTGGAGCAGATCGCGGTAAATCTCTGCCTTCACCTTGATCTCCAGGGCTTCGGAAGGGCTGAAGCCAAGATCATCGAGCACGCTTCCCCGCGTTAGGTGTGGGGCTCTTTCCTCGCTGCTGCTTTTGCTTTTCATTCCTTTGCTCCTCCCGTAACCTTTGCTGCACCTGTTTCCAACGCTGTTCGGCTGTCGCCAGATCCCGCTTTTCCGTTTTAGCCGTGTTCTTCGTGAAGCAGTGCAGAACGTATATGGTGTCTTCCAAGCGCGCCAGGTAGACCAGGCGGTACCACTTGCTCTCGTCCGAATCTTTGAGCTCGAAGACGCCAGCCGCAATCGACGGCATAGGTCTGACTGGAAAGGCCGCCGTCTTCCCTTCCTGCATCTCCCCGAGCGCCACGCCGAAGTCTTCCCGGATGGGCTTTGGCCACTCACGCAGGACCTCCCGAGAGTCGCCCTCCCAAGAGATTGCCGCGCGGCGAGTTTTGATCGGTGCAGCCACCTATTGAATATAGCATTTTTACTATATCGGCTGCTTTGAACATTTCGTTCAACGGCAACCGGAGTTGTCGTGGGTGACTGTCCGAGACGACGACTTGCCGCCCAAGTGACGAAAGGAGCGTTTAGGAGGACTAATCCGTTTGAGAGTGCGGGGCGCCTTGTACGGGGCCTTGGTCCGGGCGTGACGGCTAGGCGGGGCTCCACTCAATGGGCGGGCGCATAAAAACCAGAGGTACCGACGATCTTCACCACGCGCTCGGGGCCGACGAGAACAATTTTGTGAAATGCGCCGTTGTGGATGAGGGTTTTGGGTCGGTAGAGCAGGAAGTATTCGTTTCGAAGATCCAATTCCACGGTTTCTAGATCAGCTTGAATGTTGCCGTCAGGATCATCCGCGTAGAAAAGGCGGCCACCGGTTTGCTCAGTGATCTGCCGTAGCGTGGATGCGCCAAGAGAAAGCGTTCCGGAAACTGGTTTGGGGCTGAATGCGTAAACCACTGTGTGGCTCTGGCGGCAGTTATCTACCGCCGCTCGCAAGGTCACGTGGCTCGCCGTGTCTTCGCCATCCGAGAACAACAAGATGACGTTGGCGGCAATCGGACCTGCGCTTTTGCCGAACTCATAGAGACAGGTACTCAACAGGGTGTCGTACACGCTCGTACCGTCAATGGGGTCACGCGAACCTACACCAATCTCTGCAATGCTATTTGCAAGGCTACTTTTCTGGTGGGTCCAGCTCTGGACGACGCGCCTCGATCGGCCAAACGCCACGGCGGTACCCCTATCATCTGCCTGAACTAGCAGTTTCTGAACGGCTTCCTGCGCCTCAGCACGACTATGGCTTACGTTTGCCGCAACTGATCCACTCGTATCTATGACCAAGGCTGTATGAATACTGCGGTCTCGTAGCTGCTGCATGCTAATAATCTGGCCCGGACCCTTCTCATTGTCGAAAACATCTACTTCCTGCGGCTTGAGATCAAGGACCGGCAGGTTATTAGCATCGGCGGCATGGAAGGTAATTTCCACCTCATTCACCGTAACGCTCAGTGAGTATGGCGGAGAAGAAGTAGAAGGCGTTTGCGCAGGTCCTTGCTGGGGAACGAATAGCAGATAAACTAAAAGAGCCCGCTCCGCCAGGACGTAGGGAGACCTGCGAGCTTTGACCGAGAGCAGAGCGCCCATTCCCTTTTCCTCGTGTGCGCATCAGGCCGTCGGCAACCTAACTGTTATTAGGCTGCCGAGGGACGGACCTTACTCATAATCGCATGATTGGGAAATCGGCTTGCGCGGAACTGATCCGCTGGTCATTCGTCCGTAAAGCGGGCATATCGGACACTTGGCCCAGACCCGCTGCTCCCACTTCGCAGCTCTACAGTTCCGGTTAAACTGAAGTCGCCACCAGTGTCAATGTTGGGTTTGGGCCTTGATGTGACCATTACGACCCAGGGCGGGCAGCAGATCGCAGCTCAGGGCGCGGCAGGGGCCACGCTCCTCGCTCGCGCAGCCACCGGCGCGCCCGCAAGTGGCATGATCGACATTCCAAACCAGGCTGACCCCGCGACGTTCGACATCCTCACTCTGAAACCCGGCATGACCGCCAAGGAAGCCGCCGCCGCGATCACAGCTCATTGCTGCAATCCAACCGGCGTATCCAGATACTTCCAATGCGCAGTTCACTCCCGGCCAGAAATACACCTCTCACGCGCTGTACACCACCAACCGCTTCAGAACTCTCCTGACCTTCACCGAGACTTATCCGTTCGATCCAGCCCGGCCCGAACAGCTCACGTCGATCCACTACGAGGCAGTGACGCCAACGGACGCCGACCGACAATAGTTTCGGGAGTCCGTTTTAACCAAGTATGGCCAGCCCTACCGCGAGGTGAAAGCCGTGTTCGCGCTCTGGTGCAACAAAGGCACGTCTCTCGGATCAGGACCGCTCGCTTGCGCGCCCGATGTGCCCACCCTTCAGCTCAAAGGGAACGAACTCATTCTCAGTGACAGCGGGCCATTCCACCGGGAGCGTGCCGCCTGGAACACAAAGACCACTGGGGCTCCTCCGATCTAGCTCCGGGTATTTTCGTCATTACATACATATACCCGTCGTCGGAGCGGTGGGATGTGGAGACGCCGGCAGTGCCGGCGTCTTCCAAGGGGCGGTGCGAAGGGTGGGACAATTTCACCGTTCCATGCTTTGCCAGCTCTCTGAAGGTCTGGGCGGCAAGTACGTTGATCTGTACGAGTTCCCGGATGGCAGGCCCGAGGTCCGATCCAAGGGTCACACGCTTCCCTACCGCCTCTTCAGCAAGGACCAGCGTGTCAGCCACACTGCGGTCGTCGAGAACAAACGACTCAGCCATGCTCTGTCGCTGATCAAGGCAGCGCAGGAGGTAAAACACGAGCCAAAGGTGCAGACCAACAGCGAGAAGCTCGGGTACAAGAAGCGCCCGCGCAACGTCTATGGCCCCGACTACGAACAGCCGAACGCGCCGGCGGCAGAAGCGGTGGAAATGACGGCCTGATGGAAAGCGTGGAACGATGAAACTGTCCAACTCTTCCCACAGTCCTTGGAAATCGACAGAGTACGTCGATTCCCACATTACGCACCGCGCCACGACTACGACGCTTCATGATGACAAGACCGCTTTGCAGAAGCAGCGACGTTATCGCTTTGCACTAACATGATCTCAGGTGTTAGCAGTGTCTGAATAGTTGCCTTTATCGACTTCTGCCTGAACCTGCTTCAGCAGATTATCGCACTCAAGGCGTATCTCGGCAGCGTGGGTGTTTATAGGCCCCCAATGTGTCCGAAGATGGCGTAATGCTAAACCGACGCTATCGGGAGCTGAGGTGTAGTAGTCATGTTTGGCTCCGAAGAACGAGAATGAGGTTTTCGCAACAATCGGCCTGGTTGCGTTTGTTAGCGGCAGGACAAAGCATCTAGGCAAGACCTAAAGAACGAGGGCATGATGGAGGTCATGGAAACGTTTGGGGCTTTTGAAGAGCGGCTGCAATCCTGAACGGCAACACTCCAGTCGCCCCACGGCGACTCCAGTTGCTTATATGAACTACTCTTGTTGTAGAAAGGTAGCCTTCTTTCTCGAAGGTAAAGGTCATTTTGCGGCTCTTGTTTCCGGCTAGGAAGAAGGGCCGTTTTATCTCCAGAGTTGTGATTGTTGGCGTCGCGCCAAGGCTTGTACCGGAATCACCTCTGATAACAAATGCCCCTATTGGTTGGCTCTCTATATACCCGGAGGCATAGCGATGAACGCAGCCCAAAGGTGTCACCAAAGGGAGTAGTAGACAAGCCTGTGCCGCTCGTTTAAACATCTTCCGGGTTTTCGGTCGAAGTTTTCGGTGCATCAGGCTTCGTGAACGACATCTTTGCCGTTGTTTGGGCTAGCCGAGCTACTAGATGTGTTCTCGTTTCCTCCATTCTGGTTGCCAGCTCTTTCTTTGCTTTCGCAACAGCAGCATGGTACTCGCGCATGGTAATACGAGTTTCCCAGTCGATGGCGGCAATGCTGCGGAGCTCCTCAAAATAGCCGGGCTGGGGCTGAGATGGAGTAGCAATATCGTTAAGATCAAATGGCAAGCTCAAGTCAGGGTTAGGGCACTTTGGAGTCAAGGTCCCCAGAAAAGCTATTATTTGTGGCTGAGGGATCATCAGCGCACCGTCCCGCACAGTTGCCGTAGCATCTTTTTGAGTCGACCCCTCGCTGTACGACCCTGAAATGGAGAATGGCCCCCAACCAAATCCGATGCTCCCATTGATCCTACTGGTGATCGTCGTATTGTCTGTTTCCGTGAAATTCGCCTTTAGAACCAGGTCCTTCACCACCACGACCGACTTCTGGAGATAAGGCATTCCGCGAGGGCCCATCGGGCGCTGCGGGGGAGTCGCTAAAACGTTGCCGCCCGTAGAAATGTCAGTCCAGCCATGAACCTTTCGCCAAGTCCAGAAAGCGTAGGTGAAAAGGTCAGGCACGAGCCACGGCCGAAGAATACGTGCCCGCAAGAACTTGAAAGTCGCCGTCATAGTGGTAGCTTTGGAATGGTCATGTGTGTAGGTACTCGCTCCTCCACCTGATCCGCCGACGCTCCAAAACCCAAAGTTCAGACCTCCTCCACCGCTCCACTCAGTTGAGCGCGAGTACGAGGACGAAACCGTGTCAGAGGCGCTCAAGGTGATTTCTCCCCAACCGGCTGTGTCCCATGTCTTTGGAGCCGGGTCTAGGAGCGTTGTGTAATAAGGACCTTTGGGCGCGTTACGGGCGTATTGGTCAAACCGTTTCTTGAGCTCGGTGAACCAAGTGCGCGGATCACCGGACTCCAGATACTGGACGTCCGACCATCTGCTTTCAAACTCGATCTTGTTTCCTTTTTGTTCCCAGAAATCCGCCGCTGTTGCGCGAACGTTTGACAAACGCTGAATCTCGCCGAAGTCGGGATGCTCGACAAGCAGCGCCTGCTGATATGCGAGATCAGCTTGTTGAAAGATGTCCTTCCATGCTTGATAGGTGTCGAAATGGGCGGAGATGTATGCTTCGGCGGCGACTTTATCAGCCATGTCCTGTTGCGAGAGAGCCTTCTTGGGCAATGCGGCAAAGGTAAGTATCTCCTTGTACACATTGCTGACCGTTCGGTCCAAGGACGAATGGACGAAAAGTGAATCGAGTACGTCGTTGAGATTTTCAAACAGAGTGTATCCGTCATTTGGGTCACGATCAGGGTCGAGTTTGGTTGAAATGAACTGACCAGGATGCATGAGAGTCGCGAATTCTCCTGTGCCGAGCTGGTCGCCGTAGAAGAGATTGGTTTCGATACTCGAGAATAAGCTTTTTACCAGTGATAGCTCGTCGGCCATTGCAGAACCTCTAGCGTACAAGTTAGGACCGCCCCGCAAGGCGAACATCTTTGAACGCTCCCTATAATCTGGAAGCGAGGGATGACAACTCGATTTATGAAGCTATGCTGATGACCCTACTGCGTGGTGGCTATGCTCAAGAAAACTACGCGCCGTTGCACAGCCTCAGCGATGGCTTCCGCGTCGACGTAGTCGTTCTTGTTGGACTTCACGAACGAGCTGCGGGATCGTGGCCTGCAAGGCGTACAGACAGTCGTCGAGCGGCAGCAGCGTGTGCTTGCGAAACGCGACGATGATGGCTTCCTGCGCGACCGTCAGAACAGTCGACCTCGGAACGCTTGGCCCCGTCCGGCGATCCACCGTGGACTCGCGCTTCTTCCACTTGGCAACGGTCTTCGGGTGATGCCATGACGCCGGGCCAGCGACCTCATGCTCTCTTGACGATGCTGTATCGCTCGACGGACCGCCTCTGTCGTTGTGGCGCTCCGGTGTAAAACCTGTCCCATAGTGCCTCCTTCTGCTGACCAGAAAAGTATGCACCATCAAATGCCGGGACTAAACATCTAGGTACGGATCAGAAATTCTACTAGTTACGGGCATCATTCCCAGTGCAAGAGCTGTTTTCTACAAGTAAAGGAATAACGACAGGAGTGCTGTCCGCTAAGGCAAGCCAAGCCGTCGCGCAACCGATGCGGCAATCTCACGCACGGGGGCATCGTCTTCATTGGCCAAGATAATGATGAGTACCCGCTGCTGAGGATAGCGGGCCTCGAAGGCCGCGAAGCCCGGATCGCCGCCTTCATGGTATTCCCTTCGCACCGGCCGTTCATCGATGAACCAGCCGAAGCCGTAGTTGCCCGGAGGGTGCACACGAAACATTACCTGTAAAGAGTTGGCCTGCAAAAAGCCAGGATGATCCAGGGCCTGATTCCAACGATAGAGATCATCGAGCGTGGAGTATATGCCGCCGGCGCCGGTTTCGAGCGATCGATCGAATGGCTCCCGGAGCAGCAATTGCCCATTCTGCCTGGTATAGCCGATCGCAATATTTGCGAGTACCGCGCGCGTGGACACAAAGCCGGAGTTCTGCATGCCGAGGGGCTTGAATATATGTTGGTCTAGATAGGCAGCGTAGGACTCGCCTGAAAGTTTCTCGATAATGTAGGCCAGCAGGTAGTACTCGGTATTGGTATACGCCCAGCGGGTCCCAGGCGCAAAGGCGAGCGGCCGGTTGGCAAAGGTTTGGAGTAGCTCTTCCTGCGTTAACGGGGTGTCTAGGCCTCGTGGGAAGTCTTTCCGGCTGTTATTTGGGATGCCGGAGGTGTGCGACAACAGCTCTGCGATAGTTATGTTCTTCCATGACTGGGGAGCGCGCGGATAAAAGCGACTCACCCGATCGGTTACAGCGAGCTTGCCCGCCTCGGCCAGCTGGAGAATGGCGACCGCGGTAAATTGTTTGGAGACCGAGGCGATCTCGAACTTTCCTTCGGGAACGTTCGGTACCCTCCAGCTTTCATCAGCGAAGCCGTAACTCTTCCTGAGAAGGATATTCCCATCGCGCGCGACCAGGATGGAACCACGAAAATGATTCGCGGGCGGAAGCGATGCGATGTACGTATCTGTCCATTGCTGCAGATCCGGAACCGCTGATGCCTGTTTTACGATGGCCAGGGAAAACGGTAGGAAAAGACCCAGTAGCCAAAGACAACCCTTCATGCCCTTCATGCCTTCCATGCCAGTCTACCGCGGGCGCCGTGGGACTTCCCCAGAGTACGACTGCGGCCGCCCTCGTTACGCGGCCGATAGCCTGGCGAACATCGCTTCCTGGGCGGTTGCCCGGTTGAAGCGAGCCACGTCCTGCTGGGCGTTCGCTGCTTTTTCTTGAGCCTGTGAGGTGCGGGCGCCGTCGCCCAGCGCCAGCATGGTGTCAGCCAACTCAGACATGTCCGGCTGGGACCAGACCATGCCTGGGGTGAACAAATGGTAACAGTCAGGAGCACTTACAGGGCACTCATGCGCCGCGATCAGATAGGAATTGGCTTCGTTCATGTATTCCAAGTTGCCGGAATACCTGGTGGCGATGACCGGAAGCCCAAACAGCATGGCATCAGACAGTGTGAGTCCCCAACCCTCGGAGCGGTGCGGGCTGACATAGAAGTCGCTGAGCCGGTACAGGGCGTTGATCTGGGCGTCGGTGAGATCTACCGGAAGTTGAATGATCGACGGGTCAGCCAATGCAACATGGGGTGCGGCGGCGGAAGTCTTGAGGATCAACCGGGCATTGGGCACCCGCGACGACAGCGCAGCAAAGCACGCCGCAAGGCCTAGGGCGTTTTTGCGCGATTGCATCTCATCGACGATCGCGAGGAAATACGTCAGCGCGGGATCCCAGGCGATCATGCGCTTCACCAGGAGTTCGTCCAGGGAGTCCATGACTAAATCACGCTCCACCACGTGCGGGATCACCGCGACTCGGGGATGAAACGGTCTGAATATCGACGCGCAGTACTCCGAGCAGGTCCACACTTCCTGAACCAGCTTCAGCGACATTTGATACCGAAGCGGCAACGGGTTCGCTTCCCACGTGCAGTAGCTGATGACGTACTTGTTCTTGAGCCAGGGGAGCCGGTGGTAGAGCGTTCCGTAGTCCCAGGGCTGGGTGTGGAGGATCACAATTCCAGCCTCTTTCGCGCTTGGAGCAAGCGTGTACTCCGGAGTGAGCAGCTGTTGATAAAGACGGCCGGTGCGGTTGTGGCTTCTGTAAGGCTCGTGCTGGTACCAGATTGTGGGTTTCGTCACGGGTGCTCTTTTCTACCGGAATACGACATCGGATGGGCTTAGCCCTGCTTCATTAGCCTACGTCGCGCATCGCACTCAACACTCTGGATTCCCCTTTGAGGCCATTAACGTCACGTGCTATCTACGGCTTTCCTCGAAGAAGGCCGCACACTTCGCAATCTAGGGAGCCACGCTAAATTAATCCGAGGCATGCGCACCTGTCATGTGGATGAACCGCCCCGCATTTCCAAGCCAGAAGCGGATATAGAGATTTCCGCTTGCGGGGTTTGGTCGGCCCGTATTTGCAATTACTATAGCTCACGTTATGGACACAAGCAACAGGGCAACGTTTCCGTCTGCCAGAGCTAGCTCCGGCAAACGAAGCGCAGCTGCCGACCAAGCCTCCCCTCGGCAGCGAAGCCGGTCGGCGTGCGGTCGTCCAGCGCCGAGTGGGGACCATGGTGGTTGTAGTCTTCGCGCCACAGCTCGAGCTTGTACCACGCTTCGGTGAGAGAGAAGAAGACCTCCACGTTCAAGTATTCGTCTCGCAGCTCGCCGTTGAAGCTCTCGATGTAGCTTTTCTCGACCGACCTTCCCGGGCGGACGAAGCCCAGGTGCACGCCGTTCGAGTAGGTCCACAGGTCTATCTGGGGTCCCTTCAGAATTTGGGCATTCGGGCACGGTAAGGAATTTACTTAAGAAGTAAACGTGCTTGCTATCAACGATATACGAGGAAGCTGAACGTCAGAAAATTAGCTATCGAGCTCGTCAGGCAAGAGGGCCTCTAAGTTCATGATTCAATTGACACGCATTCTTGCTAACGTGCTTTATTCTCCAAATCCTGAGGGGACCCGTACCCAGAGTCTGGATTAATGAAAGTGCTTCATCTGCCAGGTCGGCGAGGGTATAACCAGCGACCGACTTGTCGGATTGGCCCCAACCGCGCGCATCGTACGCGACTGTCGTAAACCGGTCCTTCAGCTCAGCGACCACCTTGTTCCATGTCCTTGAGGTTCCTCCCCAGTAGTTCAGGAACATTAAAGCCGGCTCGCCGGAGCCGCTCTTCTTCACGTTGAGGGACAGCCCTCGAATTTCATATTTCACAGTTGTCTCCTTTCAGGTTTGTCGTGGCTTAGCTGCGAATCTTGGTCGCAAGTCACACAACGAATACAAATAAAGATGTTCTTAGTATTCGGCAGTTCCGGCGTCTTCCAAGGGGCGGTGCGAAGGGTGGACAGCTTCACCGTTCCATGCTTTGCACGGCACCGGCATCTCCACGGCTTTGTGTTCCACGCGCCTACTGTCTGGCTCTTTCAGATTCCTAGTGCTCTTTTTTGTCGAAGGCCGAAGCAGACTGAGGGGAGAAGTAATCGCCCGTCGCCATGTCCTCAAGCAGCGTTGCATGGGTTGGCTTCCAGCCCAAAAGCTTCCGGGTGTAAGCGCTGGAGATGGGTGAATCGGTCGCAAAAGCCATTGCAAAGAAGGGGTTTTGGAAGTGGCCGACAGCCTCCTCTGGAGTGATCGAGACAACCGGAATGTTCAGCATTTTCCCAACCAGATGCGCTATCGTTTCGAAGGTAATGGCGCTTTCCCCTGCACCGTGCAGAACACTACCGGCTGGAGCCTTCTCAACAGCCAGACGGAAGAGGGGCGCTGCATCCTGGCGGTGGACTGCGGGCCAGCGGTTCGCTCCGTCAGCGATGTAGGCTGAAACTCCTGTCCTGCGAGCGGCTGAAATCAGGAAGGGAATGAAACCATAGTCTCCGGGGCCGTGAACGGTCGGAGCCAACCGGAGAACGATGGCTCGCACGCCTTGACTGGCGAAAGCAAGACACGCCTTTTCCCCCGGTACCCGTTGTTTGCCAAGCGAGTCGAGATCGGGCGCTTCCTGCTCAGTGCCGACATGACCAGGAGCCATAACCAGGGTTCCCGAGGTGATGACCAGGGGATTACCGGACCCGACGAGGGATTTTCCAAGCGCTTCGATGGCCGCACAGTCACGCCGGGTCATGCTGTCAGGGTCAGAAAAATCACCACCAAAGGCCATGTGAATCACGCCATCGGCGGCCTTTGCGCCAGCACTCAGACTTTCCAGATCGTCAAGTGAACCGTGCTGTATCTTTGCGCCAAGTTCGCGCAGGCGAGCGACCGACTTTTCAGATCGAGCCAGCCCGGTAACGGTATGGCCACTCTGAATCAGTTCCAACACAATTGCTGGGCCGGTTTGCCCTGAGCCGCCTGTGACGAAAATATGCATGTGAGACTCCTCGAAATGCTGTCCTGAGATTGAGAACTACGGCTGCGTAAATGTACGATCAATGCTGACGTGACCCCTTCAGTCATTTGGGATTGTCAACCTTTTTTGAGAAGTAGGGAGCCGCTTTCGCAGAAGCCGCGGACAAAGTGGAGATTCAGCCCGGACAAGGGAGCTCCAACCTTGTGCATAACGCCGCCCTTGCATCTCCGAGCTCGGTTGGATTTGCGAAAGAGCATGCAATCAGCCGAGCTTCGCCAGATTCTGAAGTAGAAGCCCACCAGGCTTCCCGCCCACGACATGAAGGGGTACGCCGCCCTGCTCGAGCCTTCCGAGCTCAATTGGGGCGAAGCCAAGCTGAGTCGCGGTGACCGCAACAGCAGCGCTTGCACCGGCGTCATTGCTCGACATGAACACGACCTGCCGCTGCCCCTGGATGCCTGGATTCGTTCCAAGCTGTTCCGCAGGCAGGTGATTGAAGGCTTTTACGAGGCGGGCTCCCGCAAATGCCTGGGAAACTACTTCAGAGGAGAGGAGACCTCCTAGCTCTTCAGGCGAAACACGAAAAGCGTTCGTAAGGTCGGCAACGATCTTGCCGTTCCACTGCTCGAAATGTCTCGCAACCTCCTTATGAGCCGGAAACGGGACAGCGAGGAAAATCAGCTCAGCTTCACAAGCGTCTTGGATGGATTGGGGAACGACGGTGGGACCGAATTGTTCCACTAAAGACGCAAGCGTTTCAGGTCCACGCGAGTTTGCAATCGTGACTTCGATTTTATTGCGTGCGAAGGTGCGTGCGAGTGCAGTGCCGATTTTGCCGGAACCAATGATGGCATACTTCATAGAGATTGCCGTCCTCTCAGCACGTGCTGAGCGTTGTTGAGGGATGTCAAGCAGCGGCGAGCCATAAGCCTCCAACCGCCGCGCTGAAAGCAGCCGGGCCGGATTCGGCCTAGAGCATGCCGTTTTTGTTTTTCCATTCCTCTTGAGGCGGCACCATTTCGGGGAAGCCCCAGTGCTCTACAAGCTTCTGGTCTTCCACCCGGTATAGGTCGATGTAGACGCACGGGTCACCTTCGTGTGTTCCCTTCGCAGCGATGAACACGAAGTCTCCCTGTCCTAACAGGATCTTTACTTCATCGATGGTCCGGCGTTGCATGAGCACTTCCACATCCCGCATGAACTCCGCTACACCGTCGCGGACGCCGGGTTCGTGCCGAATGCAAAGATCTCCCTGGAAGTATCGGTTACTTCGACTGTGATCGCCAGAGATATGAAAGCTTTCGTAATACTCGCGCATGAACGACTTGTTCTTTTCCGTGTCCTCCAAGTGCGTTGCTTCGGTCGGTCCATCAATATGAGTGTGCCCGCTTTCATTCCCGTCCACGTAGGCGAAGGTTCTGCCGACTCGCGCAATCTGATCGATCCAAAGCTTAAGCACGGAGGGCACGCCAAAATTATGCATCGGTACGCCAATAATGTACTCATTGGCCTGCTCCAGTTCAGCAAGTAGAGAGTCCGAAAGCGAGAGTTGTTCCCTCTGCTGCGGAGTTCGAGTCGCCTCCGGCGTGTAGTTGGCCCCGACCCACTCTGCAGTGATCGGTGGAATTGCGGTTGCATTGAGATCTCGGTCGACAACTCTGCCGTCCGGGTATGAAGCCTGCCAATGTGTGACGAATGCAGCGGTAAGCTCTCGCGAGACAGACCGACCGTACAACGGACTTGAGTCGATGTGAAGTAGAGTGGGCATTGTTGCAATCTCCTTAAGACATCTGATGCATACTAAACATACGGTGATCTAGCCAAATAAACAAGTGTCGCATTAGCACCGACTGCCGCAGGAGCAGTATTCTAAGATCTGCAATGGCCCAAGTGCTCCAATCCGACACTCAAGCGACGGACCCGCGCATCCTGCGGAGCCGCCGCATGCTCATGGATTCGCTTGCCAAGTTGTTGAAGGAAGGAAAGTTCGAAGATATCTCCGTTCAAGAGATCGCTGATGAGGCGACACTGAACCGGAACACCTTTTACCTTCACTATCCAGATAAGATAGCCCTACTCCAGGCCATGACAGAGTCCCGCTTTCGCGATCTGATTGAGCGTCGCGGCATCTCCTTCACAGACTGCAATGGAGCATTGCGCGCCGTGGCACTCGGCGTCTGTGACTATTTAGCCGAGCTCACAAACTGTTCCGCTAAGGGAGCTCTGATACCGCTTGAAGGGTCCATCATCCCGGTCATCGAGGGAATGTTTATGGAAGGCGTTGCTCATCATGCGATCGTGCCCGGTATCGATCCATCGCTGATCGCAACCACGGCGGCCTGGGCCGTCTTTGGAGCCGCTCGCCGCTGGCACCAGAGCCCCGACCGCATCCCTGCCGAGGAGATGGCCGCCAAGATTGAAGCTATGGTAAAACCGGTTTTTCTCAACAGCTTCGAATAGCTAAAGTATGACAACCAGCAGCTTTGTACTCTCTGAAACGACCGTTTCCTCCGCGAACGAGCCACCAGATGCAATCTTGTCAGCTCTGAAACGTCCGTTTCAACAAAGTACAAAAATGGCGGACGGGTCGAGATCGCGCAACAGATTCTCCCAAGGACAATGCGCATGACTTGAGTCGTGTGCGACCGTTAACTATGGTCGCGTCCTTCTATTGAGCAGTTTCCTGAGCATGAATAGGACTGGGAGGCATGGTATGAAGCGGGTGAATATGCACGCTATGCTTCTTGGCAGCCCATTTGAAGAGCTGTTCATGCCGAGCCGGGCACGGACGCGCCAGCGTCCATGAAAGCCAGCGGGGCCGAGCGCATGAGGAGCAGGGCACAAGCCAGAGACAGACACCCGCCGAAGAGAAACGCGGAGGGGATGCCGGCATGATCGACAAGGAGTCCACCTCCGAGAGAACCGGCGGCGACGGCACTTTGAAAGACCGTCATCCCTAACGCTGAGGCTGCCTCAAACTGAGCGGGCGCTGCCTGGTAGGTCCATATCTGGGTACACACGGGAACGGCACCGAACGCAGCTCCCCAGAGCACAACGACAGCAACCTCCGCGACAGTGTGAGCGCGAAAGGCTTCGGCCAGGAGGATGGTGGTGCCAAGAGACACGGAAACGATTGCAAAGGTGCGGCGCAAGTCGTAGGCGGCGGCTCTCTCGGCAGCAAAGGTGCCCAGCGCGCCGGCCACGCCATAGGCCGCAAGCGTCCAGCTCAGATTGGAGTACGTGAGGTGAGCCGACCGAACAAGAAGCGGTTGGAGATAGGTGTATGCGGCAAAGTGTCCAGCGGCGGTAAGAGCAGATGCAACCAAGCCGATTCGAAGAACAGGAAGTTTGAGCAGTCTGAACAGCCGTTTCGTGGACACACTCTCCTGGTTCGGCAGATACGGCAAGGTGAGCCACAAACCGGCTGCGACCAAAGTAGTTAGAACGCAGATACTGCCGAAGGCAAACCGCCATCCCGCCCAGGATCCGAGGGTGGTTCCGATCGGAACGCCAGCAACCGCTCCAATGGAGACACCGGCAAGAATGAAGGCCGTGGCCCGGCTTCCAGACGACTCGGGAACCAACCTCCGGCCAATCGCTACGGCAAAGGTCCAGAAGCCACCGACACCGATGCCAAATAGAATGCGGCTAAGGAGCACTGTCACCAAACCGGAACTAAAAGCAACACCGGCGTTGGAGAGACCGACGCAAGCGAGAAAGACCAAGAGGAGCAGCTTGCGATCCACCTTGCCCGCCAGCACGGTAAAGAGCGGAGCGGCGACCGCGGCAACAGCGCCAGGCACAGCCACCAACAAGCCTGCGACACCTGCAGAGACACGCAGATCCGAAGCGATCAGCCCAAGCAGTCCAATCGGCAGGAACTCCGTCGTGATGACGACGAACGCACCAATCGCAACCGTCGCCACACCCAGCCACGGTCTTGTGACTCTCCTTTCGAGCGGCCCACTCATGATCCCCTCGTTCTCTCTTCTAACGGTGCGCGGTGACGGATGCGTCGTAGAAAAGGAAGCTCGCGAGACCAAGGCTCGCCAGCTCGTGGCTATGCCAAGTCGAACCATGCACCGGGCGTTTCTACACGGGTACCCATGCCGAGCGCGGACGCTTTCTTCTGGAGGCGTTCGACTGGGTGCGGCGTTTCTTCATACTCGGCCCGTTTATTGAGCGAGCCGTAGTGAATGGGTACAATTGACTGAGCGCCGATAATGTGTGCTGCGATCGCCGCTTCTTCCGGTGTCAACGTTGCCTCAAGGGGACTTGGAGGTTGCAGAGCGGGCCAATTGCAAATGGGCGCGTTGATGGGCAGGAAAGCGGCGGCTATCGGACCGAACCGATGAGCGATGCGCCACCAATTGCCGTGAAACAGCGTGTCGCCCGCATGAAAGATCCGCTGTCCCCCGCACTCCACGATCCAGCTATGCTGTGGGTCGCCAAAGCCATCCACAGCCGGTATCGAAAACATTCGGAATGGGCCGACCGCGAACTCTTTCCATGGCCCAACCACCTCCACGGCGAGTGATTGTCGCGCGAACTTTGCTTCGGCGATGGATGTCAATTCATTGTCGGCCGCATTGCCCACCCCGGGTTCCGGTCGATAGACCGGCGCACCCTCCCGTAATGCCTTTGCCAGCGCATCGGGATCGGCGTGGTCGGCATGCAGATGCGTAAGGAGTGCTGCAGCTGTGTCGCCTGGGCGAGAGCAGGCCGGGAACCATTCATCAGGATCGCGCAGGAATGGAGCCATTGGTGACTTGTCCTGCACGTAGTCGATCACCAGGCTTTCGCCGTCGCATTCAATCTCAAGACCCGCCCACCCTAACCGTTGCAGCCGCATGATGCTCCTTTTCTAAATGGGCTCATGAAGAGCTTCCCGAGAATCCGGTTCCGCTCCGAGTCGTCCGCCACGGTATCAGTACGCGACAGTGAAGCGAGCACGCTCGTGCTTGGGATGTTCCACCTCGTCCAACATGGCAACCGCATAGTCCTCAACGGAAATCCGGCTTTGTCCGTCGTTCCCAATCAGCAGCTGATCTCCGCCAACACGGTACTTACCGGTCCGTTCGCCCGGGGCAATCATGGCTGCCGGGCTGAGAAACACCCAGTTGAGCTCCTTCTCCGCTCGTAGCTGATCTAGAAATTCCGCTGTTCGCAGTGCACCGGCTTTCCATTCGGACGGAAAGTCCGGCTGATCGACCAAGCGCTTTCCCGGGGCAATCTCAAGCGTGCCCGCTCCTCCTACAACCAGGAGCCGCTTTACAGAAGACCGTTTGACGGCCTCAATAATGGATGGGATTCCTTTGCCGCTTTCGTCCTTCCCTGGATTGAAGGCGCTAATCACTACATCGTGCCCATCGATCAGCGGCGTGAGCCCTTCAGAGTCGGTGGCATCACCTTTGACCTTGGTCAGGTGGTTCTGTGTGGGCAGCTTCTCGGGACTGGAGACAACAGCGGTCACATCGTGACCTCGGTTTAGGCTTTCGGACAAAATCCCGCTACCGATAAAACCAGTTGCTCCAATGAGTGCAATCTTCATAAGACCATCTTTCCGCGCTTGCATTCCGCTAGGGCGGACCGGAAGCGCAACAACCACTTGCAATAGGTATACCAGTCTATCTAGTATTAAGGAAGGGAGTATGGTAAAAGTGAAAACATTGCGGAACTCAACCGTCGACCTAGCTCAGAAGAACGGCCGTCAGCGGCTCATCGCGATAGCTCGAACCTTATTTACTCAGCGGGGAACGTCGAATGTCGGTATCAACGACGTGATCAGCGGCGCAGGCGTGGCCCGGATGACGCTATACAACAACTTCGCTTCTAAGGACGCGTTGGTTCTCGCCGTGTACACGGAGTTGATTGAAACGACGCTGGCAGAGTTGCAACAAGTACCCGTCGCGGCAGTGTCCGAGGAAGATCGTGTCCTTGCGGTGTTTGATCACTTCGCGCGAGCAGGTGACAAGGGCGACCACCGCGGTTGCCCGTTCATCCACGCCGGCCTTCAGGCTGCCGAAGCCAGAGGCCCGGTCTATAGGCTGGTTCAGTCGTATAAGCAGGCGCTTCGTGATTACCTGCTCGGCTTGTTGGATGAAGAACGCGAGAACCGCGCCGAACTCGCAGATCAGCTCCTCATTTTGCTGGATGGCGGGGTGATCGAAGGATATCTGCAAGGCGTGGCTCAGCCCGCGGGGTCGGCACGACGCGCAGCCGCGACCTTGCTTCGCTCCAAGGTTTAGCTGCGCCAGTGCGGTTCGCCCTTCTCGGAAGTGATGAGCCTACATCTAGGGCGTGAAAACGCCGGAAGGTGCAAGGGTGAACGGTAAAATATTCACCTTCCCCACGCTCCAAGAAGTGCGTTTATGGGGACGCATCTGGGGACGGCGCGACTCGCCGTCTGACGAGTTCGACACCGGGTCTAGGAGCCAAGTCTCATTTGTATTCCTTCGGCGTTCTGCCAAACTTAAGAACAAACTCCTTCCTCAGAGTGGCGACACTTCTGAAACCGCATCGCTTTGCCACAACAGAGAGCGCGGAACCGGGCTCCTGCAGCAGTGTTTTGGCTCCTTCCGCTCGCATTTTCCGCACCCATGAGGCTGGTGTCTGATGGAACTCAGCGGCAAAGCGCCTTGCAAAAGTTCGAGGATGGAGCAGCTTCGGATGTGCGTTTCGCAGCACTCAGCGACCTTAACGGTGAGTTTGCAACCGTTATCTAGGCCAAAGCACTACTCAACTCTGTTTTGGGTCCGGTTACGAAGGGCTGAACAAACCAGCTCTGGGTCCTGATAAGTCGCGTTCTCGGAAGTTGGATCCCGTCTGTACTCTCTGAAACGGTCCCTACATCACCAAGGGATAGTTGTGTTTTCCCAACGTGTGAACGTTCCTGTCGGGCCGTCTGGTCCGAGTAGCGCAACCCGCACCACTTCGCGGGAGCCGTCTTCGACAGATTCGGTCCCAGCATATCCGTTGAGGTTGGTCTTGGTGAAGCCAGGGGAGGCGAGGTTGACCTTGATCCCGGTCGACTCCAGCTCGACCATCATGGCCAGTGTTATCGCATTGAGCGCCGCCTTGGACGCAGGGTAAACCGGGCCGTAATATGCGTGGTAAGGGAAAGCCGGATCCGCATTCGTCGTCAGCGAGCCAACCCCGCTCGACACGTTCACGATGCGAGCGTCCGATGACTTGCGGAGGAGCGGCAGCATCGCCTGGTAAACAGCGAGAACGCCGAACACGTTGGTCTCCCACACGGCGCGAATTTCATCGAGCGAAGCGTTGCTCGCGAGGGATATCTTCGCGTACTCCTGCAAGGACAAGCTGCCCTTTCTCGTATTGGAGATAGCCGCGTTGTTGACGAGCAGGTCGAGGTAGCCAAACTCTTTGCCGATGCGCTCTGCCGCAGCGGCAATTGACATCCGATCCGTCACGTCGATCTGCAGAGCGAGGGCACCCGGCCCAATCTCTTTGGCCGCGGCCTCGCCGCGTGCAAAGTTGCGCGATCCGACCATCACAGTCACACCGTTCGCCACGAGTTCTCTTGCGACTTGAAGGCCAACTCCCTGATTTGCCCCTGTGACCAATGCAATGCGTTTGTCTGGCATAGCCATCTCCTTTGTTCCATTCGATTGTTGTCAACGCCGCCGCGTTACGTTAGCTTGGCATAAGCGGAACAGCACTCCGTATTTATACGGAACATTGTTCCTAATTGCAAAATAAGTTTATGGCGAGTCACAGGCAAGAAAGTAAACAGGATCATTCAGAGCCTCGCGAGGGCACGGATCGACGGGTGCGCGCCGACGCACAGCGCAACCTGGATGCGTTACTCCACGCGGCAAAAGCAGTGTTTGCGGACTCTGGAGTGGACGCGCCCGTGCGAGAGATTGCCGAACAGGCCGGGGTCGGTATCGGCACCGTCTATCGGCATTTTCCTCAACGCTCCGACCTGATCGCAGCTGTGTTCCGGCGGGAAATGGACGCATGCGCGGACGCTGCGCCGATCCTTGCTGCAGAGCACGAACCCTTCGAGGCTCTGGCAAACTGGATGCAGCGATACGGGACACTCGTTGCAACCAAACGCGGTCTTGCCACGGAGCTGCATTCTGGAAATCCCGCTTTCGAGGGCCTGCCCGCGCACTTCGAGCAGCGACTCCGGCCCGCATTTCGGATGCTCTTTGACGCTGCAGCCGTCACCGGCCAGGTCCGCGCCGATATCGATGCGGATGATCTTCTGGTGGCGGTCGCAAATCTGTGCATGTCGTCCCACAAAGGCGGACCCGGCCATGCGGAGCGCATGATATCGCTGCTTGTCGATGGGCTTCGCTACGGTACTGACCCAAACCACTCCTCATGACACGTCGTGTGAGTGTTTGACTTGCGAGGGAACATGGAAATCGGAATTGATAGCTTCATCATGTCGTCGGTCGGAGCTGGTTCCCTCGCAAGGCGAAACCCTGTTGAGGTAATGCGCGAGGCCCTTGATCGCATTGTTCTCGCTGACCAAGTCGGGCTCGGCTCCTTCGGGATTGGGGAACATCATCGCCAAGAGTTTCTCGATTCGGCTCCCACCGTCATCCTTGCTGCTGCGGCTGCTCTCACGACCAACATTCGTCTCACAAGCGCCGTTGTAGTCCTTGGAGCGATTGATCCGGTCCGCCTCTTCCAAAGTTTCGCAACGCTAGACGTCATTTCAGGTGGGCGCGCGGAGATCGTTGTTGGCCGAGGATCATTCGTTGAAGCCTTTTCCCTCTTTGGGAGGAACCTGAGTGACTACGACGCTCTATTCGCGGAAAACCTCGGATTACTCTTAGAACTTCAAAGGCATGACCATGTGACGTGGTCTGGACGCTTCAGGGCACCGCTGACTGGCCAGGGCGTGTATCCACGGCCTGTTCAAAACAGAATTCCGGTCTGGCTTGGTGTAGGGGGAACCCCGCAATCGTTTGTCAGAGCGGGAACGCTGGGACTGCCATTAATGTTGGCAGTGATCGGTGGAGAAACACATCGTTATAGACCGCTTGTTGATCTCTATCGCGAAGCAGGTCACCGTGCCGGTCACGCTCCCGAATCCTTGAGAGTCGGTCTCCATTCATGGGGATACATCGCTCCATCCTCTCAGGAAGCCGCGGAAGACTTCTATCCAGGATATGTACGCTCGAACGCCGCAATGGCGAAGGAAAGAGGATGGCCGCTCGTGACAAAGGCTCAATTCGATTCGCAACTTGGGTCGAAGGGGGCCTACCTGATTGGTAGTCCTCAGCAGGTTTCTGAGAAAATTGCGCTCCACGTCGACGCGCTGGGAGGTGTCGCCCGAGTCACTCTCCAAATGGACATAGCTGATTTGCCGCATGACAAGCTTTTGCGATCAATTGAGCTGTTGGGGACTCGCGTAGCTCCATCTTTTAGCTAGAACCTTGGGGTTTGCGCACGGATAGTGCATCACTCTTTGAACGCTGGGTGTCACTTCCCTGCCCTTGTTCTGCTCACGCGCTTTGTCGCCGCCCGTCCGGTGTAGCGGTAGACCGTCGTTCGATCCACCCCGAACTCACGCGCCAGAGCCGCTTTGCTTTCGCACTACCCAGAAGACGCTGCCTGGGCCTTAGCGTGTGCTTCATTGGCGGAACTCATGAACTCGGCCGGGTCGAATGCAAGTGAAGTTGCCTTAAACACGAAGGGAAACATACATGGCAAAAGTCTGGTTGATTACCGGAAGTGGTAGCGGATTTGGCCATGATATCGCCGAAGCCGCTCTCGCGGCGGGAGAGCGTGTCGTAGCGTGAATTTGACGCTCGCAAAGCGAGAGATTGTAACGCGGATACCGCATCCGTCGCGTCTGGCATGTTCCTGAAGGCATTAATGACCAGCCATCATCCTGTTGAATTCCTCTACGAAAGGGTATTCGTTTGGCCCAGGATTGCTGCGAAGCTTATTAACGCGCTGGACTAGGACCTCGTCAACTTCTCTTGCCATCAGCGTCATGGTTTCTGCGATGAATTCCGCGAGTGGCATCGCCCGCGGATCTGTCGCCTGCTGAGTTCCCGCCAACTCAGTCTGCACATATGGCGGCACAATTTCGAGCACCCTGACGTTGGAACCTCTCAACTTATACCGCTGAGACAACGCATAGGAATGTAGCGCAGCTTTGCTGCTTCGCCGCCCCATCAGAGCTACGGCGGCCACCGGTTCCCGGCGCTGGCGCGGCCCTGACCCGAAGCTCTTAGACCCGGAACGATCGCCTGTCAATTCCTGGTACGTAGGAGTGGAAGAACTAACCAATGCGCGCGATCTTCATCCGCTATGAACATTTAACCGGCAACGCCGATCGAGTCTGGCCAATCCAGTCAGTTCATCTCACTGCAGCCCAGCGGGTGGCAGGGAACCTGAGTCCCGAACAAAGCCCTACATCGAACTGTACTGAAATGAAGCCGATCCTGAGCTAGCGCAACTGTGTTGATCCCATGGTCCCGCCCAGGAATTCAACAAGAGCGCGGTTCACGACGTCGCTGGCTTCGAGTTGCGGCCAGTGGCCGACGCCCACGATCGGCAGGAAACCCCGGAGGTCGGTGGCGCTTTGCACGAGGTCCGGCTCCTGAATCGCACGCATCCTCACAAAGCCGTCCTCGGTTCCGAAGGCGAAAAATGATGGCTGTCCTATATGGGCGCCGGCAAATGCGCCCGCCTGATCGAAATAGGGCTGGATGGCCCGGTAATAGTTAAGTGGCCCGCGAAAGCCGTCCCTCTCGAAATCAACTATGGCGGATTCCACGTCGCGCCGTTCCGCGAAGGGCGGGATGCCTATTGGAGACTGTCGCGTAAGACCCTTACCGGGGTTCATCGGGTCCCATGCATCGGATGACGAAGGCAGGCCGGAGGTCCAGTAGAGCATACCGGGGATCGTGGTGGTGGCGTCCGCCCAGGCACGCTCGGCGTCGGGACGCATCTGATGGAACATGTAGAAGTCGTCTCTGCCCGCAGCCTTAAGTTGTTCAAGCATGCTCGGGCCTCCCGGAATCATAGGCGGCACACTGAGGCAAAAGACGGCGGAGAAACGGTCCGGCCGCATCATGGCGGCGCTCCAACTAATCGCGGCGCCGAAATCGTGTCCGACCAGCGCGGCGCGCTCGATCCCGAGCGCATCAAGCACACCGATGAGATCACCAACGCAGTAGAAGACGGTGTAAAGCGCGGGGTCCTCGGGTTTCGAACTTGCGCCGTAGCCGCGCATATCGAGCGAAATCGCCCGATACCCTGCGCTGACCACCGCCGCCATCTGCCGGCGCCAGCCGCGCCAGCTGTCCGGGAAGCCGTGAACGAACAGCACCGCCGGCCCTTCGCCATCCTCGACCACGTTCAGCGACACGCCGTTAGTCACCACCTGATGTTGCTCCATGTTCTCGCCTTTCTATACACAGACCTGCTGTTGCGATGGTCGTATAATACAGTCGTACGTATTACATGTCTATGAGTCGACCCTCATTGCGCGAAAAGATGCTGGACGCAGGCCTCTCGGTGCTGCACGTTCGCGGCTTCTCCGCGACCGGCGTGCGCGAGATCATGCAGTTGGCTGATGCGCCCCTTGGCTCGTTCACAAACCACTTCCGATCCAAGGAAAGCTTCGCCCTCGCGGTGCTGAATCGCTATTTCGATCGCCTTTCGGTCATGATCGATGCAACGCTGAGGGATACGCGCCTCGCACCCCTCGACCGGATCGACGCCTATTTCGCGAGCATCGACCAGGTCGCGCGTCCCTTCGAGTGGGGTCATGGCTGCATGATCGCGAATTTCGGTCTAGAGATGCCGGCCCTGAGCGAAATCATTCGGCTCCGCCTTGCCGAACTGCTTCAAGTCTTGACCGATCCCTTCGCCGATGCGCTACGGGCGGGGCAGGCGTCAGGCGATGTGCGCGGAGATATTGACGCCGACGATTTGGCAATGCTCTTGCTGTCGGGTTGGCATGGCGTGTTGCTCCGCGCCAAGGTGCAGCGCAGCGGCGCACCCCTGTCCCGCTATTGGCGCACCTTGCGAACTATGCTTGCTCCCACGCCGGCCGGAGCGAGCATGGGCGATAGCGGGGGAGGGACCCGCGCTGGCACCGTCATGACCATGCTGGCGAACGCTCGCTCATAGTTTTTGAACGCTGGAGGGCAAGCCTACCCCTCGTACTTCTAAAAACGCCCTTTCAAGCCGCGGTGGAGAATGCCACCCATAACTTATTTTATGGTGGGTGTTCAAGGAGTCGCGACCAGATCAGACCTTTCGTGCGAAGTGCCGCTCGAACAGATCGCGCGCCCGCTGTACGGCTTCGTCGCTCATCCACACCGATTTCGCCTTGCTCTTCGGATCGGAAATGTAGCCGTTGGCGTAGAGCCGATCCAGTACTTCCCAGGCGTGACCTTTCCATGCTCTGGTTCCCCCGGCTTCCGGGAACATCGTTAGGTACAGCAGAGCCAGCACCATCTCATCTATCTTGTCCGTGTCATAGTCCATCCGGTGCACCTCTCTGGACGTTGTACCCCAGAGCTGCGCATCGGCCAAAGGCCTTTGGGTTATGAACCCAATAACCCATCTTGTGGGCATGATCGACGAGTGATCGCAGACGCTGGTTGTCGGCAGCTGTCCAGTCTCCGGCGCCCGGCTCTCCGCCCTCTTCGACGGTATACCAGGAGCTGTTCCACCAGCGGCGGTAGTTCGTAGGCGGCTCACTGAGCAACTCCTCAGGCGTGAGATTGACGGCCCAGTGAATGACCTGCTTCAGGGGCATGTCTTTGGGGATGGGATGGGAGTGCGCCGAACCGAAGACACGCAGCCGCGCGCCGATCGGGAGTGCGTCGTAGAAGACCGCTTGCTGCGCGTCGGACTGTTCGGTGAGAACAAGGATCGGCTTGCAGTCGATGGGTGAGAGCGTGGCCGGGTCGCTTGTCTTTAATGCAGTCGAGAGCCAGTCCTGATGCTCGCCGAGCACCTGCCACACAGCCTGGAGCAATGGAGTTTGAGTGTCCTTGAAGTCGAAGTGCAGAACAATGACCGGCCATTGGCTGCGCTTGTTTTCAGCGATCGCCTTCTCGATGACCGGGCGAACCTGCTTGAAGAAATAGTTTTCGAGCGTGGGCTCCTCGCCGGTTGTCTTCGGGGTGTGCGAGACGACGACGCGACCTTTGCCGGTCGACGGATCGACATACCAGGCAAGGTCCTGTTCGATCGAGACCGGGAAGCCCGAATTCAGAGCACGCTGGATGCGATCGCTCCATTGCTCCTCGTAGGGATAGCAGTTATGCGTGTCCAGGAGGGGTTGATTGTGATTGAGGAAGTCCAGATCCGCTCCCTGGGCACAAGCTATTCCAGAAGACAACGTAAGAAACACGAAAGCGAGCATGGAGAGTGCCTTATGGTGCATGCCAATTTCCTTTCCCTGGTAAGCACAAGCGTTACTCAGGCAGCCGGAGTGAGGCGGTAGAGGTCAGAATCAAAGGTGAAGCGCAAAGTGCATGATGCTCGGGATGCCAGCTACCGTTATGGACATTAGCTTGTTAAAAGTTGATGTAGATCGGGTTGCCGAGGATGAGCAGCCGTCCGTCGTTGGCGCGCACGTTGACGCGGAACCAGTGACGTTTTCCGTCAGAGCGGTAGTCGAAGCCGGTCATCTCTTCGTTAAAGAGGAGTGCCTTCGGCTCATCGGGCACGATCTCCGGATAGGCACCTTGCAGGTTAAGCATTCGGAGGTGGAAGTGGATCATCTGGCCGTCCGGTGCTTTGAGATTGTCGCCCATTGTCGCGGTCGCCGTGCCTGCGGTCGCGGAGAACTCGATGCCGCGGTCGCGGCTGCCTTCGAGATCGACGAAGACGTGGCCGGCACGGACGCCATCGAGGATGGCGCGGTCGGAGAGGCTGGCGGCGTAGACGACGGTGGTGGGGTGGCCGACGGCGGAGCGGATCATGGGCGGGTAGTCGGCCTCGTGGTTGTCGCTGCCGCCGATGCCGGTGAGGCGGAAGCCCGCGTTGAGCTTGTCCTGCCAGAAGGGGATGCCGGAGCCGCGTCCGTCGAGTGAGCCGCCGTTGATGGCTTCGACGGCGGTGATTTTAGAGTAGTCGGTGTTGGGCGCGTCCCAGCCGCAGCCCATGCAGGAGGCACCGGTGGGCGAGCCGGGATGATTTATGGAGATGAGGCCGTGGTATGCGGCGACCTGCTGGCTGATGGTGTTGATGTCGGGGACGGTGGCGCTGCCGAGGCGGAAGTCGACGAAGTCGGTGATGCCGAAGATGTTGGCGTGGCCGTGGAAGGTGGTGATCTCGCGGGCGGGGATGAGGAGGAGCTGGTCGAAGTAGGGCTGGACCTCGCGCTCGTCGTTATATTGCGAGGTGGCGTTGTGGTCGCTGATGGCGATGAAGTCGAGCTTGTGCGCGACAGCGGCTTCGACGGTCTTGAAGAGCGGACAGGGGACGTTGACACCTGCCTGGCTGAGGCAGGAGCCGTCACTATGAGCGTCGTGCATGTGGAAGTCGCCGCGATACCAGGCGGGACCTTGCCGCAGGGGGGTGCGGCTGAAGGTTGAGACGGCGGGTTGATCGCCGGTGTGGGCGAAGAAGATCTTGGCCTCGTAGTTGGAGGTTACGCCCTGCTCGATGTTGGGGATGCCGAGCAGCAGCTTCCAGGTGCCAGGGCGGATGGCGCCGGGAAGGAAGGAGGGCGTTGCGTCGGTCTCGGAGAGGGTGAAGGAGCTTTTGTTACCGCCGCTCCAGCCGCGAAAGCGCTCGTTGTCAAGGATGCCGAGATCGATGCTTGTCTTCTTGTCGCGCTCGGTGTAAGCGAAGTCGACGGTGATGCGGGTGACGCCGGCGGGAACGGTGAAGGGGAGTTCGCGATAGGTCTGGGCGTCGGCGACGGTGACGGTGCCGCGAAGGGTGAGGTCAGGGGCTTGCTGTGCGGGAGCTTGTGAGGTGAAAGCAGAAAGGAGTAGAGCGACAGCTGCGGCGGCGATGGGGTGCAGTGTATTGAACTTCATGAAGACTCCGACTGCAAGGCTAGCGTTTAGAAAATAGTCCCAGTGAATGACGCATCGTCCTCGGCGGCTGAAGCCGACTTCATTTGAGAGGATTACGGCATAGCTGAGCGATGCCTTCTTAAACAGAATTGAATCAGAGATTTGCTAGCGAGTCCGGCTGGCCCCATCGAGAGGAGGACCAGCCTGGGAAGTACGGACGGCTTAGAAGGACAGACGCAGGGCTAGCTGCATGACGCGGGGGTCGCCGGCGAGAGAGGTGATTTGACCGGCGGAGCTGCTGCTGAAGTTGTTGTTGGGCTGGCCGAACTCGGTGGTGTTGGTGACATTGAAGACCTCCCAGCGGAACTCGAGGTTGGCGGTGTCGTGGAGGGGGAACTCGCGGAGGAGCGCGGCGTCGAAGACGTTGACGCCGGGACCGCGCAGCGTGTTACGTCCACTGTTGCCGATGACCCCCGCGGGTGCCAGCCGGAAGGCGTCGGTGAGCCCGGCTGGAGCTTTGCCGGCGCACTTCGAGTTGGCCGCGGCGTAGTACCAGCAGTCAGGGCTGCCGACATACGTGACCGGGCCGATGACGTTGACCGTGGCCGTCGCGGCACCGTACGGATCGAGGGCGCTCGAGAGGCTGCCGCCGTTGATGGTGAAGGGGCGGCCCTGGTAGAAGGTGTACACGCCGGAGGTGCGGAAGCCGCCGACGATGTTGCTGAGGACGCCCTGGTGCGCGAACTGCTTACCCTTGCCGAAGGGGAGCTCGTAGAGGTAGTTGAAGGAAACGCGCTGGGGGATGTCGAAGTCGCTGCGGCCGTACCAGCCGCGATAGTTGCGGCCGTTAGGCGGCGCGCCGGAGTTGTTTTCGAGCTCCTGTGGGGCGTTGTCCAGGCTGTGGGAGTAGGTGTAGGCTGCGCGGAAGCTGAAGCCGTCCGAGAAGCGGCGGGAGACGGTCGCCTCCAGGCCGTTGTAGTTGCCGAAGCCGATCGAGTTTTGATACTCGATGTAGCCGAATTTGGGGAAGGGCGAGATGTTGGTAGTGACTCCGTTGTTGAAGATGGGCTGGTTGAGGTCGTTGAGCACGTCGAGATGCGTCGACTTGGTACCGACGTAGTTGACGTCGGCGGTGAAGCGCATGGGGAGTTCGCGCTGGAAGCCGAAGCTCCACTGCTGGACGTTGGGCGCGGGCTGGTGCGGGTTGACGGCGCGGATGTGGTAGGCCTGCAGCTGGGTCAAGTCGAATTTGGTTGGGTCGACGAAGCTGGCGGGAAAGCCGTTTTGCGCGATCAGGACCGGTACCTTGGAGTTACCGGGTACGGCAGGGGTCTTGTTGATAAGGAAGGGCGGGTTGAGCGCGATCTGGTTCTCGGAGCCAAAACGCTCAAAGAGTGAGTAGTAGTAGCCGTAACCGCCGCGGACGATCGTCTTCTGGTCGATGGAGTAAGCGAAGCCGAAGCGCGGGGCGAAGTTTTTGTAGTTGGGCTGGACGAGGGAACGGGTTTGGAGACCGCCGCTCGCGGCAAAGACCAGGCCTCCGGCGCCACCATTTGCGGTCGGGTCGAAGTTGGCCATCTGGTTTTTGCCTTCGAGAGCCGGGGTGGCGAACTCGTAGCGCAGGCCGAGGTTGAGGGTCAGCTTCGGGGTGACCTTCCAGTCGTCCTGCGCGAAGCCGGCGAGGAACCAGAGGCGCTGGTCGACGAAGTGAATGTTCGAGAGCTGGACCTGCTGTGCGTAGCCGAGCAGGCCGTCGGCGTAGGAGATACCGCCGCTGACGCAGCCGCCGCTCGCGCCGCCTCGCAGGCAGGTGAAGATGCCGGAGAAGCCGAGGTCGCCGCGGGTGCTGGGCTCATCCTGGAAGATGTTACGCATGGGGGCGTAGAGCGTCGCGCCAAACTTCATGGAGTGACGGCCGCGGGAGATCGAGAGCGCGTCGATGAACTGGTACTGCTGGGGTGCCTGGGATTTAGGAAGGAAGTCAGGCGAGCCAATGAAGGTGTTGGCCGGGCTGCCGAACTGGGTCTGCGGAACACCGCCGGCGGTGGCGGGGTTGTTCGGGATGCCGGGAACGTACTGGTCGGCAGCGTTGAGGCCGAAGGGGTCCTGCTGGGCGAGCGAGAGATTGCGGATGTAGCCGAAGTGAAAGTCGTTCAGGATGGTAGGCGACAAGATATGGGTCCAGCCGAGCACGCCGCTGTAGGCCTTGAGCTGCTGCCGACCCTGCGAGGAGGAGCCGGTGCCGTCGGCGATTCCGCCGTAGTTGCCGGGGATGAACCGCGAGCGATTAATGTAGGCGTAGCGGACGAAGAGGTTGTCCTTCTTGCTGGCGGTCCAATCAATTCGGCCGTCGTAGGAGTCGTTGTTGTCGGTGATGAGCGGGCTACGGATGTAGTTGTTCAGCTGCGCCCCGGGCGTGTTCGGCAGTGGGAACAGGTTGATGAGAGCGCTAACTGCTCTGTCGAGCCGGGCGGCGGGGATCTGATTGTTGGCGAAGGGCAGTCCGGTAAGCGGGTCGTAGATGGTGTTGTACTTGAGCCCCGGGACGCCCGAGGCGGCGATGGCGGCGGGGCTGAAGTCGCCGATACGCTCATTGGGGAGGGGCACAGTGGAGATGCGCGTGACACCCTGCTTAATGCGGGTGCCCTCGTAATCGAAGAAAAAGAACAAGCGATCGTGCAGGATAGGGCCGCTGATGTTGCCGCCGAACTGGTGCTGATTGTTTTCTAGCTTGCGCGTGCTGATGGGGTTGCGCTTCGTGAAGAAGTCGGTAGCGTCGAAGTACTGATTGCGTAGATATTCAAAGGCCAGACCGTGGAAGCGATTGGTACCGCTAATGGTGTTGACGGAGAGGGCGGCTCCGGGTGCGCGGCCATATTCCGCGGAGTAGGGGCTGGTGATGATGGTGAACTGCTGGATAGTGTCGACCGAGGGATGCGCGGCCTGGGTGCTGAGCTCCTGCACGTTCTCGGAGATGGTGTTGTTGTCGATGCCGTCGAGTATGAAATTGTTCTGGAGTGAGTGAACGCCATGCACATTAAAGGAGCCGATGCGGCCGGAGCTGGTGGCGCCGCCCTGCTGGGTGAAGCGTGCGATTTGCACGCCGGCGACGGTACGGAGCAGATCATCCCAGTTACGTTGGTAGAGGGGCGTACCTTCGATCGTCTCCTTGGCAATGACAGTGCTGATGGAGGCATCGTCGGGGGACAAAGAGTTGTTATCTGCGCTGACGGTAACCGTGTCCTCGACCCCGCCCAGCTGGAGCGTGAAGTCACGACGGGTCTTTTGTGCTGCGTCGAGCTGTACATCCTCGACGGTTTTCGAAAAGCCAGGTTGCTCGACCGTGACGGTATACAGGCCAATGGGTAGCGCAGGGAAGTTATAGTAGCCACCGCCGTCCGTCTCGCTCTGGCGTGTTAGGCCTGTGGCCTTGTTGCCAACGACGATGTGCGCATGGGCGATGTCCGCACCCGAAGCGTCCCTAACGAGGCCGGTGAGACTAGACGTATTGATCTGAGCTTGGGTGAGAACGGTTCCAACCGCACTGAACGCTACGAATGCGACAACCTGCCTGCAGCGCTGAAACAAGAGCATACGGGACCCCAAAGAAAGATGTTTGCGTCTTTCCGCAAGTTCATCACTCCCGCATTAAACGGATGCGACTTAATGTTTACAGTGAAATGAATAGCGGCGGTTTCTTGATACTTCAGGCGACTATGGGGCTAGAACGTTGGGAGGCTAATTTCTACGCATGATAATCATCGACGGCCGCGGTGCGGCCGCACCTGAGGACGAGAAGGGTTTCCGTTGACCTGAAGCGTCGGCGTGGTGAAGACTTCAGGTGCGAACAGGTAAAGGGTCGCGGACTTATTGGTGGTTCGACCCCGAATGATAATCTGACCCGCCGGCGGCTCACGAACACCTGACTGGTGCCTCTTCTGAGCCCGTAGAACAATATGCCCAACTCGCCGCCGGCTGCTTGTCCGCATTGGAGGAGTAGATGATCGAAGCGATTCTAGAGCGATGCGCCGGCATCGATGTCGGCAAGAAGTTCGTCGTGGTTTGCGTCATGACCGGCGGCGCGAAGGACGAACCCCACACGCAGATCAAGAAGTTCGGCACGATCGTGAGCGAGCTTCAGCGGCTCGCGGAATGGTTGGAAACGCGGCAGAGATCATCAGCGCGAGCAGGGGAAGGCCAGCGCCACGCTAATCCAGAACCGGCGAGTCATGTCTCGCAGTTCGGGGTTCACCTCCTCGGCCGCCGTGACGTCGCGCGGCTCCAACGCCATACCGCAGATCGGGCAGTTCCCGGGCTCCTGCCGCACGATCTCCGGGTGCATCGGGCAGGTGTACTCGGTCCGCGTCGGCGGTGCCTGGACGGTTGCTGGTTCCAATGCCATGCCGCACTTGGGGCAGGCGCCCGGTCCCATCTTGCTGACCTCCGGGTCCATCGGACAGATGTACTCGGTCTGCTGATCCTGGCTGGAGGCAGACTGCTCCGGTCGTTCAACGGCTTTTGGCTGAGGATACTTGCGGGGGTCTGCTTGAAACTTCGTGACACATCCCTGACTGCAAAAGAAATACCGTACCCCTCCATGCTCGACCATGCCTGCCGCCGTAACCGGATCTACTTGCATGCCGCAGACCGGATCGGTCATCGGCTCTGCCACGGCGTCCGGTGATGCCACGGTGACGGGCTTTGGAGTGGCGTAGCTGGCGGGGTCGGCCTTGAACTTCTCCGTGCAACTCTTGCTGCAGAAGTAGAAGGTCTTCCCGTCGAACTCCTGCTCACCCGCAGCTTTCCTCGGCACGATGCTCATGCCGCAGACCGGATCGATAACTTTCGCGGATGTTTCAGCCAGGCTCTCGTGTGGGGTCATTTCGCTCGATTCATAAAGTGCAAAGGACAAGTTGGGCGCTCAGGTAACCTGAGCGCCCAAGGCAGTGTTCCGTTCAGCTCATTCAGCTCAGACATACTGCACTGGATTGGCGTCGAAGCTGCTCTTGCAGCCAGCACCGCAGAAAAAATATCGCTTGCCCTGGTATTCGCTTACGCCTGCGGCGGTGGCAGGATCGACCTGCATTCCACAGACAACATCGGTGACAGCACCTTTTGCATCGACTGGAGGCTTGGTTCCACAGTTGCACATAGTTTGTTCTCCTTTTCCAACCTAAAGACGCAGGCCGCCCGAAACTCTTACACCGCCGCTCTTCGGCAGGTGCAATCGAGGCATTTGTGTTCCGCGCAGGCACCACAGACCTGTGTCAGCCGCTTCGCCGCAGCTTTCCGCGCTCGGTGGAGGCGAACACCCGCATTGTTGGGGGTTGTGCCTTCCGCGTTCGCGTACTCAGCGACAGACTGTCCACCCAGATCTACCGCTTGCAGGGCGTCGCGGTACTCGGTTTTGAGCGTTTCGAGAACACCCGGCAGGCATTGGCAGATGTTCGCCTTTACCTCCGTCTCATAGCTGACCGGAGCCTCCGACGCGAACTGCTCGTGGGCATGGTCGCGCGTTGCGTTCCTCCGGTAGTAATCGACCGTCGCATGGCGCAGGACGGTGTAAAACCAGGAGACAACGCTCTCGTCTTTCTGGAGCTGCGGCCCTTTCTCAATCAGCTTAAGGTAGCAGGATTGCAGGATGTCTTCAGCAGCCGCAGGCCCCACCTTTGCCGCCAGAAAGCGCAGAAAGGCGCTCCGCTGTTCAAGCAACTGTGTAGTCAGCCGGGGTACCCGATCTGTTGGAGTTGCCAGCGGTCGCTGCATCAGCCCATTGCCTCCTTCCAGCCGATCTTTACAAGCAGCCAGTTGATCGGAAGCGCCGTCACAAAGCCGCAGATCATGGCGATCTGCATCATCAGCCAATAGCTAGGCTCGTTCGCATGGAGGTGTGGGAACGGAAAGAACTTGAAGTAAACCAGCGCCATAAAGCCGTACATGCCGATCTGGAAGGTGGTGATGGACAGAGTGTCGGCTTTGATCGCCGCCCAAATCCCTCCACCCACGGACAGGTTGCGCATCGGCTTGATGGTGAAGTATTGGAAGACGACCCCAAGCGACCAGGCGGCGATAAAGTCCCAGAGAAAATTTGCATACAGTTCCATCCCGAGGAACGTCGCGCCGACGCCAAAGACCGTGAACTCCGTCACAATGTCAGCCAGGACACAGCCTGCACCGCAATGGCTGTCAGAGAGCGCCGTCTGACTCCAGGTCGGGCTCTTGCGAGCCTGCTCCTTCTTTTGCTCCTTCTGTTGCTCCATCTCCTGCTTCGACATGCCCTGCATGGCTGCCTTGGTCATCTGCCGGCCTTTGGCAAAGTAGGCCCACAGCGCGAACACACTGAAGTAAAGCGCGGTCACAGGCCAGACAATGTTCATGATCCACATCTTCTGCGGGTGGCGCGCCTCATCGATGGCGATGACGATGGCGCAGGTGAAAGCAATGCCCAGCGAGATCCAGGCGACCGTGGTCAACATGATGTACCTCAATGCGAATGTTCGTGAGGAGCGTCCCCATGGTTCATGGGTTCCTGGGATTGTTGAAGAACCTGCTGCTCTTCGGCAGGCGTCAGTTGCGGGAGGTGTCGAACATACGCGACCATCTTCCAGGCGTGTTCGTCGTCATCGCCGGGCTTGCCAAAGGCAGGCATACCGGAGTAGCGGATTCCCTGTTTAATGATGAAATAGATCTCACCATCCGACATCTCCTGCGTGTCTTTTGAAAGGAGATTGGATGGCCGTGGATACATCAGCCCATGGAACTTCGGTTCGCCGTTGCCATTGTCCCCGTGACATGCGGCACAGTGTTCCTCGTAATGCCCTCCAGCTTCGATGAGATTTATCCCACCGTTTGCCAGCGGATTCTTCATCGTCTCGTAATGGTCAGGGATGGAGCTGTCATGGACTTTCATGGCGACGCTCGCCTCCAGCTCTGATGGCTTGGCACGAGAGTTGAAACTGTGGCTCCACATCACCAAACCCACGGTAGCCACGGTCACGATACCAATGAACGATATTGCGGCCCAGACATTCACTATCCTTTGCTTCATTTCGTTCTCCTCGCCGACTTTGTCGTGAAACAATTTCAAGAGCGTTTCCCTGCGTACCGCCTTACTGATTAGGTCCAGGAGCCGTCGGCAGGTTGATCGTGGTCGAATCCGTGCCGGTGCTGATGGGTTCATCCAAGCCATTCATCAGGGCATAGTTCTGCAGCGCAATTGCTGCTCGCCACTCCTGATTTAGGGCCTCGGTGTAGCCGAGTTGGAGCGTGAAGAGCATATGCTGTGCCTGGAGCACGGGCGGGTACTCCAACGACATCTGCTGATATTTGGTCACTTGAAGCTCGTAAGCGCGGCGAGCTCTCGGCAGCATCTCCGTCCGGTATCGTTCCGCCGTGAAGTGGGCAGTCTGGTATTCCTGCGCAAGCGGCTCAGTCTGGTTGTGCGTCCAGAGCTTCGTGCGCTCTACATCCCTATGTGCGCGATCGAGCAGAACTTGCGATGCCTTGATGTTGCCCTGATTGTGATTCCAAAGCGGCAGCTGGACTCCGGCCTGCGCGAAGCTCTCCCAGCCGGCCTTGCGACCGCTGTTCACCTCTTCTCCCGAATACCATTCCCCTGCTGTGAGATTCAGATTCGGCACACGCTCACGCTTAGCGTCTTTCAGCCGTGCCTCTCCGAGTGCCTCGTCCGCCTGCGCCCGCTTCACAAGAGGGCTTTCTTCGACATCTCGCTTCACATAGTCTTCTGGATCGAAGCCAGGAGGCTCCACCAACGATCCTTTGAGCGGATGAGTTTCCAAGGTGTGCTGCCCGGCGAAGGTTGCGAGTTGAGCGTAGTGGGCCAGGAACATGCGTTGAGCAGAAAGAAAATCTACGCGTGCCTGTTCCGCTTCCACCTCCGCCGTCAGAATCGCGGCAGCGTCCACTTGGCCGATACGGGAGAGCTCGTGGGTATTGGTGTCATTGTCGAGAGCAACCTTCAGGAGCCGGTCACGGATGATGACCGTCTGCTGGGAAGCTAGCGTGTCGAAGAAGGCGCGGGCGACATCGTTGTGGATGCGGGCCCGCTGCACCTCCAGCGCCATCTCATTTGACTGTCCCTCCACACGGTAGATGTCGCGCCGCAAAGCGAGCTTGTGCCCGAGTACGAACTCTTGCGTAAAGAATGCGCCTTGCTCGCCGCCATGGTATTGGCCGCCGCGAATGTGATCTCCGCTGTAGCCCACGATCGGGTCAGGCGGCAGACTCACCTGCTTCGCCTGTAGATTGGAGCGGTCCACGTTGAGCTGAGCTTGCCGAAGGGTGGGATTCGACTTGTCGGCAAGAGCGATAAATTGCTCCAAAGTCACCGGTTCTCGACTCACGATGTCACCGAGCAACTCAGGCGCAGGCATGTCTCCGCCTGTCCGAAACTCGAGAGCCTCCGGCTCTTGGAGGTCCTGAATCGGGACCTGAATCGATTGTTGATCGCTCTTATCGCCGGGCTTCTTGCCGACCTGACCGGCCTGCTGGCGGACTGAATCCCGCTCGCTGGCGGAGTTCTGCTGAGCTTTTTTGTTGCCGGAGTCCATTCCCATGCTCTTCATGTCTTCCGGCATGGTCTCGGGCGGTTTTTGGTTGTGATTCGGCGTACCGACCTTGGCCGGCGACTTCGTCTGCGTGTGCTGTCCCATGTCCATGCCGGGCATGTCGGGCATGGGCTGCTGCTGTTGTTTTTGCTTCGGCTTGGCCGGGGTTTTCGGTTGCTGCTGCGGCATGTTCATTCCAGGCATATCGGGCATGGACTGCTGCGCCGCAAGGGTGCAAGCGGTGGCACCGAGCGCAAGGCCGATCGCCAGAGTTGCTGATTTCATGTGTTCTCTCCAAAATTCGCGTGAATCGGTTGGCTTCGTTTCGCCGAATTAGCGGCGTACATGTGCGGCAATCCGGGCCTTGGCATTCTGGACAAAGGCATCGGTGCCGTTCCCGGCCACGTTCAGGGTGATCGTTTGAACCCGCCGCGCTCCGTCGTGCAGGATGTTGTACCTACCTGCTGTCTGATACACACTCGCGAGTTTGCCCAGGGGAACATAGATGCCATCTGGATTTCTGATGGGCAGGGCGGCAATAGACTCTGCGCTGGTCCGGTATGCGGGTGGCAAGATGACCGAGACCGGAAAGACTCGGCTTCCCTCATAGACATCCCCGACCTGCTCGCCCTGATAGGCCGTATGAACGTCCTGCAGTACCGTGACAGGATCGAAGCCCCAATGCAGCAGTTCGGGCGTGCGCAGCGTGACCGCGATCTCCGGGGTGCCCGGAGGAGACTGCATCTGAAGGTCCGCGACTCCAGGCATTCCGCTTAAAATGCGAGTGATCTCGCCTGCCTCCCTGTCGAGTTGATCGAGGTTCGTTCCGTAGATATTCACCACCGTCGATGCGGTGTAACCCGAGATCGTCTCTTCGATGCGTTCCGTCAGGAAGGTTAGGACTGAGAAGCTGAGGCCGGAGAACTGCGACAATGTTTGTCGGATCGTCCCGAGTTCGGCCTCCTCTTCCTCGCCGCCGGTTGGCTTGAGGTCCACCTCAATCTCGCTATAGTTCGATCCCCAGGTATCTTCCGACTGTTCGGCCCGCCCAACCCTCTGCGCAACGGACCTTACGAACGGAAGGCGGGTGAGCGCCGCTGTCACCTCCCGGCCAACCCGTAAGGAATCTTGGATCGAAGATCCAGGAACAGACTGCATGTGCACGATGTAATGACCTTCCCGGAGTTCAGGCAGGAAGGTAGCTGAGAAAAAGGGTAGAGCGGCGACACCGAGGAGTGTCAGAACGACGACTGTCCCAATCACGACCCGAGGAGAGCGCTCAATTCTGGCGAGTGCGGAGCAGTACCGCTGTTTCAACCAGCGCACGACGGGCGGTTCCGTTGTTCTGATCTTGCGATGGCCCAGCACCAGCATCGAAAGAGCGGGGGTGACGGTAAGAGCCACGACAAGCGACGCGAGAACCGAAAGAATGTAGGCAATTCCAAGAGGGGCGAAGAGCCTGCCCGCCACGCCGGAAAGAGTGAGGATGGGAATGAAGACCAGGATCACTGCGAAGGTTGCATAGACCACGGCGCTGCGAACCTCAAGAGAAGCATCGAGCACAACTGCAAAGACGGAGCGCGGATGCCCTGCAGCCGCATTTCCCCGCAGCCTGCGAAGAATGTTCTCGACATCGATCACCGCGTCGTCGACCACTTCACCGATGGCAATAGCCAGACCGCCCAGGGTCAGAGTGTTCAGAGTGAAACCCATGCGGTTCATCACGGTCACAGCGACCAAGAGAGAGAGTGGAATCGCCGTGCAGGAGATCGCCGCCGTGCGGAGGTCGAAGAGGAAGAGGAAGAGCACAATGACGACGAACACCGCACCGAGCAGGAGGGAGTGCCGAACATTGTGCACCGCGACGTTGATAAAGTTCGCAGGCCGGAACAGGTCGGAACGTAGGTTGATGCCTTGTGCTTTGAGGGCGGGGTTGAGTTCCCGAAGCGCCTGCTCTACCTGGACCGTTACATCGGCTGTATTCGACCCATACTGCCCCGAAACAACGAGAATGACTCCCGTCTTCCCCTCGACAGAAGCGGCTCCAAATGGCGGAGCTGCCCCATCCACAACGGTTGCGACCTGTCCTAACGTCACGTTCGCCCCGCTCTGGCGCACGAGCACGGTAGCGGCAATTTGGGCTGGGGTGAGGGCCTGACCTTCCGATTGCAGGATGAGCCGCTGATTTCCGTTCTCTATGAATCCCGCACCCAGAACCCCAGTGGCCTTTTGTGCGGCTGCGACAACTTCGTTCAGGGAAAGGCCGTACTGCACCAGCTTCTCCGGCAGAAATTGCACTTGAAGCTGTTTGATCTCCCCCCCAAAGACGGTGACATTCGCTACGCCCGGAACGGCAAGGAGCCGAGGGCGCAATGTCCAGTCTGCCGCCGTTCGGAGGTCCATGAGTGATTTGGTCTCCGAGGTAAGCCCCAGGACAAGAACTGTGCTCGTGGAAAGGGTAAGCGGCTCCATGATGGGCGCATGAATCCCAACCGGGAACTGGCCCTCCAGACTTGCGAGCCGTTCATTCACAAGCTGCCGGTCGAGGTAGATGTCGCTGCCGCCTCGGAAGGTCACGTTGATGACGGAAAGACCCTGGATCGAGTTTGACCGAAGAGTTTCGATTCCAGTGACGCCGTTGATGGAGTTTTCGAGCGGCTGGGTGACCAGGAGTTCCACCTGCTCAGGAGACAGCCCAGGCGCTTCGGTCTGAATGCCGACTACAGGTGGTGCAAACTCCGGAAAAACGTCGTATTTGGCCTGCGTGAGGGCATAAAGGCCATAGCCCAACAGGGCAACCGCCAGCGACAGGACGACACCTCGGAAGCGGAGGGAGAAGCCAACAATAGCGTTCAACATAGTGGTCTCCCTTAGTCCTTGTCCGCTTGGATTTGGGAGCGGAACTCTTCCGAAAGAAGCGTCTGCGCACCCGCAGTAACCACACGCATTCCAGGTTCAAACCCTTTTGCTGCGAACCAACCATTAGCGACCGGGTCGGAGGTTTCGACGGGTGTGCGTATGAACTTGCCCTGCGATTTCTCGACGTAACACCACGCGATCCCTTGCGACCAGACCACAGCGGAAGACGGGATGACGATACCGTTTTGCAGTGAACCCGACGGCAGAAATACGCTCAGGTTGACTCCCGGGACGAGGCCGGGATGAGCTGCGATCATGTAAAGAAGGCTCGGTACTTGCAGGCGCGGGTCGAGCTGAGGAACGACAGAAACCAGTTCGGCTTGGGTGTGAGTACCATCCGCGAGCTGCACGGTGGCTCGCTTGGGAGCGGAGAATGGGTTCGCTGTCGTGGTCGTCACTTGCAGCAAGAACTTCCGTTGCATCAGCAAAGCATCGAATTGCGGTGAGTTTCCCTCCATCCAACCCGCAACGACCGGCCCCCAGTGCAGCAGGGCGCTCCCGTTCAGAACGCTGATTGCCTGCCGCGCATTTTCGACAAGCGCGGCATCGCTTTCAGCCGTAGCACGCGCAGCTTCCACCGCCTTGTCCGACGCATCCTTTCCATTTTGGTTTAGTTGGCGCAGCCGCTCGTACTCCGCAGAGGATGCCCTGGCGCTCGCCCGGGCTCGCAGGAGATCAGTTCGCGGCGTGTTGTAGCTGGCCTTCAGGTCGAGAAGGGGCTGGAGCTGCACCACCACCCCCGTTGCCTGCTCCTGTACCTGCTGCCTGGTTGGGCTCAAAGTTGTGGTGTTGATGCCGTTTGCTTTCTGAGCTGCATCATCGAAGGCGAGGACGGTTTGACCATTCTCCGATGTCACGCGGGAGGGAGCTTTGACCGGTGACTCTCTCTCCGCTTCGGCTGCTTGCTCACCACGACCGGCGATGAAACCCCAGATGAGCCCTCCGGCAACAACGAAGACCGCCAAAGACAAGATGACAATTCGTAGGATCGATTTCATGGGGCTCCTTCGTTACCGTGGTGCGCCCGATGGGAGCGGCTGTGTTGTTCCGGGGCTAATAGGTCGCTGGAGCGCGTCTTCCACCAAGCCAAGAGAGAGTTGAGCTTGGTGAATGGCATCCAGACGAGCGCGTTCGGCAACCGTAGTTTGAAGCTCAGCTGCTGTGACCGTAAGCTGTTCCGTCTCGCCCGACTGCAGTATCCGGATCGTCGCTCGTTGCTGTTCTTGAAGTTGATTGACCGACCGCTCTGCTTCCCCCAGCGTGGTGTACGCGGCTGTATATTGCCCGAGGGATCTGTCCGTGTCGGCGATTACGGTGCTTTGCATAGCAAGCAGTTGCGCACCGACTACTTTGCGCTGGGCTTCCGCTTCCGCAATCGGACCTTCGTTGCGGTTGCGGAGAGGTAGAACTGCCGACAAACTGAGCGAGATGAAATTTGAGCCTTCTTCATAGGCGTAAGCCGGACCGAGATTGATATCTGGATATTGCCGCGCAACTTCGAGCTGTAGGGCGGCTTGCGCTGCCTCGTACTGAGCGAGCGCACGTTGCACATCGAGGCGGTTCTGTATCGCCTCACTCCGCAAGCTCCTAGCCGGTAGAGATGCCGGCGCAGGAGGCCGATTGATCTCCGGCCAGATCAGGCTTTTGCCCGCCAGCCCGGAATCAGGGATACCGATGGCCGCCGCCAGAGCGACATGCGTTGTATGCACCTGCCCTTCGGCATTGCGGAGCGTAAGGCGAAGAGCCGTCTGGTCAATGCGTGCAGCAGTCACATCTGGGAGCGGGATTTCGCCGGCGCGGAACCGTCGCTCCGTCAGCTCCACATACGCGTTTCGTAGCCCTTCTTCTCTTCGCAGCAGCTCGGCTGCTTGGACGGCAAACAGGTAGTCCACCAGGGTAGCGCGCACCCGGCTTCGCACAACCCATGCTGTCTGGCCCAACTGGAGACGACTTGCCTTGCTTAACTGCGTAGCATTGGCAATTCGATAGCCGCGCTTGCCCGCCGTCTCAATCGGCAGGGAAAAGTCGAAGGACGTGATGAACTGCGTCGGGTTCGGAGTCTGGTAGCCAGGGGCGAAGCTCACGGAAGGATTAGGCTTGGCCGCAGCGGTGGTAATGGCCGCGTCGGCGGCTGCTGCATTCGCACGCGCCACATCGAGGTCCGGGTTGAAGTAGAAGGCAGCCAGGGTGAGCGAATTCAGATCCCACTCACGCATCGGCCAGGAGGACGGCTTGAACCCAGCACTGTGATCCATCCAGGCCCGCAGGTCGGGATCATCGAGGCTGCGAGCTTCGAGGACCTGGGACAGCGCAGGGGGCGAGAGCGGTGCAGGGTGATATTTATAGTGCGCACAGCCCGATAGCAATCCGACAGTTGTAAGAAGAACTGTGGAAGCGACGATGGGGACACCGGAGTGGTGGTGACGGTGAAAAGCGAGCTTCCGTGGCCGGAGTCCGAAGCGGTGCAGGATCGAGGCTGTTGCACACTGCAAATATCGTGCCATGCGCCCCAAAGAGGTGGGCGCAACGTAGTGGAAAGATTCGATTATGGTCATGCAGATACCTCAAACGAAGACACAAGGACGTGGAGCGCACAAAGGCGCACGGTCAACGGTCAGGTTTGAGGTCTAAACGCGCAGGCTGAGGCGAAGCGGAAGGGGCGGCGACTCATCGGCGGTCTTATAAGGGCGAAAAACGAAGAGAACCGGAGGAGGAGGATTCCACCGCTCGATCTTCACCACACGCTTTTGTGTAATAGCGCGCAAGAGAGAATGCCCGGCTACCAGGACCATGCCGCAGAACGTAACGGTCGCTATCAGGGTCAGAACTGTGTCGTCTCCGCCCCTCGGAAAACCATCCCAATGGTCGAAATGTTCATAAACCGGGGCGAGCAGAAAGATGGCAAGCAGCAGAAGAACTACGATCTGGCCGGCCCGCCGCTTGCCCATAGAGAAATTGTAGATGGCCGACGCGTTCTTGGTGAGGAAATGCCCTGAACGGCTCAAAGCGTGGACATGTAGAAGCGCTTGTACTCTCTGAAACGACAGTGTCAGCTTCATATCGAATGATGAGACGTCGTCGAAGCCCATTGAGGTTAGGGTCTTACTGGCGATTGCCCAGACTCAGGCCCTCGCACGACCATACACGACAATCGTACGGTCGAAATGGGCCTAAATCATTCCAAACCGTACTAAACGAACATGGGTCTAACCTGTTTTTCTTCAATCACATCCGCTGATTACATGCTATCTAGCTGCATTGTCCGGCAGCCCTGAAAAGGCCAGCGTCGGCGGTTCGATCCGTCGCTCGGAACCGTGCAAAGCCATTTCAAAATAAAGGTGCTTGACCAGCGAACCTCCTTGTAGGAGGCTTGTCGTTTTGGGTAATCCTAAGGGTCTCATCCCTCTGCCTTCAGTCTCGATCCGCGTTCAATGAGCTTCACTTGTGAGCGTTCCAGTTCTTCCGCGATAAGATTTTCATTGGGCAGTACGGTCCGATATTCAGCGGCGAGAACCTTGTTTGCGAGATTGTCGAGCGCGTAATGCGCTTCCGCAACTCCCTTTTCCGTGCAGAGGATAAGGCCCACTGGAGGATTCTCGCCCGGCTTCATCCAGTGCTCCTTCGCGTAGTTCAGAAAGAGGTGCATTTGACCAGCATCAGCGTATCCGAACCGGCCTACCTTCAGATCGACGATGACGAGACAGCGTAAGCGCCGATGGAAGAAGATGAGGTCAATACGGAACCATGTGTCGTCCAGACGCAGGCGGCCGCTGACGCCCAAGGAAAGCGAAATCGTCACCGAGTTCCAGAAAGAACTCCGCGAGATGCTTGATCAGAGCCTCTTCGAGCTCTGACTCCGAGTATTCGTCTATAAGGTTGAGGAACTCCAGCACGAAAGGATCTTTGATCGCCTCTTCCGGCGTGATAATGTCGGCGGCGTCCGGCACCTCTGCTCGTTCAAGCATGGCTGCCTTGTTCCTGGATAGAGCAATGCGCTCATAGAACTGGCTTCCGATTTGACGGTCCAACTGTCGGACCGACCACCCCGCTCGCATGGCTTCTGCCTCGTAGAACTTCCGTGCGTCTTGATTCCTGACGGAAAGCAGGCGAAGGTAGGCCGACCAGGGAAGGGGAAACTGGCGGAGAGAGTGGGAAGGCTTCCAAACGACGCGTCGGGAGTATAGAGAGGCATAGACGGGCCAGATTCTTTCAACGGTGTTGAAAGAATCTGCTTATCAGGCCACGCCCTGAAAGAAGGCACGCATCCTCCACAAACTGATTTTGCCAAATCCCCGGCCAAACTGCTGGCTCAGGTCGATGGCAAGCCGTTCAACCAGTCGCTCGCCGTAATCGGCCCTCTTCTCTCCTCGCATCTCCAACTCGACAATGCGCCGGCCTACTTCCCAATATGTCGCGGTCCTTAGCGCATTAACGCTTCGCGCCGAAGTGGCACGCGCCGCTTTCAGCAGTTCGACGATGCTGGCCCGAACCTCCGCGTAGTCGGGATCAGCGCGATTGAGCTTCTCTTCAGACATTGCAACCAGTCTCATTTTAGATCCAGCTCACCGACCGAACAGCCGCGGTCGAGCATGGAAGACCGCAGATCGTACAGGCCTCAGTAAGAAGTACTGGGCTGATCCCACACGGATCAGCCCACTTGGCCACTTGCTGTTAGATTTGCCCGCAATTTGCCCGCAAATACCGCCCATTGTGCCGGTTGTGCCAACTGTGCCGACTCATAAGCCCTGTGCCGTCTACGACTTAGCTGTGGATGCACTCCATGGCATGGAAGAGGTCATCGGTTCGATCCCGATCAGGTCCACCAAAATAACCCATTACAGAATGTGCTGATAGGGGTGTTCAATCAGAGTAAAGGCTCCCTGCACTCGAAGGGTCTACACCGGAGTTCGCGACCACGCGATGTTGTTAATGCACAACATCGCCCCTCGATCCTACCGCCACGCTTAAAGGGTGGCAAATGACATCGGTATCAAATTCGGGAGGCGGCTCCGACATCTGAGGGCGGAGCGGGGCTGGAGCCAGGAGTACTCCCAACCTGCGCCGCGCACCTCCTTGCTGCGGTCGCCGTGGACGCGATGGCCGGGCTTGACGATGCGGGCCAGACGCTTGACGTCGAAGTGGATCAGATCGCGGGGGTGCTTGTGCTCACAGCGCACGACCGGCGGCGGCGGATCGAGCGAACGCAGCCGGTTCATGCCGGCCGGCTGACGATACGGCTGATGGTGGCTCGGCTGAGCCCGGTCTCGCGGGCGATACGCCAACCGTTGTGGCGCAGCCGGCGAAGAGCAAGAACCCTTTTCTAGTAAAGTGGATGAGGTGGGTCGATAGCAGCGGCGCGGGCGCGAGCCGCGGTCCGACAGAGCCTCCGGGTCGCCGTCCCGATAACGCCTGACGCACTTGGCCGCCGTCTTCGCGCTGACCTGGAAACGGCCTGCGGCAGCTTGCAACGTGCATCGCTCAACCACAACGGCTCGAGCCAACTGCTCTCGACTATGAATCGTCAACCGGGCATTCTGGTGATAGTCCATTCGATCTCCTGATGTGCCAAGTCTTCGTAAACTCAGCTTTTCAGTTCTCGATCGAATGAACAACCTCTTGAAACTTCACAGCTAGACTAGTGACACGATCCCTCAGAAGCTGCCGCGGCGGCCGCCTCCATATACGCGGACATGTGGTCGAATATGTTCTTGAGAGCTCGGCCTCGTCGCTTACGTGCGCTTCTTCGTTGCGAACATGAAGACCATGGCGGTACGTGAGATCTCATTGCCGCTGCGACCTCTCGCGCGAGGCGAGCAGAATCACATAGGTGTGACCTTGAGATCAAAGCTGGTCGAGGAAGTCGTTGAGCAGTTGCCGGAAGACCGTGACAGTCGGCTTCCAATCCCCTTGCATTGCTTTAACCCCGGCCTCTCCATACCCAGTGTTTGGTCTGGGGCGTAAGCGGATGAAGGGTGGCAGCCCATACCTCATGGCAATGCTATTTGCCCAGAGTCGAGCTGTACGACCATTCCCGTTTGCGAAGGGATGAATGCGCACCCACTCAGCATGAACCCAAGCGCAAAGGTCAACGATGGCAGCCAGCTGGTCTGCATCCGGTTCTTGGCCGGTCGAGATCAATAAGTCAAGCTCCGCAACGAGCCCTTGAAGCTTGGTTTCGAAGCGCGTCAATTCTCCAGATACTTCGGCCGCCGGGGCGCCATAGTTCGAACCGACCCGAACTTGAACGTTTTCGAGACCTGATTCGCCACGAAACGTCCCCTCATAACGCGAGTCCGGTACCGCTAACCCACTGATGATGTCACGTTGCCACTGTCTTGCACTTTGCAGTGTCGGCTTCTCACGTTGACCTGACGCGCGAGCAACTTCGTTGATGACCCGAGTGAGGTTCGCGCGCAGTTCGGGGCTGTCAGCGTCCCAATCAGGCACCAAGAAGCTCACGAATCTTGCTCTGCGCTGGACCGGCCGCTCTGAATTCTCCGTCGACCAAGTGTCCTTCGATCGGCGCACCTTCTAGCGGGTCTTCGGAGCTTGCGTCGGACTCTACGAATGCAGCCATTGCATTCCGAAATCCGGGATTCCGCTCCCGGTATGTTCGGAGGCGTGCAAGGTTCTCTTGGAGGCTTCGTTCCTTCCGTCCACGGCGGCTGAGGTAGCTTTTCACCGCCTCGTTAAGAAGTTGGTTCATGGGCCGGCCTTCGATTTTGCTGAGATTCTCCAAAGCAACGCGCTCGTCGGAAGGGAGTCTCAATGTGAACGCATTCCTAATCATCTTAGTAGCTTATGCTTGGCTATTAGTGATGTCAATACGCATATCTGACATCACTTTGTCCCTGAAGAGGTTTTACCGAACTATGAATCTCGGCAACTGTCGGCCCAGGATCGCTAGGCATCTTCGAGGGTTATGACGTGCTGGAGTTCCTTGGTTTTCGCTGTGGACCACTATCAGGGCGTTCTGGCGGTTTAGCGGTCATACGAACATGATCCGGTAAAAGCTACTGGGGTGCTGCGACACCCCAGTTGGGTCAGGCCGCTTTGGGCAAGACATCTCCGGCGATCTTCATCAAATCGAGCTTGCGCTCAGCGTCTTTTGTCTGGCCGGCAATCCATGAGATGGCATTCGAAAGACGCCACTTCGTGTTGCCTGCAGGCAGGTTATAGGTGTCGGGCGAGTCAAACGCCTGCGCTGCAGCCTCCGATTCGCCCTTCTGCAAGAGTTTCCGGAAGGTCTCCTTCGCCGACCTTGGATCAACCGCTTGATCGTTTGGGTAATAAATCACTTGACTGAATAGACATTCTTCCGTACTATTGAGGAATGGAAACGCCTAAGACGCTTCTCGACGCAATCACCCACTTCAGCGATTACGACAATTGCCGCGAATTCCTCATCGCCGTGCGTTGGGCTGATGGGGTCGTTCGTTGCCCGACGTGCGGATCTGACCGCGTGAAGTACATGGCAAAGTCCAGACTGTACAACTGCAACACGAAGCACCCGAAACAGAAATTCTCGCTCAAGATCGGCACGATCTTTGAGGATTCGCCCATCGCTTTAGAGAAGTGGCTACCGGCCTTTTGGTTTCTGAGCAACTGCAAGAATGGCATCAGCTCCTATGAGCTTGCCAAGGCTGTCGGCGTCACGCAGCGGTCGGCTTGGTTCATGTTGCACCGCATCCGCACGGTGATGATTGAGACTGGCGATGCCAAGCTGGGCCATGAGGGCCCGGTAGAGATTGATGAGACGTTCGTCGGCGGCAAGGTGAAGAACATGCACAAGAGCAAGCGGCCCAAGGGAATCCCACTACAGGGCGGGGTTGGCAAGGCTATCGTTCTGGGGATGCTTGAGAGGGGCGGAAAGGTTCGTGCCAACACGATTGAAGATCGCACGAAGCGCACCATTCAACCCGCCGTTCAGAAGCACATAGAACTTGGCTCTCACGTCATCACCGATGAGTTCTCTACATATCCCTTCGTGACGCGGGACACCTACTACCATGAGGTCATCAATCACGTCGAAAGCTACGTTCGGGAGCATGTTCACACAAACGGGATTGAGAACTTCTGGAGCCTTTTGAAGCGTGGGTTGAACGGCACATACGTCAGCGTAGAGCCGATTCACCTGGACAAATACGTCGATGAGCAGGTCTGGAGATTCAACAATCGCAAGGGCTTGAACGATGCCGGAAGGTTCACCAAAGTCATGTCGCAGGTAGTGGGGCGGCGTCTGACGTATGCTGACTTGACGGGTAAGGAGGCAGGGGCGAAGGTTTTCTAAGAGGCAGGGGCGCGGGAAACGGAAGTTGCTTTGACCTTCCGTTTCATCTGTTTCTCCGCATCCAGTGTTGCCTTGATCTTTGAATGGGGGACGGCTACAACCCGTCTCATCAAATCCGTGAACTGCGCGAAATCGACCTGTGCATCCTTGCCGGGAGAGAACGGTCCATTCGCTTTGGGTTGAGTCTTCATCCGATCCGCTAGCCGCATAATACCACGCGGCGGAAAGGATGCCGTGCGTCAAAATAGTGATAGATTACCCAGGTCGTTTGAAGTTCTTGAAGAACTCACCAAACATGGGAAACACGCTGTGGTGGACAAACTTGTATATCTCGACAAGTTCCCCGGCGGAGACAAAGATGCCTTCGCTTTTGTCTCCGAGGTAGACATTGATCTTGACCGCTGGATTGAATTGCACATAAGGCTTCGCGGCGAGAGGAAAACGCATTATGCCGCTGTTATCCGTCCCGCCCGAAATGGGCGGCATATCGGGTGGAAAAGTTACAGGGATCTGGGCTGCTGTGCCGTGGAGCGGAATCCTTCGATGTTTGTCGATGTTCCAGAGCCGATGCAACTTCCACAGTTTTGTGAACTTATAAGCATCCCCGTCGTTGTATGGCTGAAGAGCTTTGATGATTTTGATGGCATCAGTGGGGATTCCAGAGACGCATTTCTTGAGCAGTTTCAGTCCATCGCTGCTATCAGTAGGTATGATCGGGAAGCTAGCCTTATGGTTGGGAGTTCCGAGAGGTGTCTTGGTGAGGGCGCAAGCCAGATGATCCAAGGATGCCCTCAAGCAGGCAATGGCGTCGCCCGCAGTCAAACCGATCTCGACTGGAATAGGTTCCGGTTCGAGATGCAGGACGTACTCTCCAGCATCAAGATCATCCTCGGTCCAAGACGTGTGTGTCTTGCCCTTCAGAAATTTGCCAACCTCGACATCGAAAGCTTCCAGGTGTTTCTTCGCCCATGCCAATTTCAGGCCGGCATCGAAGTGGGGGAAGTCTTCCGGGTTGACTCTGCGGTAACTACCTGCCAAGCGATAGCATAGCAGGAAGCTCAGTCAAGTGAGTTGTTACCATCGTTTGCATGCCTGATAGCTTCCATGCGACGCTTCAACGATTCAGCATCGAGCTGACCTTCGATGACGTCCTTCAAGGCACTCACGGTCGCGCGAGCATCCAGTTCATACGTGCGGCGAGAATAAAGGACAGAGTCGTCGAGCCGCTTGCCGAGGTGGACCTGTCGCATCTCCTCCTGCGTTATGGCCAGATTCGCGCACCAGATACGGAGAAGGTAAGCTCGGACGGACAGGGCCCCGTTACCGAAATCCGAGTTCTCGAGGCTCAATCCGTAGGCGACCAGTTCTCCTGGAATCGGCTCGTACACCTCCGGCATGATCGCCTGGATCGCCACTTTGGTGTCCGTGACATAGCCATCGTAGGCAAGGGCCCCTTTCCGCTGTACTGCGGTTGCGAACGCCTCGATGATCGGCCGAGAGTCCAGACGACGGTAGCGATCCGAAAGAAAACCTCGAAGCTCCGGCCCCAGCGAACGCATCAAGTAGCGGTTCTTGTCCAACCGGTTGCGGAAGACCATATTGAGGTTGTAGGCAAGGAGTTCCCTGCCCCACGGTGATGCCGTATTCTGCAAGCCGTCGATGAACTTAATCGGCAGATCCGTCGTGTGCGCCATCTGGGTCAGCGCATTGCGGTGGAGCGTCTGCACCAACTTGCCGTCCGAAGAGCCAGTGTCAGGGTAGGCGACTTTGATCGCAGTCGAGTCTGCATCCGCCTGGAACTCAAAATCAGCACCACGTGCCAGGCGGTCGTTCGGCTGGTTGTTCATGACGTGATCTACCACGTTGCTGGCAGTGGCTCTCCCTTTCGCAATCAGGGCTTCGAGCTTATGGTGAGCTGCGGTTTTCGACTCCATGGTTAAGAGCATCGAGGTTCTCCTTGGGTTTCACAATTAAGAAAAGGCCTGCCGAGTGGCAGGCCAAGGGACCGGCTAGAGATAACCGGACTTTTAAAAATAAGGTTGAGAGAAATGGACTGCAAACGCCAGAAGCGCAACTGACCAGTAAGCGTTTCGCTATACCGGTGAGCAATTCGCATGCAGACGAAAAGATTTGAGACAAGGGGTGATGAAGAGAATTTGCTTTCTGCAAATCAGGTAGCGACCAACAAGCCTTGTATTACGTTCCATCGTTCCTCAAACCAGTCGGGCCCGGAGCTGGCTTTCCTTTGCACGACTGCGGGGCGTCATGCATCTTGGATCAGCTAATGAGGAGCCCCATCCAGCGAAGATCACGCTGCTGTCCTCAACCGGCGTCGACGGCGTGCCTGCTTTTCCCAAACATCGGGATCTATCGGCAGGGGCACTGCGCGACCCGTGGCCGCGTTATAGAAAGCGCCATAGTGATCGAGCGTGCCGTAGCGGAGCAGTCGGGTGAGCATAGCCAGAGCGCTTGTCGCCAGTACGTTGTTAATGAATGGCTCCTGACGCTCCAGTGCTTCTGCGGCAGAGCAGCTCGGAAGCGGTCCTTCGCCCTGCGAGGTATCCATGATCGAGGGAAATAGTTCTGTGACGGTGCGGAGGCGGTTTCTGGTTTGACGATTCAGGTCGTTCAGCGGCTGACCGAGGACGAACTGGCCGCTGCTCGCATCGTTGCCGATGTCGAGCCAGTAGCGGACCTGTCGCCATGGACCGCACTTCGTATTGAAGGCTTCGTGCATCTCTGCGCGAGCTGCACGCGTATCGACACAGCTGATGACCACGTCGATGGTGTTGTCATAACCAAAACCAACGCGCTCGAGCAACTTCTGCGAGTTGTCGTGCCCGATTCCATGCCCGGCGACAATCGTCGACAGGCCAAGCGTATCGAACCCATACGTGAGTACCGCGCGCAAAGCCTCCTCGCCCAGCCTCAGTCCCCAGGCAGACCTCATGAGGTGAACGCCCACTTCTATCGTCATTGGATCCAACTGCCACGGGCGTAGGCCGGCACACCCCACAAACTCACCCGTGTCACGCAAAAACATCGGCCAATACTGCATGCCGAGGCTGTTCTCACGTCCACGTTCCATATCAAGGCGGTTTTTGGCTTGTTCCCGAGTCATAGCGCCGCCGAAATAGTGAGTCACTTCCGAATCGCACCACAACGCTTCGGCAAGAGCAGCATCTTTTTCATTCCAGCTTCGAAATGTCAAACGAGCAGAAGATACAGGATTCATGCAAGAAGGCTCCGGTTCCTCGAAAAAACGGTATCGCATCTGTCAGATCACTCTTCAGAAGTCGACTTGAACGAAGCCGCTGTGCGGCGGACGCTACGCGTGTGGCTGAGCGAGCGGTGGTGGCGTTGATCTAAGTTGTGTCGCAGAGAAGGAGGACTCTCTGTGACACATTTACGTCAGATCATGCTTGAAGAGTTGGAGCGCCGCAACTACGCTCCGTCCACCATTCGCGCTTACATACGCACGGTCGAGCACTTCGCCCGGCACTTTCACTGCTCCCCCGACCGGCTCGGTCCGGAGCACATTCGGCAGTATCAGGCAGCCATGTTCCGCACCTGGAAGCTGGCTCCGAACACGGTCACGCAGCGATTAGCGGCTCTGCGGTTCTTCTACATTCAAGTTCTGAAGCGAGCCTGGAGCTTTGCCGAGACGCCCTATCCGAAGAAGGTTTTGCATCTTCCGGAGATCCTCAGCCAGCAGGAAGTCGCGCGTCTGATCGAGGCGACGGAGACGCCGTTTCAGCGCATCCTGGTCATGACGCTCTATGCCACGGGAGCACGGCGGGCTGAAGTGGCCCATCTGAAGGTGACGGATATCGACAGCGAACGGATGGTGGTTCACATCCGCGGCGGCAAGGGTCGCAAGGACCGGGACGTGATGCTCAGCCCGGCATTGCTGGAAGCGCTGCGCAGCTACTGGCGCGGGCTCCGGCACAAGCCCACTCTGTGGTTGTTTCCCGGCAACAGGTGGCATACCTCGAACCGGCCTGTCACGACCAAGGTCCTCTGGACAGCCTGTCGGCAGGCCGCACTCCGTGCAGGTCTGGAGCCCAAGCATATCCATCCACATACCCTGCGGCACTGCTTTGCGACGCATCTGCTCGAAGCTGGAGCCGACCTGCGCACCATCCAGATCCTGCTCGGACATCGCGACCTGGAGGAGACGACGATTTATCTGCATCTTTCCCAACGGCACCTGAGCGCAACCGCAAGTCCGCTCGACAGGCTTTCTCTGGCCACGCAGGGAGCGCCGATACGCAACGCCTGAGTCGGTCTCCGCTGGAGATGGCCGACATCGTTCGTTACGCCGGACAGGGCTTCATTGAGCGCAGCCGCAGATGGATCAACGGGCAGCATGAGAAGGTGCTGGTGGCGATCACACGTTGCCGCACCGCCGCGCTCGGCGGCCATCGCGATCAGTGCTCCGACTGTGGACATTTCGCCATCTCCTACAACTCGTGTCGCAACCGGCACTGCCCGAGATGCCAGGGTAACGCCCGTATCCGCTGGCTCCAGCAGCGCGAACGGGAGTTGCTGCCTACCCGCTATGTCCACGCCGTGTTCACGCTGCCGCGCGAACTGTCTCCACTGGCTCTGCAGAACAAGCGACTGATCTACGGCCTGCTGTTCCGCGCCAGTGGGGCCACGCTGCTTGAGGTCGCTCGTGATCCACGGCACCTCGGCGCAGAAATCGGCTTCTTCAGCGTGCTCCATACCTGGACCAGCGTTTGCAGCATCATCCTCATGTCCACTGTGTCATCGCCGCAGGCGGACTCGCGCCGGACCATGCGAACTGGACCTCCTCGCGCCGAACCTTTTTCTTGCCCGTCAAGGTGCTCGGCCGTGTCTTCCGCGGCAAGTTCGTTGCCGGTCTCAAGGCCGCGTTCCGCGAAGGCAAGCTCGAGTTTCACGGCCACCTCGCACCGCTTGCCGAGCCGCGCAGCTTCGCTGCGTGGCTCAGATGCCTCTTCCGGCACGACTGGGTCGTCTACTCCAAGTCGCCCTTCGCTGGACCGGAACACGCCTTGCGCTATCTCGGCGCCTACACCCACCGCGTTGGCATCTCCAACAGCAGGCTTGTCGCTCTGTCGGACGGGAAGGTCAGCTTCCGCTGGCGGGACTCCGCTCACGGCAACAAGAAGCGAGTCATGAGCTTGCCCGTCGATGAGTTCCTGCGCCGCTTCCTGCTACACCTGCTGCCACGTGGCTTCGTCCGCATCCGCAACTTCGGCTTCCTCGCCAACCGCCAACGAGCCAAGCCGTTGCCGCTCTGCTTCCGTCTGCTCCAGCGTGCATGCGATCCACCAGCTCTGCCACCTCAAGCTGAGCAAACACAGGTCCTGCCGAAGTGCCCTCTCTGCGGTGGAACGATGCACGTCATCGAGCGGCTCACAACCGTGCAGTTGCCCGCTCGCTCTCCACCCGATGCAGACAGGCGTGCCGCATGAACCTGCAACTCCAACCTCGAACCCACCCCATGCTGCCACATGCACAGCCCGGCTGCGCTCTCATGCAACCGAACCTGCTATCTGGCTCCCAACCGTCCGATTGCCAGGCCCGTCCTAACCACCAAGCCACAGGACACTTGGTCGGTCAGCACCCAACACACCGCCCGAAAGCGCACCCAAAGCCCTGCCTGAACCGGCTTGGTGCCATTCAACTCCCATAAAGCAGCGGCCCCGGACAAAGCGGCTTCCTTCAAGTCGCTGTATCCGAAGCGCCCGCACGCGGCATCGCCAAATCCAGCTTCAACCAGGGCGCTCCAGATACAGCCCTAAGACTTCTGTTTACTAATCCTCACGTACCTGTCGAATGTCTAGCTGAGGCCACGTTCCACCATCACAACTAGGCGCTCACCCAACGCCAGCACCATCTCTCGCGGCATTTGATCCAGCGGTCCTTCTAATGCCAGAAGTGCTAGCCCGTGGACTGTCGACCATGCAAGATACTCCGCGTCCTGGCGATCCTTCTTGCCGAGCAGGCCGCTCTCCAGCATTCGATCCAGAGCGAGCGAAAGTAGCTGAAACGGGTTTAGGCCCATAGAAGCCGTATTCGCCGGATTTTGCTCATGTACCGCCGGTGGAACCGAGAAGGCCGTGCGAAACATGCCCGGCTCCCTCATCGCAAATCCCAGATAGCCCATGCCAACCGCGCGCAGACTCTTTCGCGCGAACGTTTGGGGATCGCGTACTGGACGGCACTTCTTCATTTCATCTTCGATTGAAGCGGCGACCCGCGACAGACATGCCGACCGTACCGCATTCAGCAGTTCAGCCTGACTGGAAAAATGTCTATAAGCCGCATTCGGAGAGACACCCGCCTGCCGTGTTGCCTCCCGCAGAATGACTGCAGGGGGGCCGCCGGCACGAGCCATTTCAAGTCCGGCTGTGACGAGAGCATTGCGAAGATCGCCGTGGCGAAAAGTCTTGCGTTTCTCAGTGGAGACGTTCTTTTTCATTGTCTGTTCAAAGAAGAGTGTACCGCGAAGAGGATGATTGTAGACAGCATCCACTTCTCAGTGATAGCGTATGTGGACGATGTTTACTTCATAGCGATCTATCGCAAATGGAAGGTGCGAAATGACAGACGGATTCATCTGGTACGAACTGGTCACCAATGACGTGGACAAGGCAGCCAACTTTTACAAGAAAGTAGTTGGCTGGGATATCAAAGACTCCGGCATGCCGGGAATGAAGTACATGCTCTTCGGGAAAGAAGGCAAAGATGTCGGTGGCATGATGACCTGGGCTGGTGCTGGTGCGCCTGACCTTCCTACTCAGTGGATGGGTCACATCCACACTCCGAAGCTCGATGAAGAGCTGAAGGCTGTAACAGCAGACGGCGGGACTATCGTGAAGCCCGCTCACGATATCCCCGGCGTCGGACGTTTCGCGGTCGTGCTGGATCCACAAAAGGTGAAATATCTGCTCTTCGAACCCAGTAAGCAAGATGCTCCGCCTCGCCTGGATCAGATGGCGGTAGGTAATGTGGGATGGCACGAACTACTTACCGATGATCAAGCGACGGCGTTTGACTACTACTCCAAGCATTACGGCTGGCAGAAGGACTTTGCGCACGACATGGGCGCCATGGGTACCTATCAAACCTTCCGGACCGACAAGCCTCTCTACACCGGCGGAATGATGAACCGTCAAGGCCCCGGTATGCCCGAAGGTATCCCGCCACACTGGCAGTTCTACTTCACCGTCGACGACATCGGGGCGGCCCAGAAACGTGTGATCGAAGCGGGCGGCGAGATAGTTCTGCCTCCCATGGACGTGCCCGGAGGCTCGCGCATCCTGCAGGCCCAAGATGACCAGAATGGCCACTTTGCTTTGATGCAGGGACCAAAATCGTAAACGCGATGTAGGTCATGCCCGGTGCAGCCGCTCTTCGCTCACAAGGGAACGGCTGCCGAATCTACGACGAACTTTGAAGCTGAGAGGAGAGAGAAAGATGTCCCAGAAGATGATCACCTGCCTGTGGTTTGACCACGGGAAAGCTCGCGAAGCAGCTGAATTCTATGCCTCCACGTTCCCAGACAGCCACGTCGGCAAAGGCAGCGCTCACCCACGGACACGCCGTCGGGTCCCGAAGGTCAGGAACTCCTCGTTGAGTTCTCCGTTTGCGGGCGCAATTTCCTGGGCCTCAATGGCGGTCCGAAGTTCGTCCCCAACGAAACGGTCAGCTTCATTATCCTCACCGAGGATCAGGCCGAGACCGACCGCCTGTGGAACGCTATCGTCAGCAACGGCGGCGAGGAAAGCATGTGCGGTTGGTGCAAGGACCGCTGGGGTTTTTCGTGGCAGATCACTCCGCGCGCACTGCTGGCGGCGACGACGGACCCGGATCGCGTTGCAGCCAAGCGTGCGATGAACGCGATGATGACGATGCGGAAGATCGACATCGCCGCGATCGAGGCCGCACGCGCCGATAAGCCGTAGGAAATCGCAATCGATGAAACCTGGGTCGGGGCCATGATCGCTGGTCGCCCGCGTTATTGGGCTGCCCCCTATATGAGTCGTCACAAAGGAGAGTACCGAATGGCGGACAACACCATCCTAATCCCCGCAGTAGAGCTAGCCGCAAAAAACAAAGCGCACTTCCCCAACGAGAGCCCGAAATATCGCCAGGCTCGCAATGAACTCCTCTCCGAGGAAATCGAGCTCCGGCGCCACATCAAGCGCGTTGCAGCACTCCGCCGCGCTCTTCCTCCGGGCGGTGAAATCCCGGAAGACTATGTCCTCGAAAGCTCCAACGGCGCGATTCGCCTTTCACGGCTATTCGGCGACAAGAATACGCTCGTTATCTACAGCATGATGTTCGGACCCGAGCGCGAGAGAGCATGTCCCATGTGCACTGCCATGCTTACGTCATGGGAGGGAACTGCCAGAAACCTGCGCGAACGTGTCGCGCTCGCCGTCACCGCGCGCTCACCAATAGAACGTCTCCTCCACTTCAGAAAAGAACGTGGCTGGCAGAACCTTCAGATTTACTCTGACATCAAAGGCGACTATACCCGCGCCTATGTCAGTGCCGACGATGGCGACGTCCCCGGCCTCACAGTCTTCACTCGCCTCGATAGCACGGTCCGCCATTCTTGGAGCGGAGAGATGAGTAGTGAGATGACCGACCCCGGCCAAGACCCGCGCGGAGCCCCGGATCTCGACCCCTTGTGGACGGTCCTTGACCTCACACCCTCGGGTCGCGGCGCCGTCTGGTACCCAAAGCTTGAATACGCCAGCCTGACAACGATCAAGTAGTCTCTGATCTTCACTCCGTAGTCCGAAATGCAAGCCCTGATCTCACGAGGGTAGAGGGTTGTACGAGCTAGTGATAATCCGCTCAAGGACGAAGGGCTGCCACGTGAAGCATCTTTTTGACCCCGCTCTCGTAGAAGACACAAAGCATCGCATTATGCGCCTAGATCCTCAGAGTGAGCGGTCGTGGGGCAACATGACCCTAGCCCAGACCCTCGCCCACTGCACCTCTGGCATGCAAATGGCGATGGGCATCATCAACCCAAAACGTGCATCCTTTCCGGCCACCGTCATCGGCTTGGTTATCAAGCCGCTTGTTTTCGGCGACGACAAGCCGATGCGCCGCAACTCACCCTCCTCGCCGGAACTCTTCCCGGCGGACCACACACAATGCGATTTCGAGTGCGAACGAACCCGGCTCATCGAAACGATCGAAAGCTTTGTCACTAAGGGCTCAGCCTGCTGCTCCCAGCACCCACATCCTTTCTTTGGTCCGCTCAAACCGCAGCAGTGGGCCATTCTCATGTACAAACACCTCGACCATCATCTACGACAATTCTGCGTGTAAAAGCGCTTTCAGTAACGCATTCAAGAGAGTAAAAGGCATAGGTCCGGAGCGGAATCGAGATAGGGAGGGTTCAAATGCAAGTTCACCCAAGAGTGTGGAGTTTAGCCACTCATTGAGTCTTCTTCATCGCCTGCTGGTAGTCAGAGAATGATTAGCAACGCTAAGTCGTCTTGTGTTTACCAATCCGCGCCGCAAAACCCCGACTCGTAATAACAGGCCCGATGCACATTTCCGGATCAATGTGCTTGAAGCGTGCATTGGCGATTATGCGCGCGATGAGAATCGTTGATGCTCTGTTAGGAGTCTGTAACGCTCATGCTTAAGCCTGATAAGGGGCCTTATCATACGTGGAACTGTGGTGCGAGGTCGCTATCCATGTCGACGATGACTCCGTGGAACGCCTTGCTGAATAATGACGTTCGCACACGAACGTAAGATTCCTGCGTTGCTCGCCTATGGTTCTGAGAGAAGAGCCGAACGGATTGCGTTCGACCAGACCTATCGAACGGAGACCAACATGGTATTCACTTCGCGTATCGTCCTAACATCCTTGCTCCTCATCGCTGGTGCGGTTCCAGCCATCAGCCAAAGGCCCGACCCCGGCGCTGTTTTTGCCATGACCAACCGCGCCGGCAACAACGAAGTCATCGCGTTCAGGCGCGCCGCTGACGGAGCGCTGACTGAGACGGGCCGTTACTCGACTGGCGGCCACGGCATTGGAGTCGATTTCGACGCCCAGGGCGGCCTCCGGCTGAGCGCCGACCATCGCTTTCTCTACGCCTGCAATCCGGGCAGCGACAACGTCAGCGTGTTCGAGGTGGAGGGGAGTGAACTGGAATTGGTCCAGAAAATATACGCCGGAGATCAGCCATTGAGCCTGACCATCTCCGGAAACCTGCTTTACGTGTTGGACGGCTCCGTGGCAGGGAACCAGATTACTGGCTTCAGGATTGGCTATAGAGGAACGTTGACGCCGCTGCCCAACTCCACGAAGATGTTGAGTTCGCCAATCGCGGTTCCAGGAGAAGTTCGGTTTAGCCCCGACGGCAAGTTGCTCACAGTAACTCAAAAAGTAGACAGCACGATCGGGCCTACGATTGATGTCTTTCATGTCGATGCCAACGGCCTTCCGAGCGATCCGATCGCGAATCGATCGTACGGCAGACGCCCCTTCGCGGAAGCCTTTCGCAAGGATGGCCGACTGTTGGTTGTTGAGTCCGGACTTCCGTTCTTCAACAATGCCGGCGTGTCGTCCTATGACGTGAATGAACCGGGCGGCGCCCTTACGCCTATCACCGGCTCGGCCAAGAACGATCAGACGGATGGGTGCTGGATCGTGATCACCGATGACCAGCAATACGCCTATACGGCAAACTTTGTCAGTGGCACCATTTCGAGTTATCGGCTGAGCCCCAACGGAAGCGTTACTTTAATCAGCGGGTCGGAGGCTTTCGAAGGGCTTAAGAGCCAGCCGACCGACCTCGCATTCAGCCGGGGCAGCCATTACCTCTACAACCTCCTTAGAGGCACGGGTGGCATATCTGCATTCGTCGTCAAGGAGGATGGGAACCTGGGGGAGCTTGGCGTTTTTGGAGTAGGGGGCGGGCTTCCGATTGCCAACGGCGCTTCCGGTCTGGCCGCTTACTGATCTTGATCGATTTGCTAGAGCATCCATGCTCCAGCATCGCACCACCCACTCGACAGCTTGCTCTCACAGAAGCTCCCACAGAAGAACGTGACGACCCGCGCCGCAGTCCATCGGAATCCGGCTTCGCTCGGCGGCGCGGACTGGCAGTGTAGGCACGCAAGGAGACGACATGGAAACGACAACCTTGGATTCGGATAATTCCGCCCTTCGCCTGGAACGAGCCGGCGCGATTGTGCTGCGCTACGGCTTGGTTCTCATCCTGCTGTGGATCGGCGGCCTGAAATTCACGGTGTATGAGGCTAAAGGTATCGAGCCGCTCGTCATGAATAGTCCCTTCCTCGCATGGGCTTATTATGCCTTCGGGGTTTTCGGCGTTGCCTGGCTGCTGGGGACTATCGAAATAATCGTCGGCTTACTGATTTTGCTGCGGGGCGTCAATGCACGCCTGTCAGCGCTTGGCAGCATGGCGGCTGCGTTGATGTTTCTGATTACGCTTAGCCTGCTATTCTCCACCCCAGGCGTAATCGCTCCGGGGTACTCCTTTCCCGTTCTCTCCGCAAATGTAGGTCAGTTCGTCTGCAAGGATCTTGTTCTGCTTGGCGCCTCGATCTGGACCGCCGGCGAGGCGCTCCTTGCATCCCGGTTGCAGAAGCCGCTACCGTGAGCGGTCTCCTTCCTCGGCAGCAAGAAAGGGCGTTATGGTTTTGACCCAGGAGATCAAAGATCAAGGCAATGACGCAACTCTGAGAAACCATCACGACTGCCGCACTCTGACGGGGCTCGTATACGACAGTCTGCCTCCGGAGCGTGCACTTGGCGCAGTCCATCACGTCGCGAAAGGCACATTCCTTTGGACTGCCGATACGACGAGGCATGATGTCTATTTCGTGAAGCGCGGTCAAGTGGCCATTCTGCTCAGCGACTCAGTCGGTTGCGAAGTGATCGTGAGAATCGTTCAACCCGGCGAGCTCTTCGGCGAACTCTGTTTTTGCTCGCTGCGGAACAAGCCGAGAGAGAATTGCGCTCAAGCAGTGGTGGATTCCGATGTACTCCGAATGGACCTGCCGGAATTCCTTACTTATTTGAGACGAGACGCGGATGCTCTCGAAGCATTTACCTTCACATTTTGCAAAAGGCTCGCGGATGCCGAGAATCGCATTGAAGTTCTTTCACATCGCGGCGCCGAAGCACGCTTGGGAAGATTGCTGCTTCAGCTAGCCGAGTCGCTGGGCCTGGAGAGCGGGCGGCGAAAGGGTGAGAGGAAGCTCGTCATCGGTCATGATGAGCTGGCGCGCATGGCCGCAATGACACGGCCGCATGTGAGCGTCACAATGAGCAAATTACGAAGCCGCGATTTGATTCACTATGAGCGCGGAAGTCAGCTCACGGTACACGTAACGCGTCTTGCAGAACACCTTGACCAGCAAAGAGCGAGCACCGAAGAATGAACGGGCGTGTCGCGGCCGATGTCGCTCGCCGGTGTGCATGTTGCCGTTCCTTACGAACGGTTTCATCTCAAGCCTGCCCGCTTGAACCACGGGCGGCTGCCTGCTCAGGGCCTAAGCCAGTCTTCCCCTTGAACATGTCTACTGAGCAGGATCACTCATCCCGGAAACTCCACCGCATAACGCCTTTCGCCCAAGTGAAAGGGCATCTTGTCTTCTATCCTGGCCCAGCTTCAGACTAGGCCGACCTCGTGGGCATACCTCCGTAGAGCCTTGGCGCTCGTACCGGCGAATCCAATGTAACCATCCGGGCGAACCAGGTAGATTCGAGGACCGGAGCCCAGCAGCCGTTCAATAGAAGGCGCCCATTCGTGCGAACGGGACTTGAGCGCCAAAGCCGTTATTTGTCTCAAACCTTTTGTGATTTCCGGGACAGACTGATCGACTGTAATGAGCAGGTGACTAGGTTCGCGCAAAGCTTCCAGCAACATGTGGCCCGTCTCCTTGCACACTGCATCCGGCATACGGTCTCTAGCATGGAGTGGTCCATTGACCCCCTGCGTGCGCACTATGGATGATCCACGGTAGCTGATCGAAACTTCAGAGATCGTTCGTCCCATCGCCGTCTGAATCCTCTGGCTCTGAGTCGCACGGTGGATGAGGAAATCGCGTACCCGTTCAAGGAGAAGATTCGAGGTCGTCGCAAGCCTTAGGCCACGCGCGGTGCCACGCAGCAGTTCTTCTCCTACCCTGCCGCGCTCCTCGTTGTAGCTATCCAACAGCCCAACATGTCCGCCCTGTTCCACAGCGGCAAGCTTCCAAGCCAGATTCGCTGCATCCTGGATGCCGGTATTCATTCCCTGACCACCGACAGGTGAATGGATGTGAGCAGCATCTCCGGCAAGAAATACGTTGCCCTGACGATACTGTGCGGCTTTCCTTTGATTGACTGAAAACGGTGCCTTCCATATTGCAGCTTCAGCCGTGATTCTGAGGCTGCATCGTTTGAAGGCTATATTGAAGTCCTCAAGCTCAGGCACACGCTGCTGATCGGTCGTCTGTTGCCGGTGTAACGCCAGAACAACCCGGCAGATGTCATCTTGCAACCGACCTAGTGCCAGCACGTCCCCGCCTCGATGCAAATGAACCTGGAGTTCATCGCCGGGAACGTCCTGTCCTGCAAGACGAAGGTCTCCCAATTGAAAATTCAGGCTTGACGTGGTGCCCTCGAAAGCCACACCCATCCCGGCTCGAACGGTACTATGTGCTCCATCGCAGCCCACCATCCAACGAAATCGTTCTCGCTCTACAATTCCATCGGAATATCGCATTTTGGCCGATATTCCAATGCCGTCATCCGCGTTCTCAAATCCGATTAGTTCAACCTGGCGTTCAATCTCGACCCCCAGCGACCGCAGGTGAGCTGTTAACAACTCTTCAGTTTCATTCTGGGGAAGGAAGAGCAGATAGGGGAAGCGACTTGGAATCTGTGCGAAATCAAGAACCGCGATCTGCCTTGCATTGCTCCAGATTTGCGCCTTCGATATCTTTCTTCCTTGAGCCACTACCTGATCAGCGATTCCATAGGGATCAAACTGTTCCAGCGTCCGGGCCTGAACGACAAGTGCCTGCGACCACTGGGCGGGGCGATCAGCCTTATCGATCAATCGAACTGGCAGCCCGAATCGCCGAAGTTCGATGGCAAGGGCAAGTCCAGTTGGTCCTGCGCCGACGATCAGACTGTCTTCATCCATGTCGAAGTTTAGGCTTTTTGCCCCGCCTAAGATGGTGGTCCGCATTGATCAATTTTAAGAAGCGCCTATACTCGGCCAGTCAAGTTCAGGCATTTTCCCGCACCTCTCAACCTGTACGTGGAAGTTCGCTCAATGATTGCTTTCGATGCCGCTCATAGAGCGGTGCATTATCCAGAAGATCGGCACTTTCGCGTCTGGATCAGCACCCGAACACTTCTGCTTATTTGTGCGGTAGTCCTGGGTCCGGTCGTGCTGGCTTGGTTGCAACACGCCTTCTTTGGCCTCCCCTATCTCGCGCCCTCGTCGGCCTCGGCTGAAGGCACTCCAAGCGGGCCGCACGGCTTTCCCTTCTGGATTCGCTGGAGCCATTTCTCGAACCTCTTCTTCCTCTTCATGCTGATCCGCAGCGGTCTCTCGATCCTCATGGATCATCCCCGACTTTATTGGAACGATCACTGCACGCCGGGAACGGAATGGATACGCTTCACCCCGCTACAGGTGCCGAAGGACCGTATTTGGACGGCGAAGGACGATGCCCGCTACCTCTCCCCGCTCGTCTCCACCCCCGGCTACCGCCACACAGTGGGGATTGCGCGCTCATGGCACTTCATCACGGTTTACGGTTTTGTTCTCACCGGAGTTTTCTTCGTCATCGGCCTACTGACGAGCACGCAGTGGGAGCGGCTTGTGCCCACTTCCCCAGGTGTATTCGTGCAGGCGTGGAACACCTTCGTCCTCTATGCCAACTTTCACTTTCCGCCCGAACCCAATGGCTTCTATGGCTACAACGCCCTGCAGCAACTCGCATATTTTGCGACTGTCTTTGTCATGGCTCCTTTGGCAATCCTCACCGGTATGGCGATGTCGCCGGCACTTGTGAACCGTTTTCCGCTCTATACGAAGATCTTCGGCGGCCGACAGGGAGCTCGCTCAATGCACTTCCTGGTTCTCGTCGGGTTCATCGGCTTTATTGTGGTTCATGTCGCCCTTGTTGCGCTAACAGGCTTTCAGCGCAATATGAACCACATCGTTCTCGGAACCGATGATCTTGGGTCGTCCGGCATGATCCTGGGATTCATCGGGATCGCTGTCGTGCTGCTGTCCTGGGTCGCCGCACACTACATCTCCTGGTTCTTTCCCCGTGGGCTTCAGCACGCACAGAAGGCCGTCACGCACCCCGTCATGCTCCTTACGCTGGACCAGCTCATTCCGCGTGAGCATTACACTGTCAAGGACATCTCTCCCCGCTTCTGGCCGAACGGCAAGATGCCGGTGCGGGAGGATTGGAAGCAGCTCGCCGCAGAAGGCTTCAAGGGCTACAAGCTCAAAGTCACCGGCCTGGTTGAGAATCCAGTCGAGCTGTCTTTGGATGATCTTCGTGTCCTGGGACTGGAAGAGAACATCACCATGCATCATTGCATTCAGGGTTGGCCCGGCATCGCGCAATGGGGTGGTGTCTCCATGCGCAAGCTCATCGAACACGTCAAGCCTTTACCATCCGCCAAGGTCGTCGCTTTCTATTCTTTTGGCGGGTCACTCTATGGGGATCTCTACTACGACACTCAGAGCATCTTTAATGCTCTCAAGCCAGAGTGTCTACTGGCGCTCTCCATGAACGGTGCGCCACTACCGGCCGAGTATGGAGCACCGCTGCGTCTTCGGGTGGAAAACCAGCTTGGCTACAAGATGGTGAAGTGGATTGAGCGCATTGAGTTCGTCACCTCGGAAAAGACCTTGGCGAAGGGGAGGGCGGGATCAACGAAGATGACGAATACTTCGATTTGCTCCCGAACATCTAGCTCGCATGACGAAGCCGACCCCAATTCCTCCCCTGAACCATCGTGCAGAGCACGTCTTCTCGCTCATCGAACGGCTTCGCCTCGGTTGGCTGCTGGCTCACCTGCCAGCGAAGTCCGTCTGGGCGGCGTACGTCGCACTCAATAGCTTTGTGACAATCGCCCTTCTGACGCTGTTGGCGTTGCTGACTCACAGCCCCTTTGTGTTTCCCTCGCTTGGTCCAACGGCTTACCTTTTCTTCTTTACCCCGCTCGCTGAATCCGCCAGCCCGCGCAACGCCGTGCTCGGACACGCCATTGGACTGATTTGTGGCTTTGCTGCCTACAAGGTCACGGGGATGCATCCTTTCCCGGAAGGTTTTAGCGGCGAAGTTTACTGGCCACGCATCTTGGCGTCTGCCCTGGCTCTTTCGCTTACCGGCGCGATCATGGTCCTCTTGCGTGTCAATCATCCGCCTGCCGGGGCGACCACCATGATCGTTTCACTCGGAATTCTCGCGAAACCCGGCTATCTACCGGTCATCGAAATCGCCGTCGTACTGCTGGCCGCACAGGCGTTCGCCATCAATCGGCTCGCGGGATTGCCATACCCGGTCTGGCGAAGCCAGACACCACTTGTCGGAGGTCATCCGTGAACGTAACAACTCCCATTACCGAGCAAGGGATCGCACTTCTTGTGGACAGCTTTTACGCCAAGGTGCGTGTGGACCCGGAGATCGGTCCAGTCTTCAACGATGCCGTGCAGAACTGGGATGCTCATCTGGCTCTCCTGAAGGATTTCTGGTCTACCGTGCTTCTGACCACGGGCCGGTACAAAGGTAATCCGCTCCTGGCGCACTTTCGGTTGCCGATTGAAGAAAGGTATTTCGCCCGATGGCTGACGCTGTTCAGCGAAACTGCAAATGAAGTGCTGACCGCCCCGCACGCTGAAGTTGTCGCCCAGAAGGCAAACCTGACTCGCACCAGTCCGAAGTTGCCTTGAGACAACATCAACCAGAAGAGAGGATGCTATGACAACCGAAGGCTTTGCGGATGATGGAACGATGCTGAAGGACTTTGCGCAACTCGATCTTGCGCAGGAGATGCTCACCTCCGAGCAGACCAAGCCTTGGCAGACGGGCCACACTGCCAGAATGCTGTTCAAGAAAGCAGATTTCAGGATGGTCCTGATCTCGATGGAGAAGGGTTCCGTCCTCAAGGAGCATCATGCTGACGGCACGATCTCCGTACAGGTTCTAAAGGGGTCGATACGCTTTACCGCGCAAGGAGAGACGCATACCCTCCAGGCAAACAGTCTGGCGGCGCTAGGGGCCTCAATCAAACACGAAGTTGAGGCGCTGGAAGAATCGGCATTTCTGCTTACGATTGCATGGCCAGATGCAGAGAAGCTCCAGACAATGAAACATCGGGAATACGGAACGCAGAAGCTCCGACAGTCGGAATAGGGTATACCCAAACGAAACACGATCATGAGCAGTTTTCGCTCTCGCTCTTTGGCTTTGGGTTCATTAACCCAAGGCTTTGTGCAAAAACTTCAACTGTTGCCAACAGGCCTTAGCGCGAATCGAAGCCCCTCGATAACAGGCAACCGCCTGCGAAAGACCCCAGACGCAGGCGTTCCGCTTGCGTGCGGTACGGAACAGCTGTACCACAACAGGACCCAGGCTTGGCGATTGGAGCAGGGACCAGCACTCATCGAGAATTGTGATGCAGCGCTTGTTTCCCTTCCCCATGGCCCGCTTGTTCGTTGCGTAAGCGATCAACAGACTCATCGCGGTCTCGAGTTTCGGGTCATCCTTCAGTTGCTCGATGTTGAAGTAGAGCCAGGGTGTGGACATATCGATTGTCGTGGACCGGTCGAAGAGCTTCGCGTACATCCCGTTCTCGACCCACGCGCGCAGTTTAGTCGCAGCCAGCCGCGCCTCTCGATTGACAACCTCGTTCTTGTCTTCATCGTGATAGTTCTCAAGCTCGTCCTTGAGGTCGCTGTAAGTCGGAATCGTGTTCCCCGATCGCATGGCAGCGCGATCATAGGTTTTGCGAATCGCGGTTAGCAGAAGGTTGTCGAGAAGGTCTGTATCCGTCGCTCCGCTGTCCCCAATCATGAAGCGCGTCAGGTTCTTGAGAAAAGCAAGGTGATCGTTCGAAGGCAACAGGTCTCCTGCTTCAAGATCGAACGGGTTGATCGTCTCGGTGCTGTCGAGAGACATGGAGATCATCCGTCCCCCCATGTACGTGACAGCTGGCAGGTATGAGTCGCCCCGTTCGATGATCGAGACCTGGACATCCTGCCGTCCGCAGGTCAGGGCCATCCGGCCGACGACCACACTTTTTCCCGATCCAGACGTGGCGGCCACGATCGCGTTTGCATTCTCGAGTCCCGCGTCAAAGGGTGAGAATGGGATCAGCTGGCGATAGGGCGTCTCAAATAACATCAAAGGCGATCGCGGCGTTCCGGCCCATGGCATTTCGACCGGGATGAGATCGGCCGCGTGCGTGGTCAACAGGTCGTGATCGCGGTGATCTTCGTCCGCCATAGGCGACTCTCCTGGTAGGCAAGCACCGTGGCTTCGCTAACATCAACGACCAATTCCCCGCCCAGCAGACGCGAGACGTGGCCCAGAGCGTACTCTGCGAAGGTCGCCGAGCGATACCGGAGGCGG
>JAABUR0100000172.1_pt1 | contig 150498 bp, 141 predicted proteins | sample 5560091 | NCBI WGS metagenome assembly JAABUR01 (sample SAMN10711879, study PRJNA513375) | rock metagenome | isolation source: Antarctica rocks | place: Antarctica: Victoria Land, University Valley sud | reverse complement strand
AAGTTCTTCGGAACTGATTTCTAATTTTGTAAGCATCTTTTGGAAGTGGTATTTCAAAGGTGCTTACTTTTTTTAGTTTAATCAACATTGCACAATCTTAAAAGGCGGAAAGTATAATAAGAAGTTATGCAGGCGGAATGCAGACTTTTTCGGAAGGGTTAATTCAATTTATATCGTTAATTTCTCTGCTTTTACTTAACTCTTTTTTGTCAGCCTTGCCTGTTAGAAAAATCTTTAAGAACATTTATTTAAGTAATTTCAACATCCATACAAAAAATACATATAATGACTAAAAAGATTCGTTTTCTTACTCTGCTATTTATAGTTTCAATTTTTTTTGCTTCAGAGGCAAACAGCCAGTTCAGGTATAGAACTTTCGTTAAAAAGCAACTTGGAAAATTAAATTCGAAAAGCCGGGCAGATAAAAATAAAAAAGGTAACCGACCTGTAAATCGTCCTTTCATCTATAGATACATATAAATATATTGCTCTGCAAACTATTTAAGTCGTGCCTTTGTCGTTATTTTGCGCAAAAGAAATAAAAATGTCAGTATTTGATAAATTAACCAATATGAAATCAGAAAAAGCGGCTGATAATCTAAAAGCCGGAGAAGACTTTCTGAAAGAAAACAAGGAAAAACCGGCAGTAGTGACAACGCCAAGCGGTTTACAATACGAAGTGCTTACCGAAGGCACCGGTCCTAAACCAAAAGCAACCGACAAAGTAAAATGTCATTATCACGGAACGCTTATAGACGGAACCATTTTCGACAGCTCTGTACAAAGAGGGCAGCCTGCCACTTTTCCATTGAATATGGTTATAAAAGGCTGGACCGAAGGATTGCAGTTGATGCCCGTTGGCAGTAAGTACAGGTTTTTTTTACATCCGTCACTTGCCTATGGAGACAGGCAAACAGGCGCAGTTATAAGCCCAAACAGCACGCTTATTTTTGATGTTGAGTTGTTGGGAATAGTGTAGCAGAACCACGATTATTTGTATTTTCAGAGGATTATAGGGAAATAAAAAAGATTACAATTTTTAATGATCTATGATAAATGATTGGCAGTAAAGAAAGTTTAAAAATGCCTGATAATTTGTTTTTACTGTAAAACCAATAAATTAACGAAGGTTATTATACTTATTACTCTACTATCTAAGAATTTTCAAAAGCAGCGGGTGGAGTCAGGCGTTTAAATAAAATACCGGTAATGGCTGTTATCGCAACAATTATCCACCAAAGCACATTAAAGCTGTATTTGCCTGCTACAAAACCGCCAATAGCCGGCGCTGCTACTTGTGCGGTTCCCCATGCCATTGTATATAAGGCTGCATATTCACCACGGTTATGATCAAGGCTTCTGCTGATCCAATAGCTGTTCATAAAAGGCATGGAGAGCATTTCACCCAAGGTTATTATTACAATTGAAACAAATGCAAGCATTAATTGCCCGTTAATAATATTAAACAAGCCGAAAGACAAGCCTACAAGCCAAACTCCGTAGCTCAAATATTTTAAAGGTGTGTTTTTCCGCTCAAGATTGTAGATCAAAAACATTTCTATAACAGCAATCATTAATCCGTTTATTGCCATCAATATTCCAATCTGGCTTTCTGTAATATTTAATTTTGTTTTGTAGTACACAGGCAGTAAAGTAAACATCTGGAAGAAACAAAACCCAAAAAGAACAGTCAGCATTATAAATGACAAATATTGCCTGTCTTTATAAGCAGATGAAAGCACTTCAGTATTGGTTTTTTTAGTTAATGCAATGTTTGTTTGTACACTCTTTGGCTTTTTTAATACAGCCATCAGCAAGATGGCGGCGGCGATATTAGTAATGCCATCTGCCCAAAATAAAAGATTATAGTTTTTTTGCGCAAGAAAACCGCCTATGGTTCCCCCGAAAGCCCATCCTAAGTTAACAGCAAGCCGGTTTAAAGAATAAGACCTTGTACGGTTTTCAGGAATACTGTAGGCAGCAACAGCCGCCGCGTTGGCAGGACGAAAAGATTCATTGATAATGCTTAATAGTAAAACACCGATACAAAGAGGCACATAACCTGTAAGATAACCAATCGAGATAAACATAATACCACCGCCAAAAAGCGAAAAAATCTGCACAGCCTGGAATCCTGCTGCGTCTGTTATTTTTCCACCGATAAATGCGCCTATAATGGCTCCTATTCCAAAAAAAGCCATTAACAACCCTGCCTCGCCAATACTAAAGTGCAGCTTTTGGGTAGCATACACAGTCATAAACGGAAGCACCATCGTACCGCTGCGGTTAATAAGTATAACCAAAGAAAGATACCACGTTTCTTTTGATAAACCTTTATAAGTGTTTTTGTATAATTGTAAAAAACCAGGCATGAAGAAAGTTGAAAGTGCAAATTTTAAAATCGAAAATAATTTTTGCAGCCATAAAGACGCAAAGGCTCAAAGTTGGCCAAAGAAAAACTTTAAAGACTTAATTTTTTAGTAATTAGGAGAAGCCTTTGAGCTCGTTCCCGCCTTTGCGTCTTTGTGGCCTGTAGTTCTAAGATTTTACTCCTTCAAACTGGTCACCTTTATGCTTAAATAAAATGTTGAAAGTAGTTAAGCTGCCATAAACACGCGTAATGTATTGCTGCAGGTCAAACTTTTCTTCGTTCGTTAAAATTTTATGTGCATTTAACTTTTGTTCCATCACCCGCAGCCTGTCGCGCAACATAACTATTTTGTTGAAGAATATATCAATTGGCACTTCATTTTCTTTTAATGATTTGTCGCCCGGTCTTAATATTAAGACACCATTTTTCCACTTATCGCCTAATGAAACTGCTTCGGTTATGTCGCTCCATTCTCTCAATATCTTTATCAGTGCATCTTCAGCTTCGCTGAATGAAACATTGTATTCAGGTTCTATCTTTTCAATCACTTCAACAGCAAAGTCTTTGGATACCGGTTTTATTCCGCCTTCAATAAAACAAACGTCATAAATTCTTTTATGCAGGAGAATAACAACGCCAACGCCAAAAGATGGATGTTTGATTCGTGATCCAATTCCAAGTAATTCCATATAGATTTATTAAAATATTTATATAGCAGCAGTTATTCCTGCATTATTTGATTCTGGTTCATATATTCAGCAATATCGCGTTCATTGCTATTGTCGCTGTCAGATAGTGTCTCAATAATTCTCATTTGTTCGGCATTAGTTTTATTCTGGCTTAACTTTTTCTTTGCCTGTAAGTCCATTATTATTACTTCAAAGGCAACAATTTCTTTTACCATTTTCATTTTGTAATCTTCCGGCAAACGGTTCCATTGTTGTTTATAGTCAATTTCATAATTCTCAATTGTTGCCTCAAGCACTTCAAAAGTTTTCTCTGTATCAGTTATTAATTGTCCCTGACCATAAGCGTGAACTGAAAAATAATTCCAAGTCGGCACGTTCAACTCTTTGTCATAGTGTTTGGGAGAAATATAAGCATGCGGTTCACTGAAAATCACTAAAACCTTATTCTCTGCTATTTGTTTCCATTGCTCGTTTGCTTTTGCAAAATGCGAAGTCAGCATAATAGTATCGCCTTTTGCCGATACTAAAAAGGGTAAATGTGTGGCAGTCGGAAAATTATCTTTGGCAGTAATAATTGTCGCGAAACTGTATTTCTTCATAAAACCAATCATCTCTTCTCTGTCTGTAGTGAGAAAATTTTTTGGAATATACATTTCTTAAATGTTTGGTCATGCTTTGACTTGCTGCAATTAAATGATTTCCGAAAGTTCCAGCCATCGCATTTCCTTATCAGCAATTAATGTGGCGATCTCTCCTATCCTTACACTGGCTTTTTGAATTTCCTCAAAGGGTAAATTTCCTATTTTCTCCTCTAAAAGCTTCTTTTCATGCTCTAATTGTTTCATTTCTGTTTCAACCAATTCAAATTCTTTTTTCTCGTTGTAAGTCGCTTTTCTCTGGTTGCCGGTTACTGGTTTCTGGTTACCGGCAACCTGCAACCGAGAACTTGCAACCGATTCTGTAGATGCTCCGTTAGTCTTCATTCTGCCCAATTCTCCCCATTTGTCCTTACCTTTTTTCTCATTTGCCTTCAGCCATTCGCGGTATAAAGTGTAGTTGCCGGGGAAATCTCTTATTTCTCCGTCTCCTTCAAATACAAACAAATGATCTACGAGGCGATCCATAAAGTAACGGTCGTGACTGACAATGAGCAGACAACCCTGAAATTCGCTTAAGAAATTTTCGAGCACGCCAAGTGTAGGAAGATCGAGGTCGTTGGTAGGTTCATCCAGAATTAGAAAATTAGGATTTGTAAAAAGAATAACCAATAACTGCAATCGCTTCTTTTCGCCGCCGCTAAGGCTGCTCAGGTACGTGTACTGCTTATCTCCCGGAAACAGAAATAACTCCAAAAACTGTGATGCGCTCAGGCTTCCGCCTTTGGCAAGCGGAAAAGTTTCGGCAAACGTTTTCACGTATTCTATCAGGCGCATGTCTTCTTTAAACTCCAGCCCCTGCTGGCTGAAGTTGCCAAAGACTACTGTATCACCAATATTTATCTTACCGCTGTCGGGCTGTTCGAGCCCTTGCAGAATATTCAAAAAAGTGCTTTTACCAACCCCGTTTTTCCCTACCACACCAATTCTTTCTCCTTTGCTGAAAGTATATTCAAAACCTTTCATAATCACCTTTTCACCATAGCTTTTATACACTTTTTTTAACTCGGCAATCTTACCGCCGAGACGTGTCATTTTTACTTCTAACTGCAGTTGTGCATCTTCAATTTTCTTCTTGGCCTGCGCCTCCACTTCATAAAAATTATCCTGCCTGCTCTTGCTCTTTGTGGTACGGGCTTTTGGCTGTTTGCGCATCCACTCAAGCTCTTTGCGATAAGTATTTTTAGCCTTATCAATCGTGCTTAACTCACTTTCAATTCTTGCCGTTTTCTTCTCAAGATAGTTGGCATAATCACCGGTATAACTATACAATTCGCTCCGCTCCATTTCCCAGATCTCCTTGCTTACGGCATCGAGAAAATACCGGTCGTGCGTCACCAGCAGCAGTGTGATATTTTCACCGTTCAGGTAATGCTCAAGCCACTCAATCATCTCTACATCCAGGTGGTTGGTAGGTTCATCCATTATAACTAATGTATGCTGGTGTTCGAACCCGATACCAATTAATGTCTGGGCGAGTGCAACGCGCTTTCGCTGTCCTCCGCTTAAACTTGCAACATTTTGTTTTAAATGATGAATGTTGAGCTTGTCCATAATTTCCTTCACTTTACTTTCAAACGACCAGGCATTCAGGTCATCCATACGTGCTAACGCGTCGCTGATTGCCTGGCCATCATCCTCCTTTCCTAATTCTGCGGCTTCTTCTGCTGCTTCCACAGCAGCTTCATACTCTTTTATGGCAGTAATTACGGGATTCTCCGTATGAAAGATATTCTCCAGTATTGTCTTATTTTCATCAAACTTCGGATCCTGCTCAAACAGCGCTACTGTTACATCCTTACTGATCCATACAGTGCCGCTGTCCGGCGTTTCTTCACCGGCTAAAATTTTAAGAAGTGTGCTTTTGCCTACCCCGTTTCTTGCAACCAAAGCAATTTTATCGCCCTCATTTATATGAAAAGAAATATTATCAAATAATGGATTAACTCCAAAGCTTTTGGTCAGATTTTCTACTGTAACGTAATGCATAATAGCCGCAAAGATAAGGATGCAGCAGCGAGCGGGAAAGCGTAACCGGGAGAGAATTCGAAATGAGCTCCATTTCAAAAAATGCTATTTGCCCGAAGATTTATTGCAGTTAACAAAAGGACGGCGGAGAAACAACACAGGCTATTTATTTGAAGGTCAGGATAAGCAAAAATTTGGTTTCAAGGTGAGTAAATCTTATTTTGCACATAATGAATAAAAAAATAGAATTAATTGATTTTTTAAAAGGCTTCTCAATTTTTACCATAGTTGTCTATCATTTATTATACAAGTTGCCCCAGTCAACTGCAATAAAGAACGCATTGCTGATGGGAGGCACGGGAGTACATACATTTATTTTAATTTCCGGATTTGGTTTATACCTTTCTTATGTAAGGAAACAATTAAGCTTTTTTGATTTTATTAAAAAAAGATTCACCAAAATTTATTTACCATACATTTTTATTGTTACAATAAGCGCCCTGATTGCTCTTTTTATACCTATCTATAAAAATTCACTTTATGCCTATCTCGGACATGTTTTTTTATACAAAATGTTTGATGGAAACATCATAGCAAGTTATGGCTACCAGTTATGGTTTATTTCTACCATAATCCAGTTTTACCTTGTTTTTAATTTACTTGCTTATTTAAAAGGCAAACTTTCTCCCCGTGCATTTTTTATGGTTGGAATATTTACCTATTTTTTATGGGTTACGATTGTCTGGTTGTTGGGAAAAGAGAATTATGGAAACTGGAATCGCTCCTTTTTTCAATTCTTATGGGAATTTATGTTAGGTATAGTGCTGGCAGAACTGTATGCCCGCCGGGGTGAATTGTGGAAAATAAAGCAAATATACCTGCTATTGGTTGCTGCAGCAGGTTTTGTGTTATATGGTCTTATGGCATTAAAGATGGGCAGTATTGGAAAACTTCTTAATGATATTCCGGCAATGTGCGGGTATACCAGCCTGGCAATATTTATTTACCAGCTTGGAATAAAAGCAGTAAATAAATTTTTTATTTTTACCGGCCTTATATCCTATTCCCTTTATTTAACCCATGTTCTGATGCAGGTTATTATTTTATACATCCTTAAAATGACGGGAATAGGAGTAAACCTGGTTGCTGCCGCATTTATGTTAACTCTCTCTTATTTTGTCTCTTATCTGTTTAACAAACTTATTGCTAAGTATATCTGAAAAGAAGCTATATTCAGCAATGCACGCTTTATTCTTATGAAATCTATCTTTTTAATTATCTCATTTAATGTCTTTTGCCATTTATTTTCTGCTGCGCAAAAAACGGCTTCCCCCGTTTCAAAGTGGCAGGCTGTTATTCATCGTACAGATGGCAATAATATCATCTTTAATTTTGAGGAACAGCAGAAAAACAATAAGACTATTTTGTACATATTAAACGCGGGAGAACGGCTTCGTGTAGACAGTGTTCGTTTTACCAGCGATTCTGTTTTTATTAAAATGCCCCTTTTTGAATCTTCTTTCAAAGCAAAAATTACAGGTAAAAAATGGAACGGCTTATGGACAAGAGGAACATCAGGTGCGGAACAGGTAATGCCTTTTACCGCAGAGAAAAATAATGAGCGGTTTGAATTAAAAGATGGCCCGGCAAAAGTGAATATAACAGGAAGATGGGCGGCGAGATTCGCAGGTGATACAGCAACTGAAACAACTTCTATTGCAGAGTTTAGCCAGACAGGCAGCAGGTTAGAAGGAACATTTTTGACGCCTACAGGAGATTATCGTTTTATGGAAGGAGTGGTATCAGGCAACAAACTAAAAATGTCAGGATTTGACGGCAGCCATGCTATGTTGTTTACAGCAGACATAACAGCTAAAAATACTATAGAAAACGGGCATTATTTTTCAGGTTTTAAATACACTGAAGATTGGTCTGCTGTTAAAAATGCCAACGCAAAAGTGAAGACAGATGAAGCGGCTATGTACCTGAAACCGGGAGAAGAAAAACTGGACTTTCGTTTTCCGGATCTCAATGGCAATCCTGTTTCTATAAACGATGCCCGGTTTAAGAACAAGGTAGTAATTATACAAATAATGGGCTCCTGGTGCCCGAATTGTATGGATGAAACTGCCTTTCTAAGTGATTATTACAACAAAGAAAAAGAAAAGAAAGTAGAGATGATAGCATTGGCTTATGAATACTCAACAAACTTTAACCGTTCGCAAAAAAGCCTGGAGAAATTTCAGCAAAGGTTTAGTGTGCAATACCCGGTTTTAATTACCGGCGTAACGGTTTCTGATACTTTGCGCACTGAAAAAACATTGCCGCAGGTGACGGAAATAAAAGTATTTCCTTCTTCAATAATAATAGATAAAAAAGGTAAAGTAAGAAAATTTGACACCGGCTTTTTTGGCCCCGGAACGGGAGAGCATTACGAAGTTTATAAGAAAGAATTTTATAAAACGGTAAATACTTTGCTTGCAGAGGAATAAGCATTTGTAAATGAAGGTTTATACTTCGAATGCCTAACCGGATATTTTTTATCCTGCTGTTATTTTGATTTTTGATGAATTTTCTTTTAGTCTGAATTCAACAATTCGTTCTTCAGATTGAAAGTAATTGGCTTGTCAGGCGTACAACAGCGTATGGTTTATAGAAGGATTGGCGAAATGCTCATGCACAACTTTATAGGAGTCGCCTAAATTATAAAACAGGAAGCACCTGCAGGGCTTTATCAAACTTTTTCAATTTCAATATTCTGCAAACAGGAAGCACCACGGAGCTTATCTAAATAACATTGACCTTAACATAACAGCAACTGGCACATAAATATTATTACCCATACTATCCGTCATATAACCCTTTATATACTCATCAACAGTTTCAAAATTTGTTTTCATTTCTCAAAATTCGCGGTTTTATATTTTAAGTTTTTATTTCTAAAATGATTCATCTCATTTCCCGGAAGTTTTCTCCATAAAAAGATAACGATCATCTGTTTTGGCAGGTTCTGCTCTTGTATTAACATCTATATGCAGTACCGGAGCAGGCGATGTGTTATTAATGGAAGGCCACTGCGGCAAACCCGCACCATTTGGATTACCTGTCTTTATAAAATTAGCGAAGTAGGCCTGCATCGTTTCAGAGACTTTGTGATCGTCCGCAGTCCATGCGTACACTTTATTAGAAGACAAATTGCCCATGGCGTATTCTATTTCTGCTGAGTGAACAGCGCCTTTAGCTGTGGGCATTTTAGGAGCATTTGTACCTTTTTGTACACCGCCGGCAAGGCCGGCAACAGCATTGCCCATTTCAGCATTCATGGCAGGGCGCGGATGAGAATAGTAATAACGATAAACCGGCTTACCTCCTGTCTTTGCCTGCAGGTTCGTCCATCTCCACGTGCTAAATCCTATGAAGCGGTCACCTGCAAAATCTGTTGCTGCCTGCTCTACCTGCTCATCGCCTTCTGCATGATATACTTTCAAAAATTCGTTAGCTTTATCATTATAAAGTTTTTTTACTGCCTTTTCATAATTTTCTTTTGTAAGTGCGTCATTGCCCATTAACGTGCGGTAATTCATTTCTTCCGAATTCCAGCCAGCAAGTAACGGCACATGTGCCTGTTCTCCTGCTTCAAGTATTTCTGCAGGAGTTCTGGGAAAGAAATAGCCATCTATGGCCGGTGAGAAACGCATTACTCCAAACTTTACAGACGCTTTTAATAAAGAATCTGCACTCAATGTTCTTAAACCAGTTAATGAATTTGCACCAATAGTTTTGGAAAACTCAACACCTGTTTGCTCTGCCTGGCTCAGCTCCACAGGAGGAAGCGTACCCAGCAGAGAGCCGCTTTCCATGATGGCGCCAGCTATCAGATTTTTTGATAAAGGAGAAACCATTTGCGCACTTACAGATACAGAGCCTGCCGACTCACCTGCAATAGTTATCTTATCAGGATCTCCTCCAAAAGCTGCAATATTTTGTTTTACCCACCTTAAAGCGGAAGCCTGGTCTAATAATGCGTAATTGCCGGAAGAGTGATGAGGAGATTCACTTGTAAGTCCGGGATGCGCAATAAAGCCAAAAACGCCAAGACGGTAATTTACAGTAAGCGCAACGATCCCTTTTGCAGCCATACTCTCACCATCATATCTTGGTTCAGAACCATCGCCTGCTACAAAACCACCCCCGTAAAAATAAACAAGAACAGGCAAAAGTCCGGTTGCTTTTTTAGAAGGCGCCCAAACATTCAGGTAAAGGCAATCTTCGCTAATGCCGCCTGAGCGAAAATTCATGTCACCAAAAATTGCCGGTTGCATCGGGCTTTTGCCGAATTTGTCTGCTTTTAAAACACCTTGCCAGTTCTTTACCGGCTGAGGTTCTTTCCATCGCAAATCACCGACAGGCGGCGCAGCGTAAGGGATTCCTTTAAAAGAAAGAACGCCGCTTTTTTCTACGGTTCCTGATAACGTACCATTGGCAATCCTGACTTTGTGTTCGTTATCCTGGCCCATAACTGATATAAATGTAAGTTGCACTAAAATAATTGCAGGTAAAAGTAACTTCATTGTAATTTTTTTTAATCTACTCTCTCTTTTATAGACAATATTAGTTGTTTTTTTTCTTTTGCAAGTCCCTTGCAGGCGTGAGGAGAATTTTAAATAAAACGCTTTTGTGTCTTTGTACCTTTAAATTAATTTTATTTCCGTTTCTCTTCATCAAAATATTATTAAAAATTAAATTGCAACCTCTGTTAACGAGTAAAAATTAAACGCAGAGAACAGCAGAGGAAAATAAGCGGCGTGTCGCAAAGAATAAAAATTGGGACAATTCAAAAGTTTCTTTGCTGTTAGTTATTCCTGGCCTTTACGAATTTATTTTTTCAAGCCTTTTTTCAGCTTTACTATGAATGTTTTTTAGCCTGTTTTAAGCTTTTTATAAAACTTAATTTAAACATTTGAAGCTTCAGCATGACGATGAAGATAGCGATGATTATAAAAATAAGCATATCATGAATTACAAATCAGTTTAAAAGCTAAAGCTATTGTTTTGACAGACTTAAAACTGCACATGGCCTCTTACCCCAAAAACATGTACCGGCCCTCTGTCTTTATTATACCCCGGATTTCTTACAAATTGATAGTCGAGCGTTAACCAAAAGAAATCCGAGAGATTTGCATTATAGTAAGTTTCCAATATTGCTTCTTTACCATAATTCAGAGCGCCATCGCCGATTATAAAACCAGTGCCGCCGGCTTTTAAAAAATCTTTATGCCCTTTAGATAACCCGTTAGCTACAGCACCGATAGCCCAAAAATCCTTTGGCCTTTTCCATTTTGTGCCTTTTATACTCAGGCCTGCGTTGAGTGTTTTGTCAATTTCGGTAAAGGCCCATGTAGCATACTTGCCATCGTTCCAGCCTGCACGGGCAAATACACCTATGTCATTTGTCAGCTCCTGGTCTATGTTTAGTCCCATACCAAACTTTTTCCCTCCGTATCCATTGTTTTCCGCATTACCAGAGATAACGTCAGGCACATAGCTGTTGTTAGTTATTAAAGCTTTCATTCCTGCAGCATAAGAAGGCGCTTTTGAATAAGTATTACTGAGCAGTAACCGCACGTTGCCAGGCCTTTTATTAAAAAAAAGTGTATGAGCGAATTCTGCAGTTTCAGAATGAGCCTTTGAAATTTTATACTCCAGCAAAGGTGAATTGGCTACACGTGGTACTGCCACGGTTGAAGCCTTTATTGCCCACCTTGGCTTAATCAATTCAACAACAATTCCTTTGGTATATCCTCTTGTATCAGCAGGGTAATCCCATGCTCCGTTTGCCCACATGCTCCAGTTAAAAAACTGGCTTCTCGGATCTTTACTGTAGACATTATCATCAAAAAAATCGCTGACCGCAAATTTGCCCAGGCTAATCGTAATACGGCTCGCAGGTACTTTGCCTGCTATTTTACCTGCATCGTCTTCCACATATTCATAAGAGGTATTGCCTAACGGAAAGTATTGCTGCAAATAAGCGCGTGCAATAAAAACCTGCGGCTCTGCAGCGCCTACGCGATAAGTTTCACCGTTCAACGCACCTGCCACACCTGTTGCAAAGCTCAACCCTTTACCACCGGAAACCTCGGGATTAAAATAGATAGCTGCATTTTTCCATAACCTTCTTCCTAAGAATAAGGTTGAAGTCATGCTTGTAGCTGTCGGTTCTGCCGTATCTGCCAGACTGTTTCTTCCACTATATTTTGAAGGAAAGGCTGAATGTTTTTGAGCGATAACGGTAAGCTGAAAGTGATTAGTCCACTTTTTAGTGCTGTCGCTTTCAACTGATTGTGCTTTAAGTAAAGCCGAAACACCAATGCAAATTAATGTGAGCGCATTTTTTTTCATGGCTGCAAAAATATAAGCATATTTTAAACCGTGAAAAACTTTAAAAGCAGCTACGTTGCACAAAGAATTGCGGATAATAATGGATAGTCTTTCAGATATTATACAAAAACAGAAGATTTCTTATTTTTTTGTAAATGGTTATTAGCTACTATTGCAATTGCCTTTATAAATGATTAAATAATCAGTAAAATGCCGACGATATTAAAAAATCAGGATTAATTAAAAACGATACTTCATGAAAAATTATAAAACGATTTTTCTTTTAATAATATCTCTCTCTGATATACTCCTGGCCTCTGCCCAATCCCGTAAAGTTTCTCCTTTTGATACAACTATGTATGGCAGAAATGAAAAGGTTGGTAAATATGTAAAAACAAGAGGTTTTAATATGTATTATGAAATGTATGGCCAGGGCGAGCCATTACTTATCATTCATGGAAACGGCGGTTCTATTAACAACTTTCTTTACCAGATACCTTATTTTTCTAAAAGTTATAAAGTTATTCTTGCTGACAGCAGGGCGCAGGGTAAATCTGTTGATGTAAGTGATACACTTAGCTATGAAATGATGAATGACGATTTAAATGCTTTGTTAGATACACTTCATCTTGATTCCTGCTATGTAATTGGCTGGAGTGATGGCGGAATAAATGGTTTATTACTTGCAATGAGACACCCGGACAAAGTAAAAAAGCTGGTGGTAACAGGCGCTAACCTGTGGCCTGATACTACTGCTGTAGATCCGTCTGTTTATAACATGATCATAAAGATGAATGACTCCATAGCGAAGGTGAAACAGACACCGGAAATAAAGCACCAGCGAAAACTGATGCATTTATTATCATACGAACCTCATATTACTGTTCAGCAATTACACTCAATTGCTTGTTCCACGCTTGTTATCGGTGGCGATCATGATGTTTTGTTACCGCAACATACTTTGCTGATTGCACAATCAATTCCGAAATCTTACTTATGGATTTTGCCAAATTCCGGTCATTCGACACCTGTTTTTTATAAAGACCAGTTTAACGCTGCAGTCAGTGATTTTTTCAGTAAACCCTATAGGGTAATAGAAGGCGCCGGAAGGTTTCAGTAGCAGCTATCAATTTTTCAATAGCAGCTATCAATTATTGCATACATAGATAAAAGCTAACATTTACATCTAACTTGAAAGATACGTTTTAAGATATTTTGTATGTTTTTAAAAAAACTAATCGTTCTTATCTTTCAATCTGCCTTTTGAAACAAAATGCCTGTGACCTTTTTTATCTATCCAATAATATCTGGAATTGTCGTTAATATATATTTTCTGACCGTTAGGTCCCTGCTTTTCTTCATACACTTTATCTACTACATCAGCTTTGCCCTTTGCTGCTAATTCTGAGGTTTTGTTCCCTACTTTTTTTGCCGTTTTCTTAATAGCGTGGCCGGTTTTTTGAACACCTTTTTTTAAGCCGTGTGCCTCAGAAGTTGTGTCCTGTGCATGTACATTAACAGAGAAAACCCCGATTGATGCAGCGATTAAATAAGCAAAAATTCCTTTTTTCATAATTATTAATTTTATAGTTGCAATGTAAGTGTAAATAATTACTTTATTTTTTATCATGCTGTTAAGACTTTTTGAAGCGTTGCTTCACTTCCTGCTGATATTATTTGAGATGATTAACGGAAAACTATCAGACATTTATTAATGTTTTATTCCTCACTGATGCAGCTTAGTGTGACATATAAAGAATTTGGAAGTAATATTACCCGCAGGATTAAGTGGTGGCAAAGAAAGACTGTGAGAAATACGAGGGATTATTCGTAATGTCAGCCGCTATAATAAACAAAAACGCATTGATAGTGTAAATTATATCAGAGATAAGTAAAAAGTAAATACGGGTATTAAATGGCTTTTAACCCTAAAAAAGAAAGTATGAACAGCAAAGCAGCTTTACAAGGTTTTTTAGCAGGAATGGCAGGTGTTGCAGCTATGACCCTGTCAGAAAAATTGGAACAACTTATCCAGAACAACATGCAGGTAATCGTATCATTTCTTATAAAACAAGTTATTAGCAATCTAAATTTTACCGGATACAGTCCTGCTGCCATCTGTGATTTAAGTCATCATCCAAGAGTTAAACAAGCGGGCTATTTTTCGATTCCGATGACTCTCTTAGAGAATTGACGATATGAAAAAACCATCCAGTTCCTATTTTTAAATTAATGCTTGGAGATCCTCCAGCCCTTATTGACATTGATCTTGGTTTAACATCTTCCATAAATGTTATGTCAATTGGAATTTCTCCTTCATGAATAAGCTCACATCTTACCCACTTATAAAAAATATTTTCAATAGATTCTAATTTGCCTCTAAACTCTACACTTAATGTAACGTTCTTTTGAAAATCTCGAAAAGTCTTTCTAAATGCATCTCCATCCTTTTCCAACCGATATCGCTTTTTTGACACAGCAGCTATACAAACTACTGCAAGCAAAAAAGCACTTTCCTTCCTGTTATTACTCCATAAAAAATAGTGCATCTTCTAGTTTCTCCTTTATCTTCTCCATAATGCCAATTATGCATTTTCCGTCAAAATAATTGAAGAGCCATTTGTTCTGTAAGCAGAAGAGAAGCTGTTTTTTAATTACCCTTGTTGGAATTTGTACTTATATGGGTCTGCAGGACAAGGCCTTTTTGCAATGACATCGGCAGGACAAAGTATAGCAAGGCCAGGTTTTATGTCAGCCAATGTACGTAGTTTTGATCGGCTGGTTTATGCAGACCGTACGCAAGTAATCGTATCATTTCTTATAAAACAAGTTATTAGCAATCTAAATTTTACCGGATACAGTCCTGCTGTCATCTTTGATTTAAGTCATCCTGAGAAAAGACCTTAAAACCCCCGTAGAGCTTTTTTGTTATTATTCCTTAATCCATTTAAGAAGTTCTTCTAATTCTTTATCATCAATGTTTTCCTGTTCAGACTTGTCAAAAATGGTTAGCAGATAAACAGTAGTTTGAGAAATGTGTACATAAGTTAAAACTCTTGCCCCGCCTGATTTTCCTTTGCCTTTAGAGGAGATTGCTAAACGAATTTTGTAACAATTATTCCCAAGTGAAGCTCCTAATTGAGGCTTATCTTTTAAAAGCCCTAACAGTTGCTTGTATTCTAATTTAAGCGACGAATATTTTTTGGCCAGTCGCTTCAGTTCTTTTTCAAATTTAGGAATCGTTTTGATTTTATAACTCATCTAATAAATCTTCTGCGTTACGTGCCTGCAGCTTGCCTTCTTTAATCAAATTTATTTGCTCTATCGCTTCTCTTACGTCTTCCAATACTTTGGCTTTATAAGGAGAAAGTGGTTTTGCTTTTACAAAAGAAAAACTTTGTAATAATTCCATTACAAATGGAGCTTTGGCATCTTTTATATCTAATAGCACTTTCATATAAGGATTAATTTACTGTATCGTCCCTGATCTTTTTGATAACTATGTTACCAAATGGGGTAAAATTACAAAAAATGAATGAGGTATAAGTAGCTTTTTACATTTACTGCCAATCTTTACTATTATGTCGTAGGCCATCTGCTAATAGCCTTTTTGAAATCTTCATAAGACTCGGTTTCATGACCAAAAGGCTCATTCAAAAGATTTTTTAATTCCTCCAAATCTTCCTTCGAAAGTTCGTCTATAATATCAGGTTTACCAATTGCCGCAAAATAATCATAGTCTTCCTTCAGCAATTGCAAAAGATTTTCATCCTCCGTTGCAGTTATTTTATCAATCAATTCCTGTTTAAGCGAACTTGACATACAGTAACTTTTTTCAAATTTAGAAAAATAACGTTGATTATTCATTCTTTGTTCCTTGCATTACCATTTCTTGCAAAATAACTTATCAGCAATCCAAATTTACCGGACACAGTCCGGCTACCATGTTTGATTCAAGTCGCCCTCAAAGAATTAAACCAGCAAAGGATTTAATATTAGTGCAAGTAGTATGCTTAATATTTTTTGCCTTTCAATGGTTGCTAAAGTAAATAGCCGGTTGTCGAAAATTGGGTAATTGTACTTTCTCTTTATTGCCGGATTAATTGGTTTCGAATCCATGCACTTTGATAAACTCATCATATTCTTTCAAAAAAGTAGTTTTTGCATGATGCACTTTTTGGCTTTTAATATATTGAAAAACTTTTTGTAATTGTGATTCACTGACTGCATAAGCAGCATACCCGGTTTGCCATGCAAACTTTTCATGAATTAAATTTTGTTCATTAATCCAATGTGATGTACTTCCTTTTATTTGTTTTATTACGTCAGCAATCGATTTTTGGGGGTTTAATAAAAATAAACAATGCACATGATCAGGCATTCCATTAATTATTCTTACAGGACAGCCACTGTCGGTAAACTGGCCTCTAATGTAATTGAAGAAATTATGTTCAATACCAGGGTTTATTAATGGTTGCCTTTCTTTGGTGGCCCAGATGGCATGTACCCATAATTTAATAAATGAATGTGGTATATTATAATTTTAAAACCGTTGAAACGGTTATTGCTGTTTGTTTTCTTTTCATAGCCCATGGTTTAAACCATGGGCTATGAAATATTACAGGCAATAATTTAAATGGATTTATCCATTTCACTTTTTCCCCTCCACAATCCCTATCTCCTCCTCACTCAACCCATATAACTCATACACCAGCTTATTAATCTTTTCGTCTGTGTATGCTAAATATTCCAAACCGTTGAAATGGTTATCAGTGTTTGTTTTCTTTTCATAGCTCATGGTTTAAACAATAGGCTATGAAATATTGCAGGCTATGTTTGGTTGGATTTTTCCTTTAAAATTAAATGTAAGCGTTGAATAAGCGTGAAGGTTATCCATATTTAAAGTTTTCTGATTTTACCTGTTTGCAAATTCTAATTACCTACGTAGTGCTAATCGAAGGAGGCATACGTTTTAAAATGGCAAATAGTACAACTCCGTAAAGTACGAAGCCGGCAAAAATAAAATAACCCGGTTGCAGTGATGTATAGTTGATCGTTGTAGCAGTAAGGAAGCTGTTCTTAATGTTTAAATTTGAAAGCTGGCTTTCTAAAATACCATTCAGACCAATGTAAGTCATCAGGATGCCAACTACCATCACATCGGCCATGATCCATTTGTTTGACTCAAAAGCAAAATATTTTACGACTTTATTTTCTGCTAATTTTTCGCTACTTAATATGTGAACACCTGTTGCGAGCAGTTTCAAAACCGGGAAAACAATAACAAATACAAAAATCAGTATGCCTACCAGCACGGCATCGGGTTTTGGCTGTTTTACCAATACCTCAACAATGTTAAAAATGCTTTTACTTTGAAAAAACAGCACTTGGTTTTCAAAAGCTACCCTTTCTCCTAAAAGCATAAAATTGAGGGTTTTAATACGTGCATCAACCTCTATGATAGTTGCTGTAGCACCAACCGTTAAAAGAATGAGGGCAAACAGCAGCAATACAATAAAAAGTGGCGCATGTAAGTGAACTTGCTTTCTTAAAAACCACCACAGGCCAAGCGCAACTAAAACGCAGCCGAGCATAGCGTACGCATAGTTAAATGTGACTGTGCGAATGGACGATAACTGATTATTAATCGTTTTATTAAACTGATCTGCATTGGAAACATGATATTTACGGAACATATGATCGGTGACTGCGGCGGTAGTCGTTTCGGTACTATCGTAAGTTTCCGCTTCAAGCTGTTTTATTTTACTTGTGGTTATATTCTTCAGCCTTTTCTGACTGGACGGGCTATTAATCTTGGTAATAATAGTTTTTGCAAATGCAGGTACCTGTGCCTGTATTTGATTTGCGTCTACAATTTTATTAAATGCATATTTTTTCAACCTTCCGGCAAACGTGGTTTGCGGCTTGTTTATTTGCGCAACTGCCTTACTTATGAGCCCGTGAAGCTGTTGTTCAACCTGGGCTTGCAGCGCTTTCTGCTGTTGACGCGTCATGCTGAAATCACTTACCTGGTTGTTTACAACTGCCGCAATCTTATCGCGCCACTGATCAACCGAAAACAGCCCGAAGGTGATGTTATTCAATGTGCTGTAATCTTCTTTTATTTGCTCCTGCTGTCGGGATAGTGAGTGAAGGCGATAGCCAAAATATGCCTCACCACAAAGCAGGACACTTAAAACAAGAATAAGGATGATATTGGGCAAGCCAAATTTTTTTGCTGGCGAAGTGTGCCGGTCAGTATTCAAAGCGTTTAATATTTAGGTTGCTATATTTAATTATATTTTAAAAAAACCATATTAATGCGCATCGTACGGGGTAATAAACTTCAGTATCGTCGAAAGCACAAGCCCGTATAATACAAAGCTTATAAATATGATATAACCTGGCTGCAAAGCTGTGTTATTAGTAGTGATGATCGTCAAAAAATTACTGCGGACATTCATGCTTGCCAACTGGTTTTGTAGCAGGCCATTCAGGCCTATATAAGCCATTAATATGGCTATCACGATAACATCGGCCATACTCCACTTACCTGACTGAAATGCAAAGTACCTGATAATCTTATTTTCAGCCAGTTTCCTTTTGTTTAGAAGGTGAATGCCGGTGGAACTTAATTTCAAAACCGGGAAAAGGATACTAAATACCAAAATCAAAATACCAACCCCTATAGAATTTACCTCATGTTGTTTAACCAAAACCTCTACTACATCAAGTATACTTTTACTCTGGAAGAACAACACCTGATTTTTAAAAACAACATGCTCTCCCAAAAGTACAAAGTCGAGTGATTGAATACGTGCATCAACTTCGATCATAGACGCCGACAAACCCACCGCCAGCAAAATGAACGCAAACAGCAGCGACATGACGAAAAGTGTGGCGTGTAATTCAACCCTTTTTCTAAATATCCACCATAGCATTAAAACGATAATTATACAGCCAAGCATTGCGAAAGAATAATTATAGGTCGTAGCCCTGATCCTGTCCAACGATGAGGAAATCTTACTGTTGAATTCGTTCGTATCAGACAAGCGATATTTATGATATATCTTATTTGTTATTGAGTCATTTGCGTTGACTGCACTATCGAAATAAGCGCTGTGCTGCATAGCGGTAAATTTGCTCATCGCCATTGTACTCAACTGCTTTTTATTGGCAGGATTATCAACTTTGGCTATAATCGTTTTCGCAAAGCCAGGAACCTGCGCCTTAATGTCATCGGTATTAACAAACGTAGTGATAGCAAATTTTTTCAGCTTTCCGCTAAATGAAGTTGCTGGTTTATTAATAAGCGCTTCGGCTTTGTTAATTAGCGAAAGAATAATTTGCTGAACTTCCACCTGTAACTCTTTCTTTTGTTTAGGAGTCATTGTAAAATGACGAACCTGGTGGTTAACAATATTTGCTATCTTATCGTGCCACTGCTCCACGGAAAACAGTCCCAATGTAATGTTATTGACATTGGAATAATCTTCTTTCAACTCCTCCTGCTGATCTGACAGCTTATGCAGCCTGTATCCAAAATATGCCTCTGCACATAACAGCACTGTCAATCCTAAAATAAGCATTAAATGAGGCAAACCAAACTTATTGGTTCGTTTAGGTTTTTCTTCTGTAGTCAAAGTTTATCTAATTAGTGGTGTAATGTAGTAAAATAACAAAAAACCAAAAAAATTGAGATGCTGGATTCGCTGATCACCTCATTCCTAAATAACGAATAAATTGTTCTAAAAATTTTGACCATGCTAAAGGATAAAATTCAGAGAATATGCATATTTTTCAGTATTGTGCCAAGCCTTCCTTCACCTTCTGTCCATGGTACTTCTCTCTTAAAAAATTAAAAGCATTAATATTTAAACTCTATATAATCATTGAGAGATGACAGAAAATAATACAATAAGCCTCATACTGCTTAGTTTTTCATTTTTGATGTTTCCAAGTAAAGTTATCTTCCTGAAATTGCAAAAGGTAAAGTAAGATGAAAGGAAATACAATAAATATTTAGAAAAGGTTCGATCCAAGACTAATAAAAAAGACTTAAAACATCTAATAATAATGTTTTAAGTCCAATTACAGGTACCCGGGAACGGAATTGAACCGTCACTCCCGTTGCGGGGAACAGGATTTTAAGTCCTGCGTGTCTACCGATTCCACCACCCGGGTATTCCAAAAAAATCCCGCTGAATAAGCGGGATTAATTTGAGCGGAAGACCGGGCTCGAACCGGCCACCTCGACCTTGGCAAGGTCGCGCTCTACCAAATGAGCTACTTCCGCAATCATCAAATTATAAGAACTGCTATTTACTTTTTTCAGCTCGCTCACCTTTAATCAGTAACTGTAATGCGGGGTGCAAAAATAGCAAACCCAGCATTACAGCCAAATTTCTTTTCAACTTTTTTTATTTATACTTAGGCGTATATAAAGTATTGTCAGGCACCTCAACATCGGGCTTACCTTTATAGCGCATATCGTACAATTTGTAACACATGCCTAAAACAAGGGCTAACAAGCAAAAAAGCTGAACATAAAATAAAAATCTTGAAGATTTAACCCAGTCAAACCTGATATCTTTCTCTTTATGCTCCTGTATTTCCTCTTGTATTTCGTTTATCATACATTAAAAATTGCCTTGCAAAAATAAGGGAGAGCAATTAAAAATCATTCGCTTTGATTAATTATTTCAATAATTGGTTTTTAAATAAGTAATACTTTCAACAAAAGTCCCTATCCTGGCAATTTTCTAACGGTCGATTTTTTGCAGTAAAATTTTATAAGGCTTTACATTTTTTTCAGCCATACTTTCTGCTATTCTCTTTCATCAGATAAAATTGAGATTTTCAGATAAACAGCCGGAAAGGTTTTATAATCTTCTTACCTAAAATCTTAGTTTTACCCTAATGCCTGTAATATAAATATTTGGCAATAATGCAAACAAACCATAGATTTAAATATTAATAAACTTCTTTTACCTGTATGACTATTGCCTTAACCGATCCTACGTATGTTGAAAAAAAGAACAGAAGCTCTTTTGAAGCTTTTGTTTTAAAATTCATTAATGACAAAAGAGATATTCCTTTTATATATCTTTCTCTTCAAATTACTTTTACGGTAATACCTTTTGCTTTATACCTTTTTCTAAATAAAAATGTACAATGGTTTTTTTATGCAGGTTATTTAGCCGTAAATCTTATTTTTTTCATGGGACCTTATATTTTAATGCTTCATAATACCTGTCATCGAAAGCTTTTTAAGAAGAAATATTCCTTTTTAACCAAATACATTCATTGGTTTTTAGGACTGTTTTTCGGCCAAACTCCAGAAACTTATTTCTATCACCATATTGCGATGCATCATGCCGAAAACAATCTTTTGGAAGACATCAGCTCTACCATGAAATATCGCCGGGACAGCGTAAGGTCGTTTTCCAAATATTTGTTCCTTTTTTATTTTTTTGGCATTATGCATTTGTCTTTTTATTTCAGTAAGAAAGACAGAAAGAAATTTGCGGGGAAAGTGCTTGCAGGAGAAATCTTTTTTATCCTGTTAATGATTGCTTTGTGCTTCTTCAACCTGAAAGCCACACTTGCTGTTTTCATTCTGCCGCTGATATTTACCCGTTTTGCAATGATGGCCGGCAACTGGGCACAGCATGCTTTTATTGATGCAAAAGACCCTGATAATATTTACAGAAACAGCATTACCTGCATAAATACTGTTTACAACAAAAAATGCTTCAATGATGGTTATCATATCGGGCATCACCTTCGTTCATCTCTCCACTGGACAGAAATGCCCAACAATTTTTTACAAAACATAGAAAAATACCGGCAGAATAAAGCGGTGGTTTTTGCAGGCCTCGATTACTTTCAGATATGGTTTCTTCTTATGATAAAAAATTATAAATACCTGAGTAAAAAGTTTGTATCTCTCGCAGATGAAACGCCTTCTGCTGAAGATATCCAAAATCTTTTAAAAAGCAGAACGAGAACTGTTATTGATTATGTGTAGTCTGAAATGAACCATAAAAAAAGTTTAGAGTAATTGTCATATTGTACCGAAAAATACACATTGTTCGTTATTTTACTACAGCCTCTAATTTCAAAAAAATGAGAAGTTTTTTATTATTATTAATTGTTGCCATCCTTCTAAATTCTTGCACCAAGACCGACAAAAGTATGCTTAATAGCCCTTGTACAGACTCTTGCACCGTTGTTCAGGGACGTTTTATCACAGGGAACAACGAAGGAGTAGCTAATATACCAATTGAAATAAAATCGGAAATTCGTCCTACTCTTGGATTAGGGCAAACAACTATAAGAAGAATAGCATCTGGCACAACAGACAACAATGGCTTTTATTTTTTAAAATTTGGACTTAATGAAAGAGAATACGGTCAAATGGCAGATGCTTATATTTCTATGTACTTTAACTATGACAAATCAAGATTTGTTCCTGTTACCGGCTATGAAAATTTTGGCACATCTGAATCGTTAGGACCTTTCGCAAGAAAGGACACTCAAATAAACGCAAATATTTACCTCACAAGCAGAAGCAAATTAAAAGTACGCCTTGAAAATTTTGTCCCCATTCAAACCGGGGATAACTTTTCTGTACTTACTTCCTGCGGAGAAGGACTTGAAAGACATTATTCTGACGGTGGGTTAATTGAAGCTAATCAACAGATAACTGAAAAAGAAATTGAGGCTTGTGGAAATGAACAAACTGTACTTTATATCAGAAAACGGAAAAACGGTGTCACATCATCTGCAAGTACAACAGTTTTAACTCCTACCGGACGGACAGCAGCCATTACTTTTACATATTAAAAAACAATACGTAATACATTTTCATTTATTATTCAAATCATTCTCTGTCAAATCCTGCTTTTATTGCATCAATTAAAAAAGCCTGACAGAAAGCTTTTATATTTGAAAATATGATTCAACAATGGTTTAACTGGCGCACGCTGCTTACTTTGTTTGCTGTCTGCATCGTTACCGGTACTATCTTTTATTCAGATTACCTGGCTAAAAAAATTGCTGCCGAAGAAACGCAAAAGGTAGAAACACTGGTAGAAGCGCAGAGAACGATTATCAATACATCAGATCCGACAGTTCTTAACCTTGCTGCCCAAATTTCAACAGAAAATAATGATATTCCTATTATCGAAACAAATGAAAAAGACAGCATTACAAACAGTTATCGTAACCTTGACTCTGCAAAAGTGAATGCTGATAAAAATTACCTGCCCGAAAAGCTTGCCAATTTCAAGCGTTTACACCAACCTATTATTTTACGGCTCACCGAAAAACCCTACACAGCGAACAAGTATTATTATGGTGAAAGCCGGCTGCAAAAAGAAGTCCGGTACTACCCTATTATCCAGCTTGTCATTATTGCTTTATTTATCATCATAACTGTTACAGCGCAGAGAAGCCGGTATCAGAATACGCAAAACCAGGTTTGGGCAGGCCTTGCTAAAGAAACTGCACACCAGTTGGGCACACCGGTTACAAGCCTCGAAGGCTGGGTGGAAGTATTGCGGGATATTCCGGGAAATGAAAAAGTGGTTCCCGAATTTGAAAAAGATGTCAATCGTTTAAAACTGATCTCAGACAGGTTTGGAAAAATCGGAAGCATTCCAAAGCTTGAACAGCATAACCTGGTAGAGCAGATAACCATAATGGTAGAATATATAAAGAAAAGGGCAAGCGGCAAAGTGCATTTTACTTTTAATACCAACGGTGAAAAAATTATCCTTGCCAATATTTCACCTCCGTTGTTTGACTGGGTTATTGAGAATCTTCTTAAAAACGCTCTTGACGCCATGGAAGGAAAGGGAAAAATTGATGTAACGCTCAAAGACGAACCTTCTTCCGTAGTAATTGATGTAACGGATAATGGCAAAGGGATAAGCAGACAAAATATTTCAAAAGTGTTTAAGCCAGGTTTCACTACCAAAAAACGTGGCTGGGGACTCGGCCTCACCTTAACCAAACGTATAGTAGAACAGTATCACCGCGGGCAGATTTTTGTAAAAAGCTCAGAAACAGGCAAGGGAACTACTTTTAGAATTGTACTTAATAAGTAGTTTTTTTAGAGTGAATGATTTATTACATTTGCGGCATTACATGCGGTGGTGGCGAAATTGGTAGACGCACTACCTTGAGGTGGTAGCGCCGTAAAAAGCATGGCAGTTCGAATCTGCTCTACCGCACAAACCTTCCTTTTATAGGAAGGTTTTTTTATGTAATTTTTTTAATTATAGCAAGTAGCATCAGCTTTAATATTAAAGAAAGAAAAAAAATAATTGTTAACAGGCAGCATAACTTTTTTCAGCATCGTTGTGTCACTCACTTGTACAGCAAATCTTTTTTCAGCTTTTTCCGCATCACTTATAAACGATTTTAATTAATTAATCGCTTAATTCTGCCATTTCCAAAAATCATTTATATCATCAGATTCAGATTCATTTTAAAAAAATACTGCTTATAAACCTTACTCTTCTTACCTACCTTTACACCTCAAAATTAATTACCTTACTAACTAAAACTGATTGTTACAATGAAAATTACAGTAGTAGGCGCCGGAGCCGTAGGCGCTACCAGCGCCGATAATATTGTTCGCAAAGAACTGGCTGAAGAACTGGTGTTGCTCGATATTAAAGAAGGCATTTCCGAAGGCAAAGCACTCGATATGACACAAACTGCTGCCCTCTTTGGTTTCGACACACGCATTACCGGCTCTACAAATGATTATGCTAAAACGGCGGATAGTGATGTGGTTGTCATTACTTCAGGCCTTCCGCGCAAGCCGGGAATGACGCGTGAAGAGCTTATCGGCACCAACGCCTCTATTGTGAAGGGCGTAACAGAAAATCTTTTAAAATGTTCACCCAACGCTATAATAATTGTTGTCTCTAACCCGATGGACACAATGACTTATCTTACCCTCACCACCAGCGGTTTGCCTAAAAACCGTATTATTGGTATGGGCGGCATTTTAGACAGCGCGCGATTTAAATGTTATCTAAGCGCTGCTTTAGGCTGCAGCCCGAATGATTTAAACGCAATAGTGGTCGGCGGTCATGGCGATACTACTATGATACCTTTAATTCGCTTTGCAACCTGGAACAGTGTTCCTGTTACAGCGTTTTTAAGCGAGGAACAACAGCAAAAAATTGTTGCAGACACGATGGTTGGCGGCGCTACTTTAACCAAGCTTTTAGGTACGAGTGCATGGTATGCGCCGGGGGCTGCGGTTGCAGCGTTGGTTGAGAGCATTGTACGTGACGAGAAGCGATTGTTTGCCTGCTCTGTTGGCCTCAACGGTGAGTACGGTCAAAGTGATATTTGCTTAGGTGTACCCGTTGTAATTGGTAAAAACGGATGGGAAAAGGTTGTAGATTATAAGCTAAACGAACAGGAACAATCAACTTTTAGTAAAAGTGCGGATGCCGTAAGAAGTATGAACGATGTGCTGAAAACATTATAAACCCCTGCCCTGAAGGGAGAAGAAAGACCTCACGGGGTAAACCTGGCGGTGTCTTTCTTTTTTTAATAAAACAACTGATTATCTTTATAAAATCTTCATTAAAGGTACTCGTAACTACGTTTTGCTAATAACGTTTTGCTAATCACGAACTGAGCTGAAATTGCTGCAGCTAATCCTGTTACTCCTTACATTGCGTCAAAGAGGGATTTTTTCTTTCAGTCATACTTTCATCACCTTCAACAGCTTCTATCAACGCCTTTTGCATATTGCGGCATAACAAGCGAAAGTATAACATACGCAAGAAATACAACCGGAACAGCCAGCCATTTAAAAACTATTCCGGCTAAAACAGAAACAGCTATGAGAATTAATTTAGGCAAATCATTCCTTACACTAAGCTGCTTAAATTTAAGCGCTATCATGGGTAACTCAGAAATCATTAAATAGGCAACAACTGCTATTAATGCATACCAAAACCATGCATTTAATAACAGACTGACAGCAAAAGAGGCATTTGAGTACCAGTAAATTAATGGAAAAGAAGCAATAAGCAAACCTGCAGCAGGTATTGGCACTCCTTTAAAGCCGTAGGATTGTTCGGCATCTAAATTAAACCTGCCTAACCTGTAGGCTCCGGCACAGGGAATAATAAAAGCAGGAAGCAACCATACTGCCGGGATATCAAGGCCATTTTCATGCTGCGCATAAGATAACCGCAAAAACTGGTATACGATCATACCGGGAGCTACACCAAAGCTTACCAGATCGGCGAGGCTGTCAAGCTGCTTTCCCATTTCAGTATTTACCTTCATTATTCTAGCAACTAAACCGTCTAAGAAATCAATGACAGCGGCAATACCTATAAATACTGAAGCCCAATAAATCTTTTCGGGCAGCATCAGCATCAATTCTCCCTCCTGGCTGGTTAGTGATACCATACCATTTTGAAGAATAAAAACAATTGCTATGCAACCAAAAAAAAGATTTAAAAGTGTAAATATGTTAGGTAATTGTTTCATAATTCGACTACGGACGGCTGATGATGGACGACATAACGTTTTCCATTGATTATTTTAATTTAAAATGAATTTTTTGAATTTTATATCAAATAATAATTAATATTAAGCAAGAGCCCAAACGCAGTCTAATCTCTTTTCAATCTTAAAAAAAAACATACATCCATGTCATTAGCGGTCTGTCGTCTTTTACTTCATCAATTCTTCAATTTCCTCAACCGTGACAGGAATTTCCTTCATCAGATCAATATTTCCGTTTTCCGTTATCCATACATTGTTTTCTATACGCACGCCTATTTGCTCTTCTTCAATATAAATTCCCGGCTCAACAGTAAGTACCATTCCCGCTTTAATAGGTTCTGTACGTGTTCCCAAATCATGCACATCAATGCCCAAATGATGGGATATACCGTGATATAAATACTTTTTGTAAGCCCGGTTTTGTTTATCTTCATTTTTTACGTCCGACTCCTGCAAAATTCCGATTTTTATAAATTGGCTTGTAGCTTCGTCACCCACTTTTTCTGTATATTCAACTATTGAAATTCCGGGTTTTAAAAGACCTTTTGCATAGTTGTGCAAATGTAAACAGGCATTGTATACTTCCTTTTGCCTTTGCGTAAACTTTCCGTTAACCGGTACTGTACGAGTGAGATCTGCGTTGTATCCACTGTAAGTCGCGCCAAAATCCATCAATATTAATTCTCCGTCTTTACACTGCTGATTGTTGGAAACATAATGCAGCGTTCTGGCCCTGTCGCCGCTTGCAATGATGGTGCCGTACGCTTCTCCTTTGCTGCCGTTTCGCAAGAACTCATGCATTATTTCTGCCTCGATTTCGTATTCCATTACTCCCGGCCGGATAAACGATAATAATCTTTTAAAAGTTTTATTTGTAATTAAAATAGCTTTCCTTAATACTTCAATTTCATCAGGGGTTTTAACCGCACGTAAGCTCTTTAAGATTTTTGCGGAGCGATCATATTTATGCAAAGGAAATCTTTCCATAAATTGTTTTGCGTACCGATAATCTCTTGTTTCGATTAAAGAACTTTTTCTATCGTTTTCGTTTGTATTTAAATAGATATTGTCAGCCAGATGCACCCATGTTTGCAATAAAGCATCAATAGTATCTAACCATACTACAGTTTTTATTCCTGAAAGTTCAGTTCCTTCGTTTTCCCTTAATCTTTTTCCGTCCCACTTTTCTTTTATTTCTACCGAGCGGAGCAACACCAAGACTTCCCGGTATTTTTCCTCCGGATTACCAGGAAAAAGAATAAGCATGGTTTCTTCCTGGTTTATACCTGTAAGCCAATATAAATCGCTGTTCTGAACAAATGGATACAATGCATCACCGTTAGAAGGCATCTCATCATTACTGTTGAAAACAGCAATGCTGTCCGGTTTCATTTCTTTTACAAACCGTTCGCGGTTTTTTATAAAAATCGCCGGATTTACAGGAAACTGCTTCATATAAAATGCTTGATGAAATGCAAGATACAGGATTGGAAACCTTATCCTGAAGGGAGAAAATTAAATTATTTAAAAAATACGGAAGTTGCCTTTAGGGGCGGAGGATTTATTCTATCACTTCTATATTTTTCTTGTATTTCTTCTGGTTAAATACAAAAGTATCGTCAGGAATATCAGAGCTGGTATTTATATTTTTAAGGTTAAACTCAATGGTATTATTACTTTTGTCAACAACCTTTGCCCGCGTAATCATCATTTTAGTTTTGTCAACAAAAACGTTTACTTTCTGAAAGTTTTTACGCTTATCAATCGGTGTTAACTGAATTTCATTAAAATTTCCTGCTGAAGAAATAAGCTTATAAGTAAAATCTTTATTGTAAAAATCTGTAAGCAACTTTTGAGGAGACAATTCATTATCTTCTGCATCTGCGGAGGTTACAGTTACCTCGTCGTCGCCGTTATAATTCCATGTTTTGCTGCCGTCACTGAAGATTTCTTTCCCGCCATCTTTAATGTAGTATTTGTTTCCTTTTACAGCTATTTTACCATTTACATTATTATTGATTTTACCGGAGCGGGATTTTGAGAGCAAAGTAAAACCGGCATTTATTCCTTTGTAAGTTTTCACTTTAGCTTTTACAGCATCTAATATTTTTTTAGCAGCGGGATCATTTTGGGCTTTTGCCGAACCTGCTGTCATTGCAAGCGCTATCAAGAGAAAATATATCTTATTCATTATAATCATTTGTATTTGCAAATGTAAATGCTAAGATAGTAAGCCAGACAGTTTGTTTACTTTTAGGTTTGTTAAAAGAGGGCAAACCAAAAAGTAATATTCATTTCGGAACAATTATTAGCCGCCTGAAAGACAGGTGCAACTAAAACCTACAATGGATTTGTAAACATTTTTTGAGAAAGGGCAGCGTCATGACTGTAGATATCATCTCTGAAATTAAGGACACCGTTTTCATCTACCCAGGCTGTGTTATAAGTAATAAGCACGGGTACAGGATCTTTCACTTTTACGTACTGTTCCTGGCCGCTGTTCATAGCTTCATCTATTTTTTCAGGCGTCCATTCGGGTTGGTTGCGCAAGAGATAATTGGCCATTTTTACCGGGTCGCTCAGTCTTATGCAGCCATGGCTGTACGCTCTTTTATCCTTGCTGAAAAGACCTTTGGCAGGCGTATCATGAAAATATATATCAAAGCTGTTGGGAAATAAAAACTTTACTTTTCCCAAAGAGTTTTTGGGACCCGGCAATTGCCTTACAGTAGGAATGCCGTCAACAGGTTCGCCAACTTTTTCCATTTCATTTTCTGCCAGGTAGTTCGGGTTTTTTTCTATTGATGGCAGTACTTCCTTTTCAACTATATCGTACGGAACATTCCAGTAAGGACTAAAAACAATCTGGTTAAGATTACCGGTAAAAATGGTGGTATTGTGACCTTCTTTTCCTACCACAACATTCATATCAAATTTTTTAGTTTTTCCTTCATAAACGTGCAATACAAACTCGGGCAGATTTACTGTTATCAGGTTGCCGTCTGTATTATTGAGCATCCAGCGCATTCTGCCCATATTTATTAATATCTGTTCAACTCTTTTAAGAGCAGGCACGTTCATCTCTTTTACCAGGGCTGGTGTTACAATACCGTCAGGTGTTAATCCGCGGCTTGTTTGAAATGCCTTAACAGCATTTACAAGCTGGTCATCAAAAGTTTGTGCAGTATCTCCTGCCGGCATTTCGCCTGTTGCCTGCAGTCTTTTTTTAATGGCTGATACCGTTAAAGAAGAATCACCTTTTTTTATCTTCTTTACAGTTGCATCTATTGGTTGCCAGCCGCCTTTTTTTACAATATCATCATATTTTCGGAGCTGATCCTGCAGCAGCTTATACGATGGGTTTACATCACCGTAGTATTTATTGTTTTTGTGTTTTTTGGTAAGTAAAGAATCAGCATAAGCCAGGGCATTTTCTTTTTTAAAAGGAACAAACCTTTCTATTTCTTTACGTTTTATTTCACCGCTCTTATAATTGTCCTGCATATATTGAATAAAATGTCGGGTAAGCGTTATCTCAGTGTTTGCTGCAGATGCAGCTTTAAGCGAAATGGTATCCGCACTTACTATAGCATTCATTTTTTTCTTCAGGGCTTTGTCGTCGAGCGAATTGTTGCTGCTGTAGGTCGTATAATACTCATGCAGGTTCCAAAAGCTGCGGCCCTGCTCTGTTGCTCCATCACTGGTAAACCATGCAAATTCATAATTACGGGCATTATAAAAACTTCTTATTTTCCTGGATAAAATATCGTCTAATTTTTTTTCTGTAATAAAATTTTCTACCTGGCTGCTGTCGAGAAAAAGATCAGAATAAGCATTTGAAGCATTGATGCTGTAATCTCTTTTAGTTATCTTTTTTGCATTTTCAGTTTTATCAGAGTCATCTTCAGCGGCAATTTTTTTATCATTTTTATTGTTTTTGCAGGCTGCAAGTAAGATAAGAAATACAGCGTAGATTACTATTTTTTTCATGTTAGAAGTTCAATAATCAAAAGCCATGCCTTTAGATTTGAAAAGAATATTGTAATAATAAAGAGTATTGCAGAAATGTGATTACAAGGATATTTTGAAATTATGTTTTTACAAAATATTAAACGACAGGAAAAACGAATTGTTATCTTACTAAAGAATAAGTTTTTTTAACCACATAGGCACAATAGACTTTACATTTACTATGTTTCTATGTGCCTATGTGGTTAAGATTTCTAACTACCAGCCTGTGTTTCCAGTTCCATTACTTTTTCAAACAGGATTTCGTACTCTTTATTGAGGCTTTGCAGTTTTTCCTTAGCTTTTTTGTAATCGTTTTCCACACTGACAAATTTCTTTTTATCAGCATAATTTTCAGGAGCGGCAAGCGCCTGCTCCAGCCTTTCTTTTTCGGCGGATGCTTTACTTATAGCTTCTTCTGTATTTATCAGCTGCCGCTGTTGTTTTTGTAATTCCCTCTGCAGCTCACGATTTACAGGAGTATTATTTACCGGTTTTTGGCTGGCAGCTTGCACCGGCTTCACTTCTTCCTTCTTTACATTTTCTACTTTCGATTTTCCATTTTCACTTTTTTTCTCCGCTTCTATTTTTGCCATTCTTTCATTCCATTCTGCCCATTCGTCGTAAGTGCCTTTAAATTCTTTTATTTTGTGATCAATGATTTCCCAGATTTTATTGGCAGTTTTAGAAATGAAATACCTGTCATGGCTTACCAAAATATAGCTTCCCTGGTACTTATTAAGGGCATCAGCAAGCAGCTCAACACTATGCATATCAAGGTGATTAGTAGGCTCATCAAGCAATAAGAAGTTTGCTTTGCTTACGATTGTTTTTGCCAGTGCAACTCTCGCTTTTTCGCCCCCGCTTAAAACCTTGATTTTCTTTTCTACGTCGTCACCGCCAAACAAAAAACCGCCCAGCAAAGAGCGAAGCTCCATTTCGGTTTTTTGGCTGCCGGCGCCTTTCATTTCTTCTAAAATGGTATTGTTTAAATTCAAAGCTTCTAACTGGTGCTGGGCATAAAAACTTTCATCAACATTATGCCCCCAAACTCTTTCGCCTTCAAAAGGCTCTGTGCCGCCAACCATTCTCAGTACGGTAGATTTTCCTTTTCCATTTGCCCCGATTAAAGCAATTTTATCACCACGATCAATTTCAGCCGAGGTATGGTCAACTATGGTGAGATCGCCAAACTTTTTGCCTGCATCTTTCAGCGATACCAATACTCTTCCGGGCGTTTTATCAACTAAAAAGTTTATTCGTATATCAGGTCTTTCTATTTGCACGTCTTCTATTACATCCAGCTTGTCGAGTCGCTTTTGTACGCTTTGCGCCTGAGCAGCTTTACTTGCTTTGGCTTTAAAACGTTCTATAAATCTTTCCTGCTGGCGTATATAATCCTGCTGGTTTTCAAAAGCCCGTTGCTGCATATCAACCCGTACATCTTTTTCTCTCTGGTAATAATCATAATTACCTGGATAAATGTGCAGTTGGCGCTGGTACAGCTCTACAATCTTATTCACCATCCTGTTAAGAAAAAACTTATCATGGCTTACAATTACAACACTTCCTTTATAATTCTGCAGGTATTTCTCCAGCCATTCTATAGAGGGCAGATCGAGGTGGTTCGTAGGTTCATCCAGCAGCAAAACATCGGGAGACTGCAGTATCATCTTGGCCAAAAGAACGCGCATTCGCCATCCGCCGCTAAACTGTTTGTAAGGCTTGTTTAATACATCGTTGCCAAAACCCAGACCATGCAATACTTCCTCGGCTTTGTAGTGAATGTTGTAGCCATCCAGCACATCCATTTCATGCAAAGCATCAGTATATTTTATCAGCAGCTCTTCATTTTCATGATCTTTCTCTAATTGCTTGCCTAATTGTTCAATATCTTTCTCCAGCTGACGCACTTTTTCAAAAGCCCCCAGCGCTACTTCTGTTATGCTTTCATTTGTATCAAAACCGAGTAAGTCCTGGTGCAGGTAGCCGATTGTTGTATCACGGCCCTTTTCTACCGTGCCCTGCGATGGTGCATATTCGCCCACTAATACTTTTAGTAAGGTAGATTTGCCCGTTCCGTTATAACCGATCAAACCGATGCGATCACCGGGTTGTATGTGCCACGTCGCCTCGCTTACGATTGTTCGGGCGCCGAATTCAAATGTAACATTTTGAAGACCTATCAACATAATTTACCCCAAACCCCTGAAGGGCTTTTATTTTAATTTACAAAATATCCCTTATTTTATTCAGTACCCTTTCTGGGTCAGGGGTCACAAAAGTAAGTCAATGCGTGTGGATGGCAATTTGATTTACTTTTGCACAAAACTTTTTAACATGAAATATTTGCTGATGGTGGCGATGGCATTTTTGACAGCGTGCGGAGGTTCAAATAAAAAGGCAGCGGAAATAAAAAAAGATGAACCCCTGGCTGCAAGTAAAAATTCGGCAGATTTTAATGATAAATTTACAAGCTTGCTTAACAGTTATTATAGTTTAAAAGACGCGTTGGCGGCGTCAAATGATACATTGGCTGTCTCTAAGGCAAAGGCATTGACAGCAAGCGCAGGCAATCTGAATTTAAAAGAAGTAAAAGCAGACAGCAGCATTATAGAAATGGCCGGCCAGTATGTAGGCTCGGTATCGGCTGAAGCACAGGCGCTGGCTGCAGAACCCACACTGGAAGAAAAGCGCAAGTCTTTTCAAATGATCAGCGACAATATGTATGATTTGGTAAGAACAGTTCATTTTGATAAAGAAATTGTATATCACCAGTTTTGCCCTATGGCTTTTAACGATGCCGGCGCTTTTTGGCTAAGCCCGTCTGCTGATATAAAAAACCCTTATCTGGGCAAAAAAATGCTTACCTGTGGCGAAGTAAAAGATTCAATAGACTTCAGGGGAAAATAACCCCAACCCGAAAGGGCGGTGCAAAGCACTCAAACTAAACATTCTTAAGATTTTTTAGCATTTGCATATAAACAAAATCAATAAAAATATTGTCTGTAGCAAAAGGCCGGGAAGTTAAGTTTTTTTATGGAACGGGCATTTGTTCATTGTGCATTTTTGTAATAACCAGGCAGCAATAAGGGCAGATTTGGCCCTATTAAGAGCTGCATGTCGGCAGCAAAAATGAGATTTTGCAATTCTGCTGCATAAGATCTGCCCAAAAAAAGCAGAAAGGGAAGCACCTGTGGAGTGTATTGAATATTTTCCTAAAAATATTCCGCATACAGGATGCTCTTATGGAGCAAAATGAAAATTTAAAAGAAGTGTGGCGGCAGCATTTTTACGGTATCTTTTCATTCATCAAAAGTTGCGGATATTTTGGCTGTTGATATAAAAACTGTTTAAAGCTTAGCAAGAACATAGCAAGGAAAACTGAAGCTGATAATTGATTTGCTGATGAACGAAATGCGTCGCAACGATGATGCCACGAAGAACAAATGCCGGTACCAAAAAATTGTGTTTAATATCTTTCAGGTTACACTATTTTAAAGCAGATTTAATTAATGAAAAAGTTTTGTTTTCTCGCGTCTTGTGCTGTTTTGTTTTATATCAATACAGATGCGCAGCAGAAATATACGCTTAACGGCTATATAAAAGATTCCCTTACGGGAGAAACTTTAATTGGCGCAAATCTTAATATTCCCTCAGCCGGAAAAGGTGTAACTGCTAACTCATACGGTTATTATTCTTTGACGCTTTTAAAAGGAATATATACTTTATCGTGCTCTTTTGTTGGTTATAATACTAAAATAGTATCAGTTAATCTTAATACTAATCATGAGAGAGACATTTACTTAATTCCCTCCAATATGATTATGCAGGAGGTGACGGTAACAGGGCACCGGCGGGATAATAACGTAAAGACGGCACAAATGGGCAAAATTGATCTGAGCATGGAGACAGTAAAGTCAATGCCTGCGTTATTTGGTGAAGTTGATATTTTGAAAACATTGCAGCTATTGCCGGGTATTCGTAATTCCGGCGAAGGAAATTCGGGTTTTTATGTACGGGGCGGCGGTCCCGATCAAAATCTTATCATTCTCGACGACGCAGTAGTTTATAATACAGGACATTTATTTGGGTTTTTCTCCATTTTTAACTCAGATGCTATAAAAAGCGTATCGCTTATAAAAGGCGGAATGCCTGCGCAATACGGCGGCAGATTGTCGTCAGTAGTAGATATCAGCATGAAAGATGGAAACATGAATAAAACCCAGGTGGATGCGGGCATTGGTTTAATCGCTTCCCGTTTTTCGATACAAGGGCCGCTGAAAAAGGATAAAGCTTCTTATATTGTTTCTGCCCGCCGTACGTATATTGACCAGCTTGTAAAACCTGCCATCAGCAAAAGCAGCGCTTTTTATGGTTCGGGCTATTATTTTTACGATTTAAACGCCAAAGTAAATTATATCTTTTCCGGTAAAGACCGGATATACTTAAGCGGTTATCTTGGCCGTGATGTTTTTAACTTTAATAATGCAGAGCGTTCTTTTAAAGTCGCTGTTCCATGGGGCAATTCGACTGCTACATTTCGGTGGAACCATATTTTTAACCGAAAGCTTTTCAGCAATACTTCTTTGGTTTATAACGATTATAAATTTTCATTTGGCGCTTCGCAAAATGATTTTAATATTAAACTTTCTTCAGGTATTAAAGATTTAAACGCTAAAACCGATTTTGATTTTTACCCGTTGCCAAATCATAAAATAAAATTTGGCGCATTATATACTTATCACCGGTTTTTACCTAATATCTTAACTGCGCAGCAGGATACAACTGTTTTTGCTCCAAACAATGCTAACAAGAAATATGCAAATGAATACGCTTTATACCTGCAGGATGATTGGGACATCAGCAATAAAATAAAAATAAATGCCGGGCTTAGATACGGAGCTTTTCAACAGGTTGGTCCATACAAAAGCTATGTGACTGACCAGAACGCTAACAAGCTTGACAGCACGGTTTATAAACCCGGTCAGAATATTAAATACTATGGTGGTTTAGAGCCGCGTTTCACTGTCCGCTATGCTATAAATGAAGAGTCTTCTGTAAAGGCTGCCATTACGCGCAACCTTCAGTTCATTCACCTGGTTAGTAATGCGGGCACTACTTTGCCGACAGATCTTTGGGTGCCAAGTACTTTAAATGTAAAACCGCAAATAAGCTGGCAATATGCTGCCGGTTATTTTCGTAATTTCAATAACAACACTTTTGAAACATCAGTTGAATTGTATTACAAAAAAATGCAGAACCAGATTGAATACCGGGAAGGATACACACCTTCGCTGAAAGACCCGGAAGAAGAATTTGTGTTTGGAAAAGGCTGGAGCTACGGAGCAGAATTTTTTATAAACAAAGTAAAAGGAAGATTATCAGGCTGGCTGGGCTATACCCTTAGCTGGACATGGCGAAAGTTTCCGCAATTGAATGACGGCAATAAATATCCTACAAAGTTCGACCGGCGCCATGATCTTTCGCTTGTCGGAATTTACGAGATTAATAAAAAATGGAAAATATCTTCGGTATTTGTATATGGCTCGGGTAATGCAACTACCATTCCTGAAAGATTTTATTTTATCAATAATACCCTGACACAGGAAAACAGCCGTATAGACGCTTACCGTCTTCCTGCCTATCACCGTATTGATTTTTCTGCCACATTAACGCCAACACACAAGAAGAAAAAAAAGTATACTGATAGCTGGGTCTTTAGTATTTACAATGCTTACAGCAGGCAAAATCCTTATTTCATTTATTTCGATCAAAACGGAAATGCAGCAGATGGAAGCCTGAAAGTAGACGCGAGACAAGTTTCTTTATTCCCCATACTTCCGGCAATTACATGGAATGTGAAGTTTTAGGACGACCTACGATTGATTTGATTACAGTATCTTAATGAAAAGCAAAACCATGAATTATGATCCACAACAGTCCTAATAAAAACATGCTGCTAAAGATCAATCATGGCAACTATATATGTGTTGGGACAAAAACTTAGTAAAAAAGATGGGTGGAAATTCATCTAAATCAACAGTTTTTATCGGCCCATTCATAAACTTCTTCTATAGAGCAAGAAATTGTTTTACATGACGTTCTTAAATGTAAAGGAGGAATATCTTTTTCATTTCCCCACACAGGAATAGTCCTATATCCTGGCTTTTTATACTGATCGTGACTAGAAGATGTTCTATCGTAACGGAAACCTTTAAAAATTAAAAAGGCGACCCAACACTTTGTTGGGAGCGGTCTAAAATTTCCCATTATTTATGCCGCTTCTATAGTTAAATGCTTCACTTTGCCTTCTACGGCATTAAAATTTTGAAGCTCACCTTCACCATCTACATATACTTTAGAAAAATCTTTATTTCTAAATTTATTAAATTCCCAACCGTTTAACCTAAGTTCAATTTCTCTCTTTTTAGGAGACAGCGAATTCAGGTAGCCAAAATATTCGTTTATAGAAAATTTCGCTAATTCTATAGCCTTTTCTGCAGTTTCCCCATATCCTGAAATTTGTAAAGCAGGAAAATAAATAATAAATTGCTTTGTATCTGCGTCTTGAAATTCCACAGCGTTTAAATTTCCTGTTACATTATTTTTATTGATATGGAGATTATCATGACCTCTGGTTTCTTTTATACGAAACTCCGTAAGTTTTCCGCTCATTTTAGTTTTTTTTATACCTAAATTCTTATCAATCAGATATACAAACTGCAATACATTGCAGGTATGAAATCTAACTGCAATAATAACACACATATTGTTCCTGTGCTACATTTTAATATATTATTGCTCTTATTAAATTTATTGTAATGGATTTTCGTATAATCCTATTAGCTCCCAAATCGCGGTTCTATTATTTCTTATATTCGATCCTCACCACCGCATTCTTTTTCTCTGTGGAGGTAATAAACAATTCATACCGTTTTTCGCCTGCGGTAAGAATCATTAAGGCTGTGTTGGGAGGTATGGAGCCCAGGTTTTCTGCTACCATTACAAATTCGTGTACAGGAGAACCTTCATCAGCTTTTATTGTAAAGCTGATTGGCTTATCTGTTAGTGTTTTATTAGAGACAATAAGTTCATTATTGTGATAGACGGAAATACGGTCCCCATCTATTTCTCCATTATCGTACAATTCTATTTTAAACTCTTTGGCAGAAGTAGTAATGGTTTTAACAAGATCATTATCTCTTGTTTTTAGTATTTCCGGCTTGGGAAGCACCTTTACAACGGGAGGAGGCGGAGCTGCAACAGTGTCTTGTTTTTTAGGTTCGTTAACTGTTTGCGGCGGCGGAATTATTTTTTGATCTGATTTTACTGCAGGGGTTTCTGCAGCTTTTGGCTTGGTAACCGATTTCTTACGAGCAGCAATTTTTGCTGCAGGTTTGTCTTGTTTTGCAATAGGTTTAGCAGGTTTTACAGCCGGGTTGGCGGATTTTGCTGTTGGTTTATCCGAAGGGTTTGACTCAGCAATAAGATTGCCTTCTGCTCCTGGTTTTAAGTGTGCTTTTCTGCCTGATTTCTTATCCCTTTTCCTCAGTTCGTTTTCTCTCTTAACCAGGAAATCTTCTTTATAAAAATCTGTTACCGTTGATTTTTCAAGGTAAACTTTTCCGCTGCCGCAGTCTGTTCCGCTTTTTAAATTGCGGCTTGAGTAAGTGCCCGTCAACGTTTCAATATCACCCATCTTGTTGTATTCAAGATAACAAGTCATTAAGCAAGGCTGACTCTGAGAGTCTATTTTAACGTCTACTAATTTAATTTCATTCAATAAAATATTATTAGTCTTTTTTGTGTAGATACCTTTTGCTTCGGCTTTGCCATAAAAAACGGTGGTTTTGTAAGAATAGGTGACGCCGCTTAAAGCATTATTCTTAAGTTGCTCTACCTGTACTTCAAATTTGTACCGGTCTTCCGCGAAGCCAAAAACATTCTGTACAAAATAACCTTTCCAGATGCCGGTCATGTCCTGGGCAAATGATCTGATGGAAAATATAAATAAAAAATAAAGCAGCGTAAAGCTATATCTCATATAACAAAAGTAATTGTGCTGTCAGCAATGAGGGTATAAAGAAGCGTTAAGGTTTATGCCGGATAAAAAGAATTAGCAATATCATTAAAAACTATTTTACTGCAATATATAAGAATTATTTATACTCCCCGAAAACGTTTCTTAAGGCATTTGATATTTCGCCAAGCGTACAAAAATTTTCAACTGCACTTATTACCAAAGGCATAAGATTTCGACCGTCTGAAGCGGCTGCAGAGATGTCAGCAAGATTTTTTTGTACTGCACCAGTTGAGCGCAGCGCTTTTAGCTTGTTTAATTTTTCGGTCTGAATGCCCCTGATGCTGTCATCAATTCTAAACCCCGGAATACTATTGATTTCCTGCACTTTAAATTTATTTACCCCTACAATCACCTTTTCTCCTGTCTCAATATCTCTTTGATAGATATAAGCGCTTTTTGCTATTTCTTCCTGTATAAATCCATTTTCAACTGCGTTTACACTGCCGCCCATTGCATCTATTTTTTTTATCAGTTCCCCGGCTTTCTGCTCAACCTGCGCTGTCAGATTTTCCACGAAATATGATCCTGCCAGCGGGTCTGCTGTGTCTGCTGCGCCGCTTTCAAAACCCACTATTTGCTGGGTGCGCAAGGCTATGCGTGCCGCTTCCTCCGTTGGCAGGCTAAGCGCTTCGTCGTAGCCGTTTGTATGCAGACTTTGCGTACCGCCTAATACCGCTGCTAATGTTTGGATAGTTACCCGGCTGATATTGTTGTGCGGTTGTTGTGCAGTTAATGTGCTTCCGCCGGTTTGTGCATGAAAACGAAGCATCATCGCTTTTGGGTCAGTTGCTCCGAGTTCTTTCATCATTACCGCCCACATTTTTCTTGCGGCCCTGAATTTGGCTACTTCTTCAAAAAGATTATTGTGCGCGTTAAAGAAAAAAGACAAACGCCTGCCGAAAACATTAATATCGAGACCTTTTTGCAATGCAGCTTTTACATACGCTTTTCCGTTGGAAAGCGTAAAGGCAATTTCCTGTACGGCAGTGCTTCCCGCTTCGCGGATGTGATAACCGGAGATTGAAATAGTATTCCACTTCGGAAGCTCGTTGCTGCACCATTCAAAAATATCTGTGATGATGCGCATGCTTGGCTTGGGAGGATAGATATACGTGCCGCGCGCAGCATATTCTTTTAAAATATCATTTTGAATCGTTCCCGTTATTTTAGACAAATCCGCTCCCTGTTTTTTTGCTAAGGCAACATAAAGGCCCAACAATATAAAACCGGTAGCATTAATGGTCATGGAAGTGCTTATATCTTCTAACTTTATATTGTGGAATAATGTTTCCATATCATTAATAGTGTCAATAGCGACACCTACTTTTCCAACCTCGCCTTCAGATAAAGGATGGTCGCTGTCATAACCAATTTGGGTTGGAAGATCGAAGGCAACGCTTAAGCCGTTTACTCCCTGTGAAAGCAGGTAATGATACCTTTTGTTGCTTTCCTCAGCCGTTGAAAATCCTGCATATTGCCGCATTGTCCACAATCGCCCGCGATACATGTCTGCCTGAACTCCGCGAGTGTAAGGGAATTCGCCGGGAAGTTCGGTTGACAATTGTTTGTTAGCAGATGACAAATCACAGGAAGTGTAGACGGGTTTTATTTCGATGCCGGAGTCGGTATGTTTTTTTTGGTTGTTCATATAAATAGTCGTTAAAATTCCCCTTTGGGGATTAGGGTTCCTACATCAGCTTCTTCGCTTCATAACTCAAAACTTCACCTACCACTTCGTGCAACTGTCCTTTTTTATCTGTCATTAAATATTCGAGGAGTAATTTGTTGAGGTCTAAACCGGTAGCATTGGGAGGCAATGCAGTTGCCAACTGGTTAACGACAAGCATATTTTGTTCCTTCAGGTTTTTAAGAGCATTCCATGCATCAGGCGTCACATAAATCTGCTGCGAAATATTGTAATCATATTCTTCCCTGATGCTTCTTACCAAAAGCATCTGCATATCACGGGCGCTAATGCCGTTTTGATTAACCCTGCTGATAAGATTGGGCAACGCAATCCTGTCTACCAATAAAGTCAATCTCTCATACGCCTGCAAACGAAGGGATCTCGTTGCATTATCAGGATTTAGGTTTTCCTGCTCTGTTTTATCTTTTTTGTTTTGCTGGTAAGAAAGGTAAACTATAAATGCTGCAACTAAAAGAACTATTATAATTACCAGTACTGTCGTTGTAGTATCCATTCTGTTCGTTTTTACAAAAATACTGCAAACACTTTCATTTCTTTGTTTGCTTTAACTATTAACGTTTTTGGCAGGAAATTATCAATAGTACGGTAGCAATCTTTGACCTTCAGCTATATTTCTCTTTAAAGATTTCTGGCTAAATTCCTCTTTAAATCTTTTTAACTAAAATAGGTTGTTTTGGTAAACTTCATTTATTACCCCGCCCATCCTTCCCTGTCAAGGCTTCGGTATTGAATAGCCTCTGCAAGATGCTCTGCTTTTATATTTTCACTTGCAGCAAGATCTGCAATGGTGCGTGAAACTTTTAGGATTCTGTCGTAGGCACGTGCAGATAAATTCAGGCGTTCCATTGCTTTCTTAAGTAAAGCTTCGCCAGCCTGGTTAATGACACATACTTCGCGAAGCTGCTTACTGCTCATCTGGGCATTGGCATACGTTCCGGGCGTTTCTTTGTACCGTTCGGTTTGTATGGCTCTTGCTTTAATGACCCGCTCACGAATAGTGGCAGACGCTTCCCCTTTACTTATGTTGCTAAGCTCTGTGTAAGAAACAGGCGTAACCTCCACGTGCAGGTCGATACGGTCCAGCAAGGGGCCGGAAATTTTATTGAGGTATTTCTGAACAGCTCCCGGCGGGCAGGTACATTCTTTTTCAGGATGATTGTAGTAACCGCACGGGCAAGGATTCATGCTGGCTATCAGCATAAAATTTGCAGGAAAATCCATAGCAACTTTTGCTCTCGAAATAGTTACCCTTCTTTCTTCCATCGGCTGCCGCATTACTTCCAGCACAGTTCGTTTAAACTCAGGTAATTCATCTAAAAATAAAACGCCGTTGTGCGCTAACGAAATTTCGCCGGGCTGCGGCACTCCTCCCCCGCCGACGAGAGCGACATCTGATATGGTATGATGCGGACTCCTGAACGGGCGCTTATTAATAAGTGACGCATTCTCAGGCAGCTTACCTGCAACACTATGTATTTTTGTTGTCTCCAAAGCCTCCTGCAAACTTAGTGGGGGCAGCACCGTCGGAAGCCGTTTTGCTAACATGGTTTTACCTGCACCGGGCGGCCCTATCAATATGGCATTATGCCCGCCTGCGGCTGCAATCTCCAATGCACGTTTTATATTTTCCTGTCCTTTTACGTCTGTAAAGTCAAGCTCAAACTCGTATTGCGTGTTAAAAAATTCTTCTCTTGTATTTACATCAACAGGTTTTAAAGAGTTCGGATCAGCAAAGAAATCAATTACTTCCTGCAAATGTGTGACGCCATATACGGTAAGATTATTTACCATGCCGGCTTCCCGTTCATTCACTTTCGGAACGATCAGTCCTTTAAAGCCTTCTTTGCGTGCCTGTATGGCAATGGGCAAAGCGCCTTTAATCGGCTGGATAGCGCCGTCGAGGCTTAACTCTCCCATGAGGACGTAATCTTTTAATGTATCAGCATTTTCAATTTGTTCGCTGGCAGCAAGTATGCCGACTGCGATAGGAAGATCAAAAGAAGAACCGCTTTTCTTTATGTCTGCAGGCGCCATGTTTACCACAATCTTTATCCTCGGCATCCTCAATCCGTTGCTTTTTATGGCGCTGTCTATTCTTTGCTGGCTCTCTTTTACGGCTCCGTCGGGCAATCCAACTAAAAAATAACCCTGGCCTTCACTCACATTTACTTCAATCGTTATGTTTATTGCCTCCACACCATACACCGCACTCCCAAACGTTTTTACCAGCATCAAGTTAAAATTGAAAATATAAAATCGAAAATTGAAAGTAGTGAAAAGGAAGGAAAGAGTATGAATTTACCTTTTATCTTAATTCCGCAAGCTAAAAAAGGCAATAAGCTTAAAACCCCCTCTACAATTAAGTTTCAGGGGTTTACAGCCTTATTTATTATTCACTTATCTGAGTGATTGCACAAATATCTAACACTGTGAAAGTACAACAATCTAACCAACTCATCAATCCTTTTGGCGGCATTCAATTCGTGCTGTTATACCTACATCTGCCAATACACTCGATTACGACAATGTGATTTTGGAGAATGAAAAAAGTGATGCCACCAAGACTTATAAAATGACTGCCGGCTATCAGCCCGGCATTGCTGCTATGGCAGAGAGATAGTTTTTATAGAAGGACGCGGGGGCAATACTCCTGCTGCCTGCAAGATGGATGAAACACTTAAGGAATGCTTTAAAGGGTTAAAAGATAATAGTATTCATATTAAATACTTTCGCAGTGATAGCGCCGCTTATCAGCAATCGGTAGCAGAAGAAGCAGAGAAGAACTGCACTTATATTTATATCCGTATTGATGACTCCCAAAGTCTTCGCGATGCCATTAAAGATATACCTCAAACAGAGTGGAAACCTGCAATCATTAACAATAAGAAAGCAGAGATGGCAGATACACCGTTCTTTCCCTTTAATGGCAAAAAAGCATACCGTGCCGTAGTAAAACGCCGCAAAAGAAAAGATAAGCAGTTTGATGTCTTTACCCAAAGCCCTTACGCTTACTATGCTATAATGGCCAACCATGAAACTGCGGAAGCAACCAACCTTTATGTAACTGAATTTTACAATAAGCGTGGTGATATCCAAAAGCTAAGGCAAATAGTTGAACGGATTTTAGGCTTGCGGATTTTAAATAATTATCCTTTTTATTTAAAAAAAATTCCTGCTCATACTTTTATGTGTTTTACTAAAAATGACAGCACTTATCACAAGCCATCAGACGAATTAAAAACTTTGGATTTTGTTAATATGTCCCGGCTCGTAAAAGGTCTTCTGCCAGGAATAGAGGCTATTGTTGAGGGAGTGGAAACACCAAAAAATTGAAAATTAACTTCCTTGTCTGCCTGATGGTATTACTGCAAAAATCTTACTCCGCAGTTACAGCAAGACTATGAATAGCAGTCGCCATCTCCTTTATAAGCGTCGGATCTTTTTCTATAGCATTTCCTATTACAATCACATCTGCTCCGGCTTTGCAGTTTAAATAAGCTTTTTCAGGGTAAGTAATACCGCCGCCGATAATAAGCGGTATTTCTATATGGCTTGCTACCATCTCGATCATGCTTTCGGTGATTGGTCTTTTAGCGCCGCTGCCTGCATCCATATAAATTAGTTTCATACCAAGCATTTCGCTTGCCATGGCTGTACACAACGCAATTTCATTTTTATCAGAAGGTATGGGAGTCGCGTTTGATATATAGGAGACAGTTGTAGGTGCGCCGCCGTCAATAACCATATAGCCGGTAGGCATTATTTCAAGACCGCTTTTACGAACAAAAGGCGCGCTTACCACATGTTGGCCAATCAGCAATTCTGCATTTCGCCCCGACACAAGTGAAAGATACAAAAGTGCATGTGCATATTTACTTACCTGCGCAGGACTTCCGGGAAAAAGAATGACAGGTATATCACACAGAGATTTTATCTGCTGAATGCACTCATCGAGGTTATTGGAAATAATTAAGCTTCCCCCGACAAACAAATAATCAACCTTTGAATCAATTGCAAGTGTAACTAACTTTTCAATTTTATAATTATCAACTTTATCGGGGTCAATCAGTACTGCAAGAGACTTTTGACCTTGCTGTTTATTTTTTACAAAATGCTGGTAAAGCTTGTTCTTCATGCAATTGGTTGTCGTGTGCTTGCAAAAATGCTGATTTTTTTTGTTTATCAACGCATTTTTTCTATTTTAAAATACGATACATTATAAAATATAATTGAAAATTAAGTATTTAAGGTGAAACATTCTTTCAACTTTTGCTCTATTTTACTTTGCACCAATTAAATGTCATCCATTTATTTAAAAATTAAGCGCTGTTTAGCACATAAATTTTTCCACATTGTTTTTCCACATCGTGTTAATATTGAAATGTGTATTTGTCAGTAATCGCTGGTATTTTCGTAAACCCGTTTCACTTTTTTTAAAAAGAAAATTATGATAAAATATCTTCAGTTTACTATAAAAATTCCACTATGAAAAATTCACAAAACAAAGGTCTCGGGTTTCAGCGACGCTTTACTAAAGAAGGCGTATCGCCGTTCGATATGTTTACGTATGACTATCGCACCAGTATTATCCGCAACCCAAACGGAGAGGTTGTATTCGAGGTAAAAAATGTTGAGGTTCCCATGCAATGGAGCCAGATAGCAACAGATATTATTGCGCAAAAGTATTTTCGCAAAGCAGGTGTGCCCCAGCCCGACGGAAGCCCGGGCAAAGAAACTTCTGCCAAACAGGTGGCCCATCGCATGGCCAATTGCTGGCGCGTTTGGGGCGAACGGTATAATTATTTCAACAGCCCCGAAGATGCACAAATTTTTTATGAAGAACTGGTGTATTCTATTTTAAACCAGGCGTGTGTCCCCAACAGTCCGCAGTGGTTTAATACAGGGCTGCATGAAAGTTATGGTATTACCGGCAAGCCGCAGGGACATTACTTTGTAGATCAGAATGACGGGCAGCTTAAAAAATCTACATCAGCTTATGAAAGGCCGCAGCCGCACGCCTGTTTTATACTAAGTGTTGAAGATGACCTTGTTAACGACGGAGGCATTATGGATTTGTGGGTCAGGGAAGCACGAATTTTTAAATATGGTTCGGGTGTAGGCACAAATTTCTCCAACATTCGTGGTGAAGGAGAAAGATTAAGCGGCGGCGGCACTTCGAGCGGGTTAATGAGCTTTTTAAAAATAGGCGACCGCTCTGCAGGAGCTATTAAAAGCGGCGGAACAACACGTCGTGCTGCTAAAATGGTTTGCTTAGATCTTGATCATCCTGAAATTGTAGATTTTATAGACTGGAAGGTTGAAGAAGAAAAAAAAGTAGGCGCGCTGATAGCTGCAGGCTATGCCAGCGATTATGAAGGAGATGCTTACAAAACAGTTTCAGGCCAGAACTCTAATAATTCAGTTCGTATTCCCAACGAATTTTTTGAAAAGCTTGAAAAAGGCGAAGACTGGGAATTGAAAGCGAGAACTGACGGACACGTAATGAGAAAAATCTCATCAAGAGAATTATGGAATAAAATTGCCTATGCTGCCTGGAGGTGTGCCGACCCCGGCGCGCAATATAATACGACTATCAATGAATGGCATACATGCCCGCAAGGCGGTGAGATAAGGGCATCAAATCCCTGCTCAGAATACATGTTTCTCGACAATACAGCCTGCAACCTCGCTTCTGTAAACCTGAGAAAATTTCACAACGATGACACCAATCTTTTTGACGTAGAAGGTTTTGAATATACCTGCCGTTTATGGACAGTTGTGCTTGAAATATCTGTTTTAATGGCGCAGTTTCCAAGCAAAGAAGTTGCACAGCTTTCTTACGACTACCGCACTTTAGGTCTTGGTTTTGCCAATTTAGGAAGTGTTTTAATGGTTAGCGGTATTGCCTACGACAGTGAAGAAGCACGCGGCATTGCCGGAGCTGTCTCCGCTATTATGACCGGTGTAAGCTATCGCACAAGTGCAGAAATTGCTAAATACCAGGGAGCTTTTGCACGGTATGAAGAAAATAAAGAAGACATGCTGCGTGTGATGCGCAATCATCGTGTGGCTGCTTATGACGCAGACAGCTATGAAAAACTGAGCATTAAGCCACAAGGTATAAAAGCACAATATTGCCCTGATTACATGCTGACTGCTGCCTGCAAAGCATGGGACGAAGCTGTAGAAATGGGTGAAAAATACGGCTATCGCAATGCACAAACCACCGTTATTGCTCCAACAGGTACGATAGGTTTGGTAATGGATTGCGACACCACAGGTGTTGAGCCTGACTTTGCTTTGGTAAAATTTAAAAAACTAAGCGGCGGCGGATATTTTAAAATAATTAATCAATCCGTGCCGCAGGCATTAAAAAATCTTGGATACAGCTTGAAAGAAGCCAATGCCATTATTAAATATGCTGCAGGCTCAGGTACTTTTGACGGCGCGCCTTTTATCAACCCGCAGACATTGAGCGAAAAAGGTTTTATTGCCGAAGAAATTAAGAAACTGAGCGAAGCGGTAAAAGCAGCTTTTGAGATTAGCTTTGTTTTCAACCGTTTTGCCTTAGGCGAAGCATGCCTCGAAAGATTAGGATTTACGGCAAAAGAATACAGCGACTGGAATTTTAATCTGCTGGAAGCGCTCGGATTTACAGATGACCAGATTGATGCTGCCAACGATTATATCTGCGGCACTATGACTGTAGAAGGCGCTCCTTATTTAAAAGAAGAACATTTGTCCGTTTTTGATTGCGCCAACAAATGCGGTAAAAAAGGCGAAAGATACATTCATGCTTATGGTCATATACGCATGATGGGTGCAACACAGCCATTCATAAGCGGCGCTATTTCTAAAACCATCAATCTTCCAAACGAAGCGGCGGTTGAAGAAATAGCTGACTGTTACATGCTTAGCTGGCAGTTAGGCTTAAAGGCGAATGCCTTATACCGCGACGGCTCGAAGTTGTCACAACCGTTAAGCAACAAAAGTGACAAGAAAAAGAAAACAGGAGGAGCTAAAGAAGAAGCAGAACAACCTGTAACCGGCAACCTGCATTCCAAACCCAACATTGTTGATCTAAGTAAATTAACTGTAGAAGAGTTGCTGGAAGAAGTAACTAAGCGAATGCATGATTCTCCCGACACCCAACTGAAACGTAAGCTAAGCGAAATTGTGCAACGCAAGTCTTTGCCCGGAAAACGCCGCGGATTTACCCAAAAAGCAAAGATCGGCGGACAGGTAATTTTCTTACGCACCGGCGAATACAGCGACAATACATTAGGCGAAATATTTATTGATCTTGCAAAAGAAGGTTCTACCCTTCGCAGCCTGATGAACTGTTTTGCCATCGCTGTTTCTGTCGGTCTGCAATATGGCGTACCTCTGGAAGAGTTTGTGGAGAAGTTTGTGTTCACCAAATTTGAACCTGCCGGCATGGTAGATCATCCAAATATTAAAACGACGACTTCCATTGTAGACTTTATCTTCCGCTGCCTTGCTTACGAATATACGGGCCGTACAGACCTTGTGCATGTATTGGATAAACCTGAAATAAGCAATCTTGGGGATGAAGCAGAAGAAAAGCAGGAGGTCAGCAGCTTGAAAGTTACACCTGCCTTACAAACAAACAATGTACAACCTGCTCAAAAACAGTATAAAGCAGCCTCTCTGAAGGTAGAAGCCGGGCTGGATGCAGTAAACGCGGCAGCTAAAACCATGCAAAGTGATGCACCTGCCTGCAACGTATGCGGGCACATTACTTTGCGAAGCGGCACCTGCTACAAATGTTTGAATTGCGGTAACAGCATGGGCTGCAGCTAAGGCAAGCTAACTTTATGATCCAAAGACCTCTGATACTTATTTCAGAGGTCTTTTTAATTATCGTAATAATAAAGAAACAGCACAAATAGTTGCTTAGGTAATTTTGCCCGCCCTGTCTGTTTTTAACTACTTTTGGAATCACCAAATATTTAAAATGCAGATTTCCTTTGCTTACGATAAAAAATTAGTTATACAGGCGCTTCGTTATCATTTTATTAACCGGTTCGAAGTACGGCTTCTAATGATAGTGGTTAATGTATTTGCCATTTTTGCGGCAGCAATGTTTTATTTTCACAAAGTTTCTCCGTTTGCATTTTTAGTCAGCTCTTTATTATGGATAAGCTTAATGATTGCTTTCTGGTTTATCCTGCCCAATACGGTTTATAAAAAAGCATCTACTTTTCGCGACAGCTTTACAATGAACTTTGGAGAATACCGCGTACGATTGGAAAACGAGCGGGGATTTACCGAATGGAACTGGGAAAAGTTTTCAACTTATATTGAAAGCCCCCACTTTATTCATTTATATTTCGACAGCAAATCTTTTTTTTTGGTGCCAAAGGCGGCAGCAGAAAAAAACGACAGTCTTAATAACCTTCGAAAATTGCTGCGGGAAAAGATTGTAAAAAAAACAACTTAGAGATCTTTTTCCATTATAACATGAGGAATAGTAATTTCTGTAAATTCTTCACCTGTAGTATTATATCCAAGTTTTTCATAAAATCCTACAGCATTTTTACGCGCATGCATCATTATTTTTCTGTTGCCTCTGTCGCGCGCAATATTTTCAGCAAACTGCATCAGCACCCTGCCAATTCCTTTACCCTGCAAACCTGCTTTTACAGCCATTTGCCTTAACTGCACGGTGGTTGCATCAACCTGAATAAGCATACAGCAGCCTAACATTTCATCATCTTCGTAAGCTGCGATTAACAAATTATCTTTTTCTTTCTTAAGATCTTCATCAGAAAATTGAAGCCCTAATGGCTTGCGCAAAACCTGCGTGCGCAAATCAACCATTTGCTGATACTCCTTCGTTCCGTAATCAATAATTTTTAATGGCATAAGTCGCTTTTTCTTAGAATTTAATTAATCCTTACAAAAATATCATTTATAGCTTGGTAAAAAAAGCAGATGCTATAAAATAACATAAGAATTTCGTATAAATATTAATGCACAACGCTGCCTGTTTGCTTTTATGTGCTTAATACATTAGAATAAGTTCAGTTTATAAATTTGCCAAAGGAAACAGTCAATAAAAATATTGATAAGAACCTGCCGGCAGAATTATTTTTTCTATTGCTTTTAAAGCTTGCAGAGCTTAAATATTGGCAGTTGTTTTCGAAGTTTCCCAAAGATTTTCAAAACTTCCTATAGCTGCTGTTAGGAAACAAATACTAAGTCTACAGATTCAGCGAGGGCCAAAAAATCCAGTAAAATAAATATTTTGCTTTTATGCGTATTAGCCAGCAGGCTAATTCTATTTTATCATCTGATAGCCTGAAGGGCTTACATTTGAATAGCTTTTGGTGAAACCAAAGGTTTTGAAAAGAAGCCCGTTAACAACTCTGAAGGGGTTGAATAATTATTCGTCACTAAACAAGATGAATTTTATATGGTTGTGACGATTTGGGTGAGTTAAAATTGCTGCTGACTTCAGGTCATGGGTATATTGTATAAGAAATTTAGGTATTGGCTTTAGCAAAAACGCTATAAAAATGATGAGCATTTGTAAATTGTACTGTAAATAATAATGACTTCAGGCCAGTCTTTTTGTCTGATGAAATGTGTCACTACTTTATTAGTGCAATAGCATGTCACGTTTTATTTCTTTGGCTAAAGCCTGGTATTTATTATTCTTTATCCACGACCTAAAGGCCGAGGCAATTTGCAGCTCAATTATAATTACCCATACTGTCCGTCATGTAACCAATCAGGTAAATCAATCTTGTATAATTATTTTAAAACTGCTTTAAAAAAAGTAAAAACAGCATTTGTTTGTACTGTAATTATTGTTTTTAAATAAAAGTGAGGTATTTCCTTGCTTATTTACCAAAAATGATATTTTTGCACCGTAACTAAACTTTATAACAATGTCAGACATCGCAACAAGAGTTAAAAAAATCATTGTTGACAAACTTGGAGTAGACGAAGCTGAAGTAACTACTGAGGCATCTTTTACCAATGACCTGGGCGCCGACTCTCTGGACACCGTAGAATTAATAATGGAATTTGAAAAGGAATTTAATATTTCTATTCCCGATGAGCAGGCTGAAACGATTACAACAGTAGGCCAGGCAGTTGCGTATCTGGAAGAGCATGCCAAGTAACCGGCATATTCCTTTTATCAGCAATATTAAAAATCCGCCGTACAATTGCATCTATTACATTGTGGGCGGATTTATATCACTTACAATTTTCACAGGCATTATATGGAGTTAAAAAGAGTTGTGGTAACGGGCATGGGCGCTTTAACACCTTTGGGAAACAATCCTGATGATTATTGGGAAGGTTTAATTAACGGAGTTTCAGGCGCCAATATGATAACCCTGTTTGATGCATCTAAATTTAAAACCAGGTTTGCCTGTGAGCTTAAGAACTTTGTGCCTACTGACTTTCTCGAAAAAAAAGAAGCTCGTAAAATTGACCGTTTTTCACAAATAGCGATGGTGGCGAGCGACCAGGCGGTGCTTGACGCAAAAATTGAAAAAGATGCAATAAACCCTGATCGGGTGGGAGTGATTTTTGGAAGTGGCATTGGCGGGATTATGACTTTTCAAAATGAAGTTTCGGATTTTGCAAGAGGAGACGGAACACCTCGTTTCAATCCTTTTTTCATTCCTAAAATGATTTTGGATATTGCAGCAGGTCAGATTTCTATGCGTCATGGTTTTCGCGGGCCCAATTTTGCCGTTGTCAGCGCCTGTGCTTCCTCTACCAATGCTATTATTGACGCCTTTAATTATATCAGGATTGGCAAATCTGATATAATTCTTACCGGCGGCAGCGAAAGTGTTATCTGCGAAGCCGGCGTTGGCGGTTTCAACGCTATGAAGGCGCTTAGCGAAAGAAATGATGCTTATAAAACTGCCAGCCGTCCATACGATAAAGACCGGGATGGATTTGTAATGGGCGAGGCCGCAGGTGTGCTGGTCCTGGAAGAACTGAATCATGCCTTAGCCCGTAATGCGCATATATATTGTGAAATAGCAGGCGGAGGGGCAAGCGCTGATGCTTACCATATAACCGCACCGCATCCTGATGGCCTGGGCGCCAAAAATGTAATGCTGGCAGCATTGGATGATGCCGGTATGACACCGGCAGATATAGACTATATAAACACCCATGGCACTTCCACACCGTTGGGTGATGGCGCTGAGCTCAAAGCTATTTTACATGTTTTTGGAGACCAGGCATACAGGCTCAATATCAGTTCGACCAAAAGCATGACAGGTCATTGTCTAGGCGCTGCAGGCGTTATTGAAGCCATTGCCTGTATTAAAAGTATAGTGCATAGTATAGTTCCGCCAACCATCAATCATTTTATCAATGATTCTGAACTCGATCAGCATTTAAATTATACTTTCAACAAAGCTCAGGAGCGGACTGTAAACGCTGCATTGAGCAATACATTTGGATTTGGTGGTCACAATGCTGCAATTATTGTAAAAAAATTTGTAGCTTGACCTCGTGGAAATATTCGATAAATTTTTCAGCCGGAAAAAAAATGTTTATTCCCTGCAAAAGCAGCTGGAAAATGTTCTTGGCATTAAAACCCGTAATATTTCACTGTACACCACCGCACTGAGTCACCGTTCGGTAAAAGAAAAAGCAGATGAAAATAATGAACGGCTCGAATATCTTGGCGATGCTGTTTTGGGTTCCATTGTAGCTGATTATCTTTTTAAAAAATACCCTTATAAAGGCGAAGGTTTTCTTACAGAAATGCGCAGCAAAATGGTTAACCGACAGCAGCTCAATGATCTCGCTATTAAAATCGGCCTCAAAAAGATAGCACTGTATAATAAAATTGATGGCTCGCTCAAGGGGAGCCAGATATTTGGCAATACGCTCGAAGCTCTGGTAGGCGCTGTTTATTTGGATAAGGGCTATCGCAAAACCCAAAAGTGGGTAACGAGGCACATAATAATACCCCATTTATACGTGGATGACCTGGAGCTGATAGATATAAATCTAAAAAACAAACTAATAGGCTGGGCCACTAAAAATGTAAAAATCCTGGCGTTTGAAACAATTGAAGAAAAGGTTCAAAGCAACCGGCGTGTATTTACCATCGCAGTTGTATTAGATGGCGAACAGCTTGCCGTAGGAAGAGGATTTAACAAAAAAGAAGCCAGCCAGGCAGCCGCACAACTGGCAATTGATAAGTTGGGTTTGTAAAATAAATGGAAACAAGACAAATTATGGATCAGATGATATTTGTATGAAAATTGCTTTCGACGCCAAAAGAGCTTATCAAAATGCAACAGGCTTAGGCCATTACAGCCGTACGCTTATCTCTTCACTGGCCGCTTTTTATCCCGGATATCATTATTATCTGTGTGCTCCGAGGATTACTGACCGGTTTGATATTGCTCATTGTACCCATGTTGAAAATGTTATTCCCAAAGATTTCTTCTCAAAAAAGCTTACATCCTTATGGAGAAGCAATTGGGTAAAAAAAGATCTTCAGGAGAAAGGCATTAATATTTATCATGGCTTAAGTAATGAAATACCGGCCGGCATTCAAAAAACAACAATACGATCTGTGGTAACTATCCACGACCTTATTTTTGAACGATACCCAAAACAGTACAATTGTACTGATGTACAGATTTACAGGAGAAAATTTAAAAATGCCTGTAAAAATGCTGATCATGTAATTGCCATCAGCATGCAGACAAGGGAAGACCTTATAAACTTTTACAAAATACCCGAAGGCAAAATAACAGTATGTTATCAAAGTTGTAATCCTGCTTTTGCGGAAGCCGTTTCAGAATATGAAAAAGACAGAATTAAGCAGCTTTACCATTTGCCTGACCGCTTTTTCCTGTATGTAGGTTCGATAACAGAAAGAAAGAATTTATTAAACATTTGTAAAGCTTTACACATAGCAAAAGAAAAATTAAATATACCGCTGGTGGTAATAGGAGATGGAGGAAACTATAAAAAACGGGTAAAAGATTTTATAACGCAAAACAATCTTAAGGAGCAGGTTATTTTTTTATCAGAAAAGGAAGCTGCAAAAAATTCTACGGGATATAAATCTTCTGCAGATTTCCCGGCTATTTACCAGCTTTCGGCGGGAGTCGTTTATCCATCTTTTTTTGAAGGTTTCGGTCTTCCGGTTTTAGAAGCATTGTGGAGTAAAGTTCCTGTTATCACTTCAAATATTTCCTGTCTTCCGGAGACCGGCGGTGATGCTGCTTATTATGTAAATCCCCATCTACCGGAAGAAATAGCGGAAGGAATGATGAAATTGGCCTCAGACGAAACTTTAGTAAGGGAAATGAAAGAAAAAGGCTGGCTTCACGCCCAAAATTTTACTCCTCAAAAATGTGCCGCAGATGTCAGGCAGGTTTATCTTCGTCTCTTATGAGCGATTTCTCTTATGATATAGAACAATGTCTTGAAGTGTTGCAAAAAGGAGAAATCATACTTTATCCCACGGACACTATTTGGGGACTTGGTTGCGACGCTGCAAATGCAAATGCTGTAAAGCGGTTAATGCAGATAAAAAGAAAACCTGACGGCAGAGGATTAATTGTTTTACTTGCATCAGAGAGAGACTTGCTTCGTTATGTAGCCAACCCTGACCCGGAGGTTTTTAATTACCTGGCAACCATAACTAAACCAACTACGATTATTTATAGCAATGGACTAAACGTTGCTGACGAAGTCTTAAATGAAGATGGGAGCATAGCCATCCGTATCGTTAAAGAGGATTTTTGCAGGCATTTGCTTAAACGGTTCAAAAAACCAGTAGTATCAACTTCTGCTAATTTTCATGGGCAACCTTCTCCCCAAAATTTTCAAAGCATTCCCGCAGACATCAAAAATCTGGTTGATTACACAGTTACTGCCAGCCAAAATGAGAAAACGACGCGTTCAGCTTCTTCTGTCATTAATTGGAAAAATGGCAAAGCAATCATAATCCGGCCATAAATATTATAAATTATTCACATTCTATAATTTTAATAATTTATAAAGCGTTATGGCAACATAATTGTTTTAATTTTATTCTAAACCAACTATTTTATGTCTACAATTACTATTTTACAACCTAACGAACAAAAAAAATTATACACAGATTTCCTTTTTTATAGTGGCAACGCAATTAAAAAAATTTCAATGCCGTTGCAGGAAGCTTCTTACCAGCAAAATTCAACAAACGCTGCCAATTCTTTTTTTACACAGAATTTTTCGTGGGAATATTTCAGCAACGAACTTGAGTTTGAGTAGCATATTGTTATGCATGCTCTGTGTTTTATAAATACCAGACATTGTAAAGATGCTGTTGCCGCAACTATAAATAATTATCTTTGCGGCCGCTATGTTTATAGAATGCAGTAACAAAGAACAATTTGTCTTAAAAAAAATCAGCAGTGCAGCATCAGAAGCTGATATGCCTGCTTACCTGACAGGCGGTTTTGTTCGTGATAAAATAATTGGCCGCACTACAAAAGATATTGACATAGTTTGCCTTGGTGACGGCATTTTACTTGCTCAACTCGTTTCCCAACGCTTTTCTCCTAACCCGGCTGTATCTTTTTTTAAAAATTTTGGCACTGCTCAAATAAAGCTCGATGAGCTTGAAATTGAATTTGTCGGAGCCCGAAAGGAAAGCTATCGCAATGACAGCCGCAAGCCTGACGTAGAACGCGGCACAATAGAAGAAGATCAAAATCGCCGCGATTTCACCATTAATGCGTTGGCAATAAGCCTTAACAAGGAAAATTATGGTCAATTAATTGATCCTTTCAACGGCATCAGAGATATTGAAGCCCGCATCATCCGCACTCCTTCAGCGCCCGCACAAACGTTTACCGACGATCCCCTCAGAATGATGCGTGCCATACGCTTTGCCGCACAGTTAGCATTTGAAATTGAAGCAAATACCTTTCAGGCAATAAAAGACAATAAAGAAAGAATAACCATTGTTTCACAAGAAAGAATAACGGATGAGGTAAATAAAATAATGCTTAGCAAAAAGCCTTCTGTCGGATGGAAGATATTGTTTACCTCCGGTTTGCTGGGCATTATCTTTCCGCAAATCGTTGATCTTGCCGGTGCAGAATACATAGACGGAAAAGGGCACAAAGATAACTTTTATCATACCCTGCAGGTGCTTGATAATATCAGCGTTCATACAAAAGATCTTTGGTTGCGCTGGGCCGCTCTTCTGCATGACATAGCCAAGCCGGCAACCAAACGTTTTGAAGAAGGGCACGGCTGGACTTTTCACGGTCATGAGGTTGTCGGGGCACGCATGGTTCCAAAAATTTTCAATAAATTAAAGCTGCCGCTAAATGAGAAAATGCGCTTTGTACAAAAAATGGTTGAATTGCATTTGCGCCCGATCAGCTTAACAAAAGAAAATATAACCGACAGCGCTATACGCCGGCTGATCTTTGATGCAGGAGAAGATATAGACGCGCTGATGATGCTTTGCAGCGCCGATATAACCAGTAAAAATAAAGAAAAGGTAAAAAAATATCTTGCCAACTTTGAGTTGGTAAAAAAAAGGATTGAAGAAGTAGAGGAACTTGACAAAATACGAAACTGGCAGCCCCCGGTTACAGGTGAAATAATTATGGAAACATTTGGCTTAACACCAGGACGAAATGTCGGAATCATAAAAGATGCAATCCGTGAAGCAATACTTGACGGGATAATATCAAACAATTATGAAGAAGCGTATAACTTTATGCTGCAGAAAGGAAGCGAGCTGAATATTAAACCCGTAGCCTGATTTTATAAAGTTTTAATAATCGTGGTAAGAAGTTTGTATTTACCAGGAGAATACACTTGGTACAATTTCGCCCTTTTTATGCTGCGAATGCTTCTGGTTAAAAAAGTGCACCACAACATATTAAAGAAGAAAAAGAAGCAAAAGTTTTAACTTAACTAAAAAAATTATTCAAAAAGTGAATAGTTACACAATTAAAAAAAGAATTAAAAAAAATGGCTGTTTTAAAATTTCGTGCATATTATGAAGAGGACGACAGCGTATATCGCGACATCGTAATTAAACACACACAAACTTTTGCTGATCTTCATAATGCTATTTTAAAAGCGTATGAGTTTGACAACAAACACCAGGCGACTTTTTACCGCAGCAACGACACGTGGCAGCGCGGCCGCGAAATAACATTGCAGAAGTACGACAAGCAATATAAAGCCGTGCCATTACTGATGTCTGAAACCCCGATAGGGTCAGAGATCAAAGACCCAAACCAAAAATTTATATATACCTACGATTTTATAAAAGGATGGGCTTTTTTAATAGAGCTGATTAATGTAAGCAAAGAAGAAAATCCTAAAGTTACTTACCCCTCTACCTTGCGGACAGAAGGAATCGGCCCTGCGCAGTATGGAACAAAAAGCCTGCTTGGGGATAAGTTTGTAGATATTGAAGAAAAGTATGATTTGAGTGCAGGCGCAGAAGGTTTTAGCCACGAAGGCGACAGTGATGCTGAGGCAGAAGACAGCGAAGAGGGAACGGCCGGCGATGAAGCAGGAACTGAGGAAGAATTTTAGCCTGAGAACTTCCGTTTTCAATTTCTTCATCGAAACTCCTTTTCCTCTCTAACTCTATGTATTGAGAAAAACAACCTAAAAAACTACCTGTTCATTCTGCATCAAAATACAATAGTTGTTATTTGCGGCCCCACTGCTGTTGGTAAAACTTCTTTTGCCATACAACTTGCTCAGCAATTGAAAACTGCAATCATTTCAGCAGATTCACGGCAATGTTATAAAGAATTAAATATCGGGGCAGCTAAACCTTCACCTGAAGAGCTCTCGGCAGTTCGTCACTATTTTATCAATTCCCACAGTATATATCAGGAAGTAAACGCTGGTCTGTTTGAGCGATATGCTTTAGAAGCAGCGACTGAAATTTTTGAGAATCGCACAGCTGCTGTTATGGTTGGCGGAACAGGTTTGTATATAAAAGCTTTTTGCGAAGGTTTGGACGAAATTCCTGCTGTTAATGTTAAAACAAGGCAGCAGGTAATATCGGATTACAAAGAAAAAGGACTGGAATTCTTACAAAAACAGCTTGCCGAAAAAGACCCGCATTTCTGGCAAACTGCTGAGCAGCAAAATCCGCGGCGGCTTATGCGTGCACTTGAAGTTTTTTTATCAACAGGAAGATCATTTAATTCGTTCCGTACAGGGGATAAAAAGGAAAGACCTTTCAATATTATTAAAATCGGGCTTGAGCTTCCCCGCATTCAATTGTATAATCAAATAAATAACAGGGCAAATGCAATGATGGCAGAAGGACTGTTAGCTGAAGCAAATGAACTTTATTCTTCTAAATCTTTGCCTGCGTTACAAACAGTTGGTTACAGGGAACTATTCGATTTTATAGAAAATAAATATTCTTTGGAAGAAGCCGTTGAAAAAATCAAAATTAATTCAAGACATTATGCAAAACGGCAGTTGACATGGTTTAAAAAGGATGTGGCTATTAACTGGTATAATTCCGATGAAGTTGCTGTAAAAGATGTAGTTTCTCTGATGAAATAAAGTATTTTAACCACATAGGCACATAGGTACAGCAGAACAAATAAACTATCAAAAAATATTCCTTATCTATGTGTTTTCTATCCTTCTATGCACCTATGTGTTTAATTCTATTTTCAAAACATGCAAATCTTTAATACAACCTCCCGCATAATTATTACCTGCAATAAAAGATTATCTCCTTATCTGCATCAAGAAGTAACGGACCTTGGATTCGTATGTGAAAGAATATTTTCTACAGGTGTCGAGCTCAAAGGAACCATAGGAGATTGTATATGTCTTAACCTAAACCTTAGATGTGCGAGCCAGGTTTTATTTTCTCTTAAAACATTTTCTGCAGCTGGTCCTGAAGACTTATACAAAGAATTATTCGCCATACCCTGGGAACAAATAATGCCTGCAGACGGATATTTTACAATAACCAGCAATGTAGATAATCCAAATATAAGAACACCATTGTTTGCTAATGTAAAAGTAAAAGATGCCATAGCAGACAGAATGCGCGGGCAAACAAACAGCCGGCCTGACTCGGGGCCTGCCCTTGACAAAACTGTTTTTCATTTGTACTGGAAAGAAAATGCTGCAGAGATTTTTATAGATACATCCGGCGAAACATTAGCCAAACATGGTTACCGAAAAATTCCCGGCAAGGCACCAATGCTTGAAGCTCTGGCGGCAGCAACTGTCATGGCAACAAAGTGGGACAGGCAATCGCCTTTTATCAACCCGATGTGCGGTTCTTCCACTATTGCCATAGAAGCTTCTTTGCTGGCTACCAACCGCCGGCCTGGCTTATTTCGCAGCAATTATTCTTTTATGCACCTTATTGGTTACGATAAAGGAATGTATGAAAGCGAGCGGCAGCGCCTTTTTCAGCAAATAATTGATCTCCCGCAATTAAAAATAATAGCTTCAGATATAAGTGCGGACGCCATTAATATTTCAAAGATAAATGCTGCGGCAGCAGGCGTAGCGCATTATATCCTATTTTCTGAAGGAGATTTTGAAATAACCGAAGTACCGGAAGGAAGAAATGGAGTTATTTTTTTTAATCCTGAATATGGCGACCGCCTCGGCATTGAAGCTGATTTGCAGGAAACCTATGCCCGTATTGGTGATTTTATGAAAAAGAAATGTAAGGGCTATACTGGATACATTTTTACTGGCAACCTTGAGCTTGCAAAAAAGATCGGCCTGAAAACAAGTCGCAGAATTGAATTTTACACCGGCAAAATAGATTGTCGGTTATTAGAATATGAATTATACTCCGGTACACGAAGAGTTGACACTTCAAAAGAATAAGGCTTTTTTTAATTGCTTTTGTGTTACGCTTTATAATCATTTTCAAACAGTATAGAGATTATTTGAAAGTTCAAATATTAATTACTGGTAAAAAAATCTTGACCTGTTGATCTTTAAATCTCTTAAAATACCTGATTTTGGATTAATAGTAACGTTGAAAGAACGATACAAACCGACAGGCGTTATGTTAATGGCCATCTGCCAGCAATGCATTTCACGCGTTATAAACATCGTTAGTGTTTGTATCTTTTTGGTGGTAAAGTCGAAGTAAGTATTTCCACCCATTTTCCATCTGGGAGTCAAGCTGAAATCACCGTTGACGCTGATGTTTGAATAAGTTCTTGACAGCGCAGTTCTGTTAACGCCATATTGTTTTGAGTAACTCAGGGAATACGATAATTGCAAGCTCCAGGGTATATTAAAGTCTGTATATTCGGCAGGATTGCTTCTTACAAATTCCAATTGACGCTGTTGTTCGTCAGGCGTCATGTAATCATCCTGCGGCAGTCTTTCTTTATCAGTTTTACCATCTTTACTCTTGCTTTGAAACGAAGTAGATACTGCAACACCGGCGCTGGTTATTCTTCCCGGTTTAAAAATATTATCTTTCAGCATCAGTTTTGATCGTCTCACTCCACGCGAGTCTACCTGGTAGGGATCGAGGTTGGCAGAAGCTGTTATATTTATTTTTTCAAACAAGGTGCTTGCAGCGCGAAAAGAAATATTGCTTAAAGGAAAACTATCGTTGCGCTGGGGAATAAGATTATATGCGCCGCTAAAACCAAAGTTCTCTAGAAGCCTGATTTTTTTTGTGCCTCCTTCAGAAGTGTCTTTCAGGTTTCTTACTTTCATCTCAAGCGTATTGTCTAAAGTAAAACCAATACCGCCAAACCTTCCTTCGCTAAAGGGTCCTATAACCCCGCCAGCATACTGCGAATAGCGACGACTGTAGATCGTGTCACTATCGTACTGAACATTATGATAACTTCCCTTTTGCATATCAGGTCTGTAGTTAACACTTATGCTTGGTCTTATTTCATGTCTTATCGCCTGTATTTTGCTTGTTTTACTAAACTGATACGTACCAAAAATTCTTGTGCTGGCTGACATACCAAATTGCATTTGTCTGGCTGCATACAAACCTCTTGAAATAGTTGTGTCTACTCTCTTTTTGCCAGTATCCCATCTTTGAATCAATTTTTGACCATACCACCGTTCTTCGTAAGAAACACTTGGAGAAAGCTGAACCGAGCCAATCTGGGGCAATGACAAGGTAATGGGAATGACGTGCGATGCCCCATATTGTGCAGTATCTAAAAGCCTTCTGAAACTAAATGCCGAGTCATAAAAAGACATTTGGTTTTGAAAATTGCCGGTATAGCCAAATCCCAGCTTTTCATACCATTTTGGTGTACCGGCCGCTTCCTTTCTTTGGAAAGGGTAAATGGTCAAAACATTGAAGCTGGCCGTGGGAAGATTTAGATTAATCAATCCCGAATTTCCATTCTGGCTATGGTTTGCACTGACGGAGAGATTGTATTTTCCACCCCAGTCTTTAGTATAATTTATAGAGGAGCTTAAGCTGTTTTGAAAGTTTTGCAAAGAATTATTAGAAACAAACCTGTTGAACTTGGTGCTTCCTGCATTTACACTTGCCGAAAAGCTGGAACCCGGCCTGGCTTTGGAGTCTCTGCTATGACTCCAGTTAATCATAAAGGTTCTGCTTTTTGTAAATTCTTCTTTTGCATATCCCCCGCTGTTTAATATCTTGGTGTTTTGAATAGCGAGGTTTAAGCGGCCGTTGTACCTGTAACGCTTCAGGTACATAGAGCTCAGATTTAAGCTCCATCCGCCATAGCTGTATATGTTACCTCTTGCAGTTGCGTCAAAATTTTCACTGAGCACTTTGTAAAAACCAAGCCCTTCCAGTCCCAAACCGTACTGTTCGTTTGAGGCAAATTGCGGAGGCAAAAAACCTGAATGCCGCCCGCGGTTTAAGGGGTAAATACCAAACGGTATTCCTATGGGTACCGGCACACCTTCAAACTCAGGAAAAGCCGGGCCTGAAACACCTATCTTATTGCTGATCATCTTCATTTTACGCGTTCTGAAAGCAAAGTGCGGCGTATCGAGATTGCAGGTAGTAAACCTGCCACGCCAGGCATAGATGGTATTTTCGTTTATTTTCTTAATTTTCTGAGCATACACATACATCTCGCCCTGCTGCAGATAAGTACTTTTTGTCAGCCCTTTTTGAGAGCGGGTATTATAACGGATAGTATCACTCGTGCTTTGCATATCACCCTGTACCAGTTTTGGTTTATTCAATGGGTTGCCCGTTGTATCAGTCGAGCCGTAGGCAGTAAGCGTTTGCTTTTCCTGGTCAAGGTGAATGGTTGCAGCATTTACTTCTACATCAGTATATTTGGCATTCGCTTTTCCATATAAAATAAATTCCTTTGTTGGTATAATAAGCACCCCGCTGTCTTCTGCGGCATAAGTGACCGGGGCAGTAAGTGAGTCTTTTGATAATTTAACATTCAATGTATCTGTTAATTGTGTAAGACTATCGTTTAGAGTTGTATCTGAAGAAGCATTAGCGGAGTCTGTAACAGCGACCGGATTTTTTTTTGCAGCAGTATCAATGATTTTCGGACGTTTTACAGGCGGAGGCGAATCAACAGCAGCAGAATAGGATTGAAAGGAAACTTTTTGCCACTTATGTTTTGCATTTACCTGTATTGTTATTAAGAAAATAATAGCAATTAGCGGGAAGGCTAAATTTCTTTTTGACCTAACTTTACATTGCTTGCTCATAAGTAGTAAGGCAAATTTAACGCTTTATGGATGTAACAATGTGTGAAGATTAACCCAATTGATATTCAAAAAACTCCTTAAAAAGGAAATACCGGTATGATTAAAAAAGTTTGTGTAATCCTTCTTCATTTTTATGTTTTTTCCATATTATCATCTTTTGCAAAAGATCCCCTTTATCTCCATAATAAAAAACCTTTTCTTAAAACCATCGTTGTAGATGCCGGTCACGGTCTTCCCAACAGTAATGCCCATGGAAATTACAGCTATGAGTCACAGCTTACGCTTGCTATGGCTTTAAAGATTGGTCAGCGGCTCAAAGAAGTTTTGCCTGATTGTAATATTTTATATACAAGAACAGATGAAAATCTTCCAAACGGACTTACGGATGCGAAGAAAGCGAACCGGTACCGGGCGCAGTTTGCCAATGATAATCATGGCGACCTTTTTATTTCTATTCACGTAAACGATCTGGAAAAAAGATATCAAAGAAAAATAGAAGGATACCGCCAGGAAACATATACGGTAAAAGCAGGTAAGGGAAGAAAAAAAAGGAAAGTAGAAAAAACAAGAAGGGTTCCCATTTATAAATCATACAAACTTCCCTGTGAAAGAGGCGGCACCGAGACATATATTTGGGCAGTGAATAAATACGATCAAAAGCAACAATCGGTAGGCACCAGGGACGATGAGGAGCAATTTGGCGAACATGACTCTTCAGGTTTTTTTGCAGAATCGCCGGATGCGAAAATATTAGCGTCGCTGCGAACAAAGAAATATTTTGACCAGAGCCTTACTATTGCAAATTTTGTGGAAGAAGAATTTAAAAAAGAAGGCCGCACCAGCTACGGTGTAAAGCAAAGAAATAATGAAGGCATCTGGGTGCTGCAGGCTACGAACATGCCAAGCATTTTAGTGGAGACAGGATTTATCTGTAACCCCCAGGAAGAAGATTACTTAAACAGTGAAAAAGGGCAGAATGAAATTGCGTATGCAGTCATGCGGGCAGTATTAAGATACAAGAATTTAGTTGAAACAGGTTCGGATATCATACCGGAAGACTCTACGCACGGTACTGCTGCAGATACAACCAAAAAATAAAAATTAAAGAAAAACGCTTAATTTGAATTATATTAACCAGGTTGGTTTATAATAAACAACGTGAAAGAATACGTAAGATGAAGAGAAATGCATTGATTGGTTTAGGAATATTGTGGTTGTGCTTTCAATCTTTTTTTCTTTTAGGATTTAATGCTTCTTATCAAAAAGCCAGATTACGAAAGGTAATTATAGACGCGGGCCATGGAGGCCATGATGGCGGTGCAGAAGGCAGATATTCAAAAGAAAAAGACATCGCGCTTGCTGTAGCTTTGAAGCTTGCAAAACAAATACGCGATGAAATACCGGAGATAGAAGTCGTGCTGACGCGTGCTGAAGATATTTACCAGTCGCCGCCAACCAAAGCTAATATTGCCAATTTTAATAAAGGTGACTTGTTTATAAGCATTCATTGCAATAGCGCACGGCCTGTAAAACATACAGAATTGTCAGGATACAAGACTGAAACATCTTACACAGGAAAAGGCAAAAAAAAGAAAAAACATTCAATAAAAGTGCCTCAATACAGAAGCTGGACAACACCAAACGAGGCTGTAGGAACTGAAACATATATATGGGGAGCGCAAAAAACAGATATGAAAGAAAAAGCTATGCGCGAAAATGAGTCTCTGTATCTTGACAGCGCCACTGCAGACTTTGTAAAAGACTTCGACCCTGCCTCGCCTGACCGGATGATTTTATATTCATTAAAGACGCAGCAATACTTTAACCGCAGCGCCAATCTTGCCTTAACGGTAGAAGAAGAATTTAAAAAAGTAGGCAGAATAAGCCGTCAGGCACAGCAAAGGCAAGTGGGTATATGGGTGTTGCAGGCTGTGGCAATGCCAAGCATATTAGTCGAAACCGGTTTTATAAGCAATCCTAAAGAAGAGGATTATTTAAACAGCGACGGCGGTCAGAATGAGATTGTACGCTGTGTGGTGCAGGCTTTAAAGCGTTACAGGTATTCGCTTGAAACGCAGGCAGTACCGCCAACTGCCAGTAACCCGTAATGGTTATAATGGCAGTCTCTTTCGTGCTTTTATCATTACTTTTGCCACCGCACATTCCGACGGAGCTTTTTAATTCAATAAATGTCTATCTAAAATATTTCTGATGAAAATTACGAACGAAACAAAAGTGGGTGCACTTACGGCTCTTGCAATAACGCTTTTGATATTAGGATTCAATTTTTTAAAAGGAAAAAGCCTTTTTAAAACCGGCAGCTTTATTTATGCCAAAGTAAAGCAGACCAAAGGCCTGATGGTTTCTAACCCTGTCTATATAAATGGTTTGCAGGTAGGAAGTGTGTATGAATTAGAAGAGGCAAATAAGAATATTGATGCCATCGTTATTTCGATAAAAATGAGTAAAGAAATTAATATACCTGTTAATTCAATCGCTTCGATAAAAGACAATCCGCTTGCCTCTGCAAGTATTGATATAAATATGGGGGATAAAAAAAACTACCTCAAAAATCATGACACTATACGCACACTTGACAACCCCGGATTGTTAGGGTCAGTAACAACCCAGCTAACCCCGGTAGTTGATCAGGTAAAAGTAACGCTTCATACGCTTGACTCTGTTATGAGAAATCTCAACAGTATTTTTGATCCGCTTGCTAAAAATAATATGCAGGGCGTACTTGCTAATTTCAATCGGATTTCCGGCAGCCTTGTTGTTTCTGCAGCTTCTCTGCAGGCTTTGATGAATCAACAAAGCGGAGCTTTGTCGGGGTCAATGGCTAATTTAAATTCTTTCACAAAGAACCTTGCCGGCAACAATGAAAAGCTTACTGCTACCATGACCAACCTCGAAACTTCTACCCGCAATCTGTCACAGGCTGACATTGACGGCACTATTAATCAACTGAGAGGTACAGTAGAAAAATTAAATACGGCTGTTGAAAAAATAGACAGCAAAGACGGTTCAATAGGGCGCTTGCTGAATGATAATCAGTTGTATGATAATCTTGCTAATACTACTAAAAGTCTCAACATCTTAATGGACGACATACGTGTAAATCCCAAAAGGTATGTTAGCATTTCTATTTTCGGCGGAAAAGCTAAAAAGCAATATTTAACTTCACCATTGCCAGCGCCTGATACAACCGTGGTAACTATGAAATGATAAAAAGTAAAGTTTTAAAAAATATCCTGTTTTTCATTTATACCGCTTTTTCAATTCATGCCATAAGCCAGGCTCCTCCAACTGACACCTCCAAAGGTAAAAGACTGGATATTATTGCCGCCGACAGGGAAAACTTTCAAAAAGTTGAAGGCAAAGGTGATTTTCTTTCTCTTGCCGGTAATGTAAAGCTCAAACAGGATCTGACTTATTTTTACTGCGACAGCGCAGTATTAAACCAGTCTGCAAATATTATAGAAGCTTTTGGAAATGTTCATATTAATGATGCTGACAGTGTGCAGACTTATTCACAATACCTCAGATACCTCGGCAAAGAAAAAATAGCTTATCTCAAAAAAAATGTAAAGCTTACCGACAGCAAGTCAGTTTTAACAACAGACGAGTTGGAATACAACACTGCCACAAGGATAGGCACCTATCTCAAAGGCGGAAAGGTAGTAGACGGCTCTACCGTTCTCACAAGTACGGAGGGCTACTATTACGGCGAAACACGGGATATGTATTTTAAAAAGAAAGTTTTTTTAAACGACCCCCAATACAAAATAACCACAGATACGCTGCTTTATAATACGTATACCCAATTAGCACGATTTACAGTTCCTACCAAAATTATAACCGGCAAACGGGTCGTAAAAACCTCGGAAGGTTTTTACGACATGAAAAATAAAAAAGCAGTTTTTGGTAAAAGACCCGTTGTAGATGACAAAGATTACACACTTATCGCCGACGACATGGCTTACGATGACTCTACACATTTTGGTGAGGCGCAGGGCAGCGTTGTATATAAAAGCAAAGACACCGCCGCCGCTTATAATATTCTCGCAAACAATGTAAAGTTTAATAACAAAACCGGCAGTGTACTGGCAACTCAAAAGCCTTTAATGATCATTAAGCAGGGTAGAGACAGCATATACATTACCGGCGATACCTTGTATTCCGGCAAGCTTACCGAACTTGAAAAATACCGGACAGTGCCCGACATATCAGATACACTTTATCCCGTAAAACAAAAGGCCGGAAATAAGTCTGACAGCAACAGCAACAGGTATTTTGAGGCTTATTACAATGTAAAAATATTTTCAGACAGTATGCAGGCTATTGGAGACAGCATGTTTTACAGCTTTCGGGATTCAGCCTTCCGGTTATTTAAAAGCCCGATTGTGTGGGCGCAGGAGAACCAGATAACAGGCGATACCATTTATCTGTATACGGAAAACAAAAAGCCGCACCGCTTTTATGTATTTGAAAATGCTTTAGCCATCAACCGTGCAGAGAAAGAATTATACAACCAGGTAAAAGGCAATACAATCAACGGACTGTTCAAAGGCGGAAACATTGAGACATTCAGGGCTAAAGGCAGCGCAGAAAATATTTATTACACGGCTGATGAACAAGGAGGATTTATTGGTGTAAACCGTTCTACTTCAGATGTGATTGATGTAACATTTAAAGAAAGAAAGCCTTATAAAGTCGTTTTCAGAAACAATCTTCAGGGCACTCTTTCTCCAATGAAACAAATAAATCCCGCAGATTTGCATGTAAGGGGATTTAAATGGTACGACGACAAAAGACCGAAAAGTAAATTTGAGCTCCTGGGAAATTATACTTTAGTAAAAGACTCTGAAAGAAAAGATAATAATAAAAACCTGGTAAAATGAATTTTCCGGCTTTGCAATAAAAAACTTTTATCTTTAATTCAATGTTTTCAGAAGATTATACCTTCATCCCCAAGGCCTGCATTTCCTGGCTTTTTTCAATTAAACCAATTTTATAAGAATGTTCTATAGCAGTTTTGCTGTGCTCAAAATGGCAGCAGGCTACACCTGCGGCTTCAATATTCTTTACCAATTCCTGCACATTACTGATGTTTTTTTCATACACATGCCTTAAGTATACACCAAAAACTCTTCCCGGAAAGTGTTTCACAATTCCGGCATAAATGGTGGGATCCTGCTGAGAGTCATCTCCAAACAAAACAAATTTTTGAGTTGGATAAGCTTCCATTATACGTGCTATCCGCATAAACTTTGTCGAGTGTTTGGTGGCGCCCGTTTTCCAGACTTCAGAAAGCCGCTTTATCTGGCTTAAAAGATAAACGCCTTCGGGCAATTCATTTTTCCGGGTAAATTCTTTTATAAAGTCATACAGGTTCCACTCGCTGCTTGAGACATAAAAAAATGGATTGGGATGGCTGCGGTCGGTATGTGCTACAGACAATAACTGATAATGATTTACCACACCTTCAAACGGCTTTCTGCTATGTGCATTTTTTGTAAGCAAAACATACAACCTCCTTTTCAGGTTCGATGAATGAGAGATTAAAAAAGTATCGTCTATATCTGATAAAAAAGCATACCGGCTGCTAAAAGGAACAATAATTGATCCTGAGCCGGTGGCAAGTATATTAATATCATCATTTTCATTTTCATAATATTCTACCTGCACCTTATGTATGCCTGGCGTCATCTCCGTATCAGGATACCATTCAAACCTGAAAAATCCATCACTGGCCGTTGTCGTCTCATAAATTTTATTTCCCCATTGCAATCTTACTTTGGCGCCTGGTATGCGAACGACCATAAAAGAACGCAAAAGAGCGAAGGTATTTGTCCAGAAATTTTTCCGGTATTTTTTTCTCGGCAAAGGGCTTAAGCTGAAAACATGCCCGAAAGCTATCATTAGTCTTGCAGTACCGTATCCATGATATACTTTTACCACCGGATCGTTGCACAAACGGAATAATAGAAGTACCCTGCTTTTTACTTTATCATAAAAAGACGGGCTTTTACTATAACCGATTTTAAATGCTTCATTTTGCATAATATCATTTGTTTTACTTAAAAGACTTCACCCAATGCCATTTACGCTCTTGTTTGTTATAAATCCTGTCTCAGGAGGTAAACCAAAAAAGGATCACGAGGCTGCCATAAAAAAATACTTTGAACCACTTCCGCACAAGATTAATTTTTTTTTATTAGATGGCAAAAATGATTCGGAGGAATTAGATAAATGTATCGATCGTATAAAGCCGCAAAAAGTAGTGGCTGTAGGCGGCGACGGAACGGTAAGCATGGTTGCAAAAAAAATCCTCGGCACCGATATGCAATTGGGAATTGTGCCTGCCGGCTCTGCCAACGGCATGGCTCGCGAATTAAACATTCCGGCAAAGATTGAGGAAGCATTAGACATTGTAGAACAAGGCATCGCACGAAAAGTAGATACAATATGCATTAATAACGAAATTTGCCTTCATCTGAGTGATATCGGGTTGAACGCCCGCCTGATAAAATACTTTGAAGAAGGAAATATGCGCGGAAAATTAGGGTATGCAAAACTGGCCTTAAAAGTGCTTTTGAAAAAACAAAATATCCGCGTTATCATTCATACAAAAGACAGGGAGATAAAAAGAGATGCTTTTATGGTAGTGCTTGCCAATGCAAGCAAATACGGCACCGGCGCTATCATAAATCCCGGAGGGAACGTGTACGACGGACTTTTTGAGGTGGTGATCATACGACAAATTGGTATTGCAACACTTTTGAAAGTATGGTTCAGGCCACGAAGCTTAGACCCAAAAAAAATTGAAGTTATACAGGCTAAAGCTGTGCACATAGAAACACATCGCAAAGTTCATTTTCAGGTAGATGGAGAATACATAGGAAGGGTACACACTGTAGATGCAGAAATATTGCCGGGCTGTATTAATATACTAAATCGTGAATAAGGTATTTTCCAAACCTGTAACTAAATTCCTGCAAAATTCTTTGAATGTTTTTTATTCTTTCAAAAATCGCTTACGTTTTTTTGGCTCCTTTAAACTGGCTGATAGCTTTATTTATCTGGCGGTTTTTTACAAAATCTGCTGCCGTAAAAAAAAGAGCCGGATATGCAATGATCATAATAATCTTGCTTTTTGGAAATGAAGTCATATATACAAAATTAGTGCTGGCCTGGCAACCTGAACCAGTGCGATTAAGCGATCATTCAAATTATGAAGCCGGCATTTTATTAGGCGGATTAAGCAGTTTTGACAAATATGGAAACGGGTTGTTGAGTACAGCCACTGACCGTCTTGTTGAAATAAGTATTTTATACAAAACAAAAAAGATTAAGAGAATAATAATAAGCGGCGGCAGCGTGTACAAAAATCGCCCTAAAGAAGCTGACTTTCTTTTTAAAGAATTAATATTGCTCGATATTCCTGCAAAGGATTTAATTATAGAAAATAATTCGAGAACGACTTTTGAAAATGCAGCGTTTACAAAAAGAATAATTGACTCAATGAAGCTGCAGCCGCCTTTTGTTTTAGTTACTTCTGCTATGCATATTCCACGCGCTGAGCGAGTTTTTGAAAAAGCCCGGATTCACGTAATTGCCTTTCCTTCAGATTTTCATGTTATTGATAAAAAATTTGATCTGCCTGATTATGTCATTCCAAATATAAATGTGCTTAATGACTGGGCTTCTTTTTTAAAAGAAATAGTTGGAATTGCAGGATATAAACTTTTTAACAAGGCTTAATTAATGTATGTGAAATGAAGCTAAACCATTATTTTTAATATAGATAATATTCACGTAAAGAACCTTGTTTATAAAAATTATTATTATTATCAGTTTAAATATTAAGAATGAAAGCAAATATTGCCCTTAATCAAAAATGGCCGAATATACCATTTAATGAATGGAAAGACACACTTGATACCGTACAGTTATGGGTGCAGATTGCAGGTAAAATAAGACTTCGCAAAATGCCCTGGATCAATCATTCGTGGCATACAACACTATATATTTCTCCCGGCAGATTAACTACAGGCAGCATTCCTTTTGAGAACGGAATTTTTCAGATTGATTTTGATTTTCTGCATCATCGTCTTTTAATTTCTTCGAGTACCGGTAAAAACGAGCAAATAGATTTATATCCGCGAAGCGTTGCTGATCTTTACAAAGAGCTTTTTGAGAAGCTTGACAAAATGCAGATAGATGCCGTTATCTATGCCGTGCCTAATGAACTCGAACCGGCTATTCCATTTCAAAAAGATGAAACGCACAAATCGTATGACAAAGAGAAAATGGCATTATACTGGCACGCTTTGGTAAATGTTTATAATGTTTTTATACGTTTCAGAGCAAAATTTACTGGTAAGTGCAGCCCGGTTCATCTTTTTTGGGGAGCATTTGACTTTGCTGTCACAAGATTTTCAGGAAGGGAAGCGCCGCTATATACGGCAAAAACAACTAATATTCCGCTAAGGGTTATGCAGGAAGCTTACTCTCACGAAGTAAGCAGTTGCGGCTTCTGGCCTGGAAACGAACAGTATCCCCAGCCTGCTTTTTATTCTTATTGCTATCCTGCACCTGCCGCTTTTGGGGAACAGCCAGTGCAACCAAAAGAAGCTTTCTACAGCAAGGAGATGGGTGAATTTCTGCTTCCTTATGATGCAGTAAAAAATGCGGATAATCCTGAAGACACTTTATTACAATTTATGCAATCAACTTACGAGGCGGCGGCAAATACCGGCAACTGGAGCCGCAATACTTTAGAATGTGATTTTAGTGAATTTGAGAAAAAGAGCTTTTAAACATTTATAATAAAAAAACGTCTTTCAGATCAATCTTAAGAAGACTATTTGTGCACACCGGTTGAATCCAAAGATACAGTTGCCGGTTTTGTTTTTGCTTCCTGCGCTTCAGCTTTTGCCTTCTTTTTAAAAAATCCCTTCAATAAAAAATTGTGCTGCAAAGCTTCCAGGTCTTCATCCAGCTTTTGTGTGCCCGATTGCAGATTTCTAAGCGTTACTCTTATATCTGCAGCAGCATCTTCATCATGAAGCAGCATTCCGACAGGTGTATTCCGATTGTTCAGGCTGGTGTTAAGCCCGTTGGTTGTATTGTTTAAATTGTTGACAACACCATTAGCAGTTGACGATATTTCCTGCAATTGTGAAGCTGTCGCTTTTAACCTGCCAAAGACGACCGTATCTGTTACAAGATCGTTTGCCAATGTGCCTTTTCTCTGTAATTTAGATGCATAATCCGCTACTGACGAACTTATTTTTTGTGCGTTAGAGGAGGCTTTTCTCAGCATAGACATAGTTGACTGCAGTTCATTAATCAGCTTGTCATCGGTCAGCAATCTTCCTGCAGTTCCTTTGCCTTCTGCTATTCCTCTGCTTACAACTTTAAAATCGTTTGTAATGTCGAGCAGGTTTTTGTTGTTTGATTGTAAAGTTGCCAGCATTTCATCAGGGTTTGCTGCTTTTTCAACTCCTAACATGTCACCGCTTTCTACTGATGGAGACTTGGATGCTCCTGAATAAATTACAATAATTTTATTGCCGATCAATCCATCTGAACTAATCCTTGCCTTTGCATTTTTACGAATGTACTGGCGTGAGCTTTCTTCCAAATTCATATCAACCTCTACTTGTGAATTTCCGTAAAAAGATATTTTTTTCACCGTTCCGATCTTTACGCCCGAAAACCAGATGTTATTACCTTTTTGCAAACCGTTGATATCATCAAAAATAGCGCGTACTGTTATTGCTTTTTCAAATGTTTTATGCTGGCCGCCAAGGGTAAGAATGGTTATTACAAATATGGCAATTCCTAATAGTATAAAAATGCCAACGATAACTGCTCTTGTATTTTTTGTAGATTTCATTTTTTATTTGATAAAGTTGTAATTATAAAAGCTTTTAATTCTTTCATCACTGCTGTTAAAAACCTCATCGAAAGTTCCTTGTTTTATAAATTTTCCGTCAAGCAACATAGCAACACGGTCAGAGGTTTCTTTGGCACAGGTAAGGTCGTGGGTAATAATGATGGAGCTTGTTTTATAATCTTCCTGCACACGGTTGATTAGATTATTAATTTCAATACAGGTTATCGGGTCGAGGCCAGCTGTGGGTTCATCATACAGCATTATTTCGGGGCGCAAAATAAGCGTGCGCGCAATCCCTATGCGTTTTCTCTGGCCTCCGGAAAGTTCCGAAGGCATCTGGTTTTTTGTCTGTGCCAGCCCTACTGCATCAAGTACACTTTCTGTTGCATTGTCAATTTCTTTGCGCGTTAAATTTTTCTGGTTGCGCACCAGCGGAAACTCCAGGTTTTCTCTTACCGTCATGCTGTCGTACAAGGCGCTGTTTTGAAACGAAAAGCCTAATTTTAAACGCAATTCCTGCAACTGTTTGCCATTCAACATTTCTACTTCCGCTCCTAAAACATTCACGGTGCCTTTATCCTGTGTCAGCAAACCTGAGATAATTTTTATCAATACAGATTTTCCTGTGCCTGAGCGGCCAAGCACCACTACATTTTCCTCTCTGTAAAGTATAAGGTCAATTCCCTGCAATACGTGATTATTGCCAAATGATTTGTAAACATCACGTATGGTAATTACTGCTTCTTTGTTAGCCATATTTGTTCTTTAATTCTCCCTTTTTCTTCAAGATCCTTTTATCTGGTTAGCTATCTGCACAATAAGTATTTCTTCCACAAAGATCAAAAACATAGAAACAACTACTGAGGCGTTTGCTGCTTTTCCTACACCTTCTGTTCCGGAGGTGGCGTGGTAGCCCTGGTAGCAGCCAACGATGCCGATGGTAAAACCATACACAATCGCTTTTGTAAGGGAAGAAAAAATATCAAGAAATGAAATCTTTTCAAATGCCTGCTCAAAAAACGACACAAAGCTGGTCATCTCATTAGTGTGCACATTAAGATACGAGCCTAACATAGCCACAAAACCTGTATAACATACAAGAACAGGAATCGTAATTGTTGTTGCAAGCACGCGGCTGACTACCAGAAATTTAAAGGGATTAACAGCCGAAACTTCCATTGCATCTATCTGTTCGGTCACCTTCATCGAGCCTATTTCGGCACCTATATTCGACCCAACCTTACCCGCTGCAATCAAGGCAGTTACAAGCGGTGCCAGCGCTTTAATGATCGCTATAGCCACCAGCGACGGAAGCCACGAGGTAGCTCCAAAGTCGGACAGCGACGGCCGGGATTGTTTGGTAAAAACCAGGCCGGTAATAAACCCCGTAAGCGAGATGAGCGGCAGAGAATTATACCCTATTTCGTAGCATTGCCTTACAATCTCCTTTCCCTCATACGGAGGAGTAAATACTTCTTTAAAAAACCTCATAACAAACTGTGCGGCACTATATAGCCCTGAAAAAAAGGTGTCTATCTTCCTGGTAATTACATATTCTCTTGGTTGCTTTACATTCATATCCTTGTTGGTTATAACTTAATTGTAAACTGCGAAAGTACTGTATCAGTTCAATCTTTTGTATTTGCGCCTTCTTATTATTTAATGTATTTGAATCTTAAAAATCATATTTGGCGCGCAAAGATATTGCAACTATAATAATGTAAATAGTATTACCTGTTGTTATACCTTTTAAAGCAGGGAAAGTTTTATAAAAAACAGTAATAAAAAAATTGCTGTAGAATTTGCTTTAGTGTGAAAAAGAATCATTGCCTTTGTTGTAAGATTAAACAATTGCATATAATACATAGTAAAGGGGGAATATTATAAAAAAACTTCCTACAGAAATTATTTTACAGAATTAGGTGAATTAAGTGTAAAATCCATTTTATGTTGTTCTTTTGTCTTGAAACAAAAGAACCAAAAGTTCAACACTCCATGAAAAAGGCTGAAGAAAAAAAGATGCTTTGCCATTGTTTCACCTAATTCTATTATTTTAATTGGTATTCTTCTGCTTTTACTTTAAGTGCATCCTTTTAAAATTGAATATGATAAATAATTGCATTTCACTTGCAAGAGGATATTTCTAATAGATAATTAAAGAAATTATAAAAGCTTATACGATAATTCTTATTCATAATAACAACTGCAATTCCCTTTATTTTTGTGTAAACAAAAAACATTACATCCGCCCCTTCCATATTAGATAACCCGATTGAATACCTGAAAGGAGTAGGGCCGTTTAAAGCTGATCTGCTGAAAAAAGAGCTGAACATTTTCACTTTTGGTGATTTACTCGGGCATTTTCCTCTTCGTCATATTGATAAAACTGCGATACATACCATTGCCGATATTTCGCCAGATACTGACTTTATACAAATAACCGGCGTAATGGAAGATGCAGTTATTATGGGTGAAAAAAGAAGCCGGCGATTAATTGCACAGCTAAGAGACAAAACCGGAAGCCTCGAACTCTGCTGGTTCCAGGGAATTAACTGGATTGAAAAAAATATTCATCCAGGTAAGCAATACCTTGTTTTCGGAAAGACAGGATTTTTTAACGGAAGACCGCAAATAACACATCCCGAAATAGAACTATGGTCTCCGGCTATGATTGATGGTAAAAACTTTTTAGAACCCGTTTATCCAACTACAGAAAAGCTGAAAGCAAAAGGGCTTAACGGAAAGCAGATCGGCAAACTTGCCATGTCGCTGATGGAAATGCTTTCGCCAAAAGAAATCCAGGAAAACCTGCCGGAAGAGATCGTCTCAAAATTAAACTTATCGGCAAGGTTTACTGCATATTCTTCCATCCACTTTCCTAAAAACAAAGAAGAGTATGAAAAAGCTTTATATCGCCTGAAGTTCGAGGAATTTTTTATTTCACAAATCAGGTTAGGATTGACAAGGCTAAACCGGCACAAAAACAGCAAAGGAGCAGTGTTTGAAAAAGTGGGAGAGTTTTTCAATACCTTTTATAATAGACATCTGCCTTTTGAATTAACAGGCGCCCAAAAAAGGGTTTTAAAAGAAATACGTGCAGACACTTTCCGTGGAAAGCAAATGAACAGGTTGCTGCAGGGAGACGTAGGAAGCGGTAAGACAATTGTAGCATTGCTGACCATGTTGATTGCAGCGGATAATGGTTACCAAAGTTGCCTGATGGCTCCTACGGAAATTTTGGCTTCCCAGCATTTTAAAGGCTTAAGTGAATTATTGCAGGACATGCCTGTTAAGATTCGCCTTTTTACGGGAAGCACAAAAAAAGCAGAGCGCAGGCAGATACTGCAGCAGCTTGCTGATGGTTCGCTGCACATGATTACCGGTACACATGCCCTTATTGAAGATCCGGTTATATTCAAAAATCTTGGCTTATCTGTTATTGACGAACAGCACCGTTTTGGCGTAGCGCAAAGAGCCAAATTATGGGCAAAAGCAGCCATTCAACCGCATGTGCTGGTAATGACGGCTACACCTATTCCCCGCACACTTGCCATGACTGCATATGGCGACCTGGATTATAGTGTAATGGATGAGCTGCCGCCGGGAAGGATACCTGTAACCACTGTTCACCGCAATGAAATGCATCGTGTAAAGGTTATGGATTTTATACGATCTGAAATTGATAAAGGACGCCAGGCGTACATTATTTTTCCACTGATAGAAGAAAGCGAGAAGCTCGATTACGAAAACCTGATGGATGGTTATGAGCACGTAAAGGCATTTTTTCCCGAGCCGAAGTATTGGATAAGTATGTTGCATGGACGCCAGACATCCGATATAAAAGAAAGTAATATGCAACGTTTTGTGAAAGGAGACACTCAAATTATGGTAAGCACAACTGTAATAGAGGTAGGGGTAAATGTGCCGAATGCGTCTATTATGGTAATTGAAAATGCAGAGAAATTCGGTTTATCACAACTGCACCAGCTAAGAGGCCGGGTAGGCCGCGGAAGTGAAAAAAGTTATTGCATTTTGCTGACAAGCAAATTGAATAACGATGCCCGTGAAAGGATAAAAATTTTGTGCGCTACTAATGATGGTTTTAAAATTGCAGAAAAAGACCTTGAGCTCAGAGGCCCCGGCGATATTGAAGGTACCCGGCAAAGCGGGGCATTAAACTTTAAGCTTGCCAACCTGGTAAGCGATAAAGAAATACTGCAGCTCGCAAAAACAGAAGCCGAAAATTTGCTTCAGGAGGATGAAAATCTTTCTTCTTCGCAAAACTTAAATGTAAAGAATTACTTGCTTTTGCAAAAAGGAAAAACAGTATGGAGTAAGATTTCCTGATATTTTACCAAAACTATTTTTAACAATATATGATTTAATTGCTCTGTAGTTTTATTTCGTAGATTAGTTGTACCTTTTAAAAAAATTACCGGAATTGAAAAGATTTATTTCAATTGCTATTACAGTTGCTTTCTTTTTTAGCAATCTAAAATCGTTTTGTCAATATGCTAACCTCGAGTTTATTGAAAACAAAGGCCAATGGAACGAGAGCGTAAAATTTAAGGGAGTTATTAATAACGGCGCTTTTTTCCTTCAGGAGAAAGGTTTCAGGGTTTTACAAAATAACCCTGAAGATCTTGAGGCTTTTGTCCATGGCAGTTTTCCCCGTTCAACAAAAAAAACAGCAGCTAAGTCAATAATTCTTGCTAAAGATCAAAATACGCACACAATTCATTCTCATATTTATGATGTTCAGTTTGTAAATGCTGCAACTCCTGTTATTATTCCTGATAAGCCGGTCAGCACCTATAATAATTATTTTATTGGCAATGATCCTTCTAAATGGAAAGCTAATTGCCGTATTTACCAGGCGATCACTTATCAAAATGTTTATCCGGGAATTGATGTAAGATATTATACCAGCGCCGGGCGCCTTAAATACGATATTATTGTACATCCCGGTGCAGATCTTTCCAAGCTTGCCATGAAGTATGACGGAGTGGACGGATTGCAGGTAAAAAACGAACAATTAGTTATTAAAACTTCGGTAGGTGAAACACGGGAACTTGCTCCCTATGCGTACCAGGTGACCGGAGGCGTAAAAAAGGAAGTGGGATGCAGGTTTAAAGTAAGCGGTAAAACGGTACAATTCGCCCTGGAAAATTATTCAAAATCTGCTATATTAATTATAGATCCGACTCTTATTTTTTCAACCTTTACAGGCAGCAGCGCCGACAATTGGGGTTATACTGCCACCTATGGCCCTGACGGCAGTTTTTATGCAGGCGGAATTGTTTTTAACCGGGAAGGCGCTTTTCCAACCAGCCCGGGCGCTTACAGCACTACTTTTAACGGCGGCGTTACAGACGATGAAGGTCTTGGCGGGGGATATGACATTGGTATAATGAAATTCAGCCCTAATGGTGCCAACCGCATTTATGCTACCTATCTTGGCGGAAGCGGTAATGAGCAGCCGCACAGCCTCGTGGTGGATGGTCAGGGTGAACTTATAATAGCCGGGCGCACCAATTCACCCAACTATCCAACAACTGCCGGTGATATAGCCGCTAAAGGTTATAATATAATTCTTACCAAATTAAACGCCGCAGGGTCTGCATTAATAGGTTCGCGAATAATTGGTGGCTCTGGCAGTGACGGCGTAAATATTAAGCCAAAATATCCGCCATCGCCTGCTATAAGTATCCGGAGAAATTATGGTGATGATGCAAGAAGCGAGGTAATACTTGATAATGCCGGAGATGTTTTGCTTGCCTCCAATACCCAGTCAGCTGATTTTCCTGTTACTCCCGGAGCTTTTCAAAAAACATTTGGCGGTAAGCAGGACGCTGTGATTATCAAAACAAGCCCTGATCTGCGCACGATTATTTTCAGCAGTTTTCTTGGTGGAAAAGGTAATGACGCCGCTTTTGTATTAGCCATTAATCCTTCTGACAATAATATATTTGTTGGCGGTAATACTGACACCGCAGATTTGCCCGGTGATAAAACTGGTGCTGTATATTCTGCTTTCCAGGGCGGGGTAACGGATGGTTTTATTTCTATTATAAACCCTGCCGGGAACTCTTTGTTAAAAACAACTTTTATCGGTACTGCCGGTAACGATATGTTGTATGGTATTCAGTTCGATAAATTTAGTTTTCCCTATATAATGGGAACAACAACGAGTGATGCCTGGCCTGTAATAAATGCACCTTTCTCGCAAAGTAAAGGCAAGCAGTTTATTGCTAAGCTAAAGCAGGATTTGTCGGGTTACGAGTATTCAACTGTTTTCGGAACCGGCAGCAGAGAACCAAATATTTCGCCGGTTGCATTTCTGGTAGACCGATGTGAAAATGTATACGTATCCGGTTGGGGAGGAGGAGAAGTAAGTAAAGACTATCCTAACGCAGGAACAGCCGGCTTAACTGTAACACCTGATGCAATACAGTCATCAACAGATAATACCGATTTTTACTTTTTTGTATTAGAAAGGAATGCCACACGACAGTTATATGGCAGCTTCTTTGGACAAAGCGGCGGTTTTGGAGAACACGTAGACGGCGGAACAAGCCGCTTCGACCGTAACGGAGTGATCTACCAGGCCATCTGTGCAAATTGCGGTCGCGATGTTGCTTTTCCTACGACTCCCGGTGTATGGTCACCATCAAACGGCGGAACGGGGTGCAATCTGGCAGCAATCAAAATAGCATTTAACCTTGCAGGTGTTGCAGGAAGCGTGAGAGCATCTATCAACGGAATAGTACGTGATACGTCAGGATGCGTGCCTTTAAAAGTAGATTTTGCTGATACGCTTGCTTTAGGCAAAAGTTACATTTGGAATTTTGGAGACGGATCGGCTGAAATCACGACTACTGATCCAAAAATAAGTCATACTTTTAATGCAGTAGGCGATTTCCCCGTACGACTTATATCTATTGACAGTTCAAAATGCAATATTGCCGACTCTGCATATACAACCATCAGGGTAAGAAGTGATAGAGTTGTTATAGGGTTTACTCCTAAAAAGTTGTTGCCATGCGAATCTGCAAACTATGAGTTTACAAATACTTCTTATGTAGCATCTTCCGGCAGGGCATTTACCAATACTTCGTTTACCTGGGATTTTGGAGACAAAACACCTCCTGTAGTCACAGGCAATAATACGGTACCACACACATTTCCCGGAGTTGGAACATACAAGGTGAGATTGCTGCTGACTGACACAAGCTTTTGTAATGCGCCTGACTCTGCGGTAATTGATCTAAGAATAGCTGCAAATCTGAAAGCTCTTACTCAAACTCCTCCCAGCGGCTGTGCTCCTTATACTGCGGTTATCAACAATATCTCTGAAGGCGGACAGCAGTTTTTATGGGATTTTGGCGATGGTACAACCTCAACCACAACTGAAACAAGTTTTACTCATTTATATTCTATACCGGGAAAGTATACCATAAAATTAAATGCAATAGACTCAGGAACGTGCAACACTGCAGACTCAACCAGGGCAGGGATTGTAGTCAGCGACAAACCATCAGCTTCTTATACCTATACACCCAATCCCCCGCAGGAAAATACCGCAGTTGATTTTTTAAACAGTTCAATCGGCGCTACCAGGTATGTATGGCAGTTTGGTGATGGCGACACACTGCGTACGGCCTCTCAGGCAAATGTTCAGCATATTTATAATTCAACAGGAACTTTCAATACGCTCCTTATCGCTTCAAACAACTTCGGTTGTGAGGATACCGCCCAGCAGATCATTGTGGCGAGAATAACACCTTTGCTTGATGTTCCGAATGCTTTTACACCTAACGGTGACGGAATAAATGATAAAGTGTTTGTTCGCGGATTTGGCATAACGAAGATGACCTGGAGAATTTATAACCGGTGGGGAGAAGCAGTTTTTGTAGGTACCGACAAAACACAAGGCTGGGATGGAACATATAAAGGAAGTTTACAGCCCAAAGAAGTTTACCATTATACTTTGGCAGTTCAATATACTGACAATACGAAATCTGAGAAAAAAGGTGACATAACATTATTAAGATAATGAAAACATAGAAAACAGAATAGAATGAATAAGAAATTGTTTAACCATTGCTTGCTTTTTATAATGATCTTCGGCTTGCAAATACATATTTCAGCCCAGGATCTCCATTTTTCACAATATTTCAACTCCCCTTTGCTGGTTAACCCTGCCAACACAGGTTTTATTCCTGACGGAGATCACAGGTTAGGAATTAATTATAGAAACCAATGGGCAAATCTTGGCGGTAATCCCTATAAAACTTTCAGTATTTATGCCGACGGACAGTTTTTTGGTGAAAGGTTTGAAAATGGCTGGCTTGGTATTGGCGGGGCTTTACTGAGAGATGTTGCGGGCTCTGGTAATCTCACTACCACCCGTGCCTTTGGGTCAATCGCCTATCACCAGGCATTAGGTCTGGGCAGCCTGGTTAGTGCAGGGTTTAATATAGGTTATATAAATAAGAGAATAGACTTTACCAAGCTGACTTTTGACAACCAGTGGAACGGTAAATTTTTTGATATTTCTGCCCCGAGCGGCGAACCTTTTGTTGCAAACCAGGTCAATTACTTCAGCCTGCAGGCAGGGATAAATTATGCTTATTATCCAAATGAAAACACGTATTTAAATGTTGGTTTCAGCGCTTCAAATCTCAACAGGCCCAAAGAATCTTTTTTTACCGACGGTTTGGTTGATACACGCCTTGCCACAAGATTAACCACTTTTCTTAACGGAAGTTTTCGCGCAAGTGATGCCTGGATTGTAAATCCTAATGCCTACATCAGCAAAATGTCAACAGCAACGGAAGTTGTGGCCGGAGGCACCGCACAACGTGATCTTGGCGGAAATGGAAATACGCAATTAATTATGGGCGCTTATTATCGTGTCAGCGATGCAATTATTCCTGTTCTTGGCTTTCAGCAAAGCGGCTATAAATTTACATTCAGCTACGATGCTACCTCATCTGCTCTAAAGAGCTATAACCAGGGACGCGGCGCTTATGAAATGTCAATCGTTAAACAGGGATTGATTGATAAATCAAAAGCTATAAAGTGCCCATCGGTAAGATTTTAAAATAGGTTAAAAAGTAGGAAATCCTGATGAAAGTTTTAATTATAGATTTTTTTTAGCGAAGAATAATTATTTTTTCTGTTGGAAATCAACTTTTTTTAAATGTTCGGAAAGATTATCAAAAGATTTAGAATGGAAAGTTAGGGCTTCGTTTTTTACTTCTCCAAATCATGCTTTCTTATAGCTTTAATTTAATAGTTTCGTATTTTTCTCTTAGTTTTCTTATTGCAACCGATGCCACTTATAAATACACATCCTGGTTAAACCAATAATCTATTCCATCAGGTTTCAATAAAATGGCCAGCACGTCAAACTGTATCCATTTCCAGCCTGGGTTTTGATGTTGATATTGTTCCGCAGCGTCTTTCAGATTTTTCATTTTCTGTTTGTTAATGCTTTCTTCAGGGTTGCCAAATTTAGTGCTCCGGCGCGTTTTTACTTCTATAAAATGCAGTGTGTCACCTTTCTCTGCAATAATATCTACCTCAAGATGCCGGTAGCGCCAGTTCTCCTGCCTGATGGTATAACTACGTTGCGTCAGCCATTCTGCAGCTAATTTCTCACCTTTAAAACCTGTTTCATTGTGCTCTGCCATATTGTTATTATTTTCGGTATTCCTCAAATTAAAGAATTCCTATGAACCCTAAAATATTTAAGCTGCAAGGCAAGGTACAGCACTATGCATGGGGCGGTTACGAATTTATTCCGCAATTATTGGGATTTGAAAATCACGACCAAGCACCTTGTGCTGAATACTGGATGGGAGCGCATCAGAGCGCTTCCGGAACGCTTGAAACAGAACACGGCTTGCAATCATGGTACGATTTAATTCAGCAGCAACCGTTGGAGCATCTTGGCGAAAAGGTGTACCGGCAGTTTGGTGAGCTGCCTTACCTTTTCAAGGTGCTGGATGTAAAAGAAATGCTTTCTATACAGGTTCACCCCTCCAGGGAAGAAGCCAAAAAAGGTTTTGAAAGAGAGGAAGCGGCAGGTGTGCCTGTTAATGCGCCTCATCGCAATTATAAAGACAAGAACCACAAGCCGGAAGTAATGGTCGCTTTAGGTGAGTTCTGGTTGCTGCATGGTTTTAAAAAAGAGGGAGAACTGATGCAGGTACTGCAGTCGGTTCCTGAGTTTAATGTTTTGAATAGCGCTTTTTTAAAAGACGGTTATCTCGGTTTGTATAAAATGGCGATGGAAATGCCGCAGCAGGAGGCTGACAGTTTTTTGCTGCCGTTAATTAGGCGGGAAACTGCTTCTCCCCATACTAAAAACCAGCCAGGTTACTGGGTATCAAAACTCTATAATGGGGAAATACCGGGTGAAAACATAGACAAAGGAATATTCTCCATTTATTTCTTCAACATTGTCGGCCTGAAAGAAGGTGAAGCAATTTTTCAGGGAGCCGGCGTGCCGCACGCTTATCTTGAGGGACAAAATATAGAGCTGATGGCTAACAGCGACAATGTGCTTCGCGGAGGACTGACACCAAAGCACGTTGATGTGCCCGAACTGCTTAAGCATATTGTTTTTGAAGGTATAGAGCCAAATATCCTGAGCGGAAATATATCAGGACATGAACTATCTTATCCATTACCCGCAACCGATTTTGGCATCAGTGCTGTCAGGCTTCAAAACGGTCGTGAATATCTTTCTAAAAGCAACGCTGCCGAAATATTTCTTGTTTTAAAAGGAGAGGTAAGCTGTGATGACCTCATCTGCAAAAAAGGAGAAGTCTTTGTTGTGTTGCCTGAAGCTGAATATACTATTCGTGGTATTGAAGATGCCGTTTTGTATAAAGCTTTTGTACCGGTATAGCAAAAAAGTACTGGCAACTGTTGCTGCAACATTATTTGAATTTACAAATCATCATCCTGAAGCAAGTGTTATAGCAATAGGAAGTACTTTAGCAAGAACACGACTTTATAGAATAGGAATTACAAACAATCTTGAAGCTATTGAAAAGGACTTTAAGATCTACGGCCTTAAAGGGAACACCTGGCAAAAATTTATAAAAAGTATAGAATATGATGCCTTTTTAGTTAGGCGAAGAAAACATTAAATTTGCATTATTATGAAAGAAAAAAAGACAATAACCACAAAACTCCAGGGTTTTACAAAAAACGAAAAGCTTGATAAATTTGCGGACAAAGTATTGTTCAAGGATAAAGTAAAAATGGCTAATCAAATATTAAAAACAGTGGCGCTTCCTAAAGCTTAGAAATTGCACAAACAATATTAGCTGTATGACGAACACTGCAACTTTTAATAAAACAAATTATAATTTATCTATTTTTGACTTTTAAGAACGTATAAAATGATCAAACAAAATAAAACATTGGTTCTTCCCGCAGCTTTACTGATTGCCGCTGCCGCTTTTACGCGGTTATTTCCTCATTATCCAAATTTTACAGCTGTCGGGGCGATGGCTATTTTCGCAGGTTCTGTTGTCAAAGACAAAAAGCTTTCTTTCCTGCTTCCTCTGGGGGCATTGTTTTTGTCTGATGTGTGCCTGCAGTTATTTACGTTTACAAAAGGTTTTTATGGCATAAGCCAGTTTTTTGTATATGCCGCCTTTCTCATCATTACAGCACTTGCCGGATTTATACAAAAAAGGTCTGTTGCAAATATTGCGTTAGCTGCTGTCTGGAGCGGCGCTGTTTTCTTTATTCTTTCAAACTTTGGTGTCTGGCTCAGCAGCGATTTTTATCCTAAAACTTTTGCAGGATTAGGCGCATGTTACTGGGCTTCCATTCCTTTTTACAAAAATGATTTTTTTGGTAATTTTGTATTGAATTCAATCATGGGAACGGCCTTTTATTCAGCTATATTATTTGGCGCTTACGCAATGTTTGAAAGAAAAGTAACTACGCGGAAAGTAATTGCTTAAATTGTTTTAATCTTCAACAAACAAAAAGTCTCGGTCTAAAAGAGCGAAACTTTTTGTTTGTTGAAAACATTTGTTGGTTTTTAATCTTGTGCAGTCGGTCGAATAACGATGTCTACATCAACGGTTGGAGGTTGTTCCATAGCAAACATCACCGCTTCAGCGATGGAAAATGGCGAAATGGCAATTTGTTCTCTTTTTGCAATAATAGCTTTTTTCATTTGAGGTTCTTTTATTGAGTCTGCCAGATTAGTATTAACAAACCCGGGGGATATTCCAGTTACTCTCAAGTTGCTTCCTGCTTCTTGCCGCAATGCCTCAGATATTGTACGAACCGCATTTTTTGTAGCAGCGTAAACACCTTGAAGCGGTACAATTCTAATTCCGGCAGTCGAAATAATATTGATAATATGCCCGGAGTTTTGTTTACGAAAAACAGGCAGTGATGCAGCAATGCCATATAGTACGCCTCTCAGATTTACATCAATCATTTCATCCCACTCTTCTACAGACAAATCGTCAAAAGGTGACAGTAAACTAATACCAGCATTGTTTATAAAAACGTCAAGTTTGCCGTATTGTTCAACAGCAAGGTTGACAAGACTCTTTAAGTCTTCACGCTGTTTTACATCTGTAACTGCAAAAGTCGCTTCGCCTCCTTCACTTTTAATGCGGTTTACTAATGTTTGAAGTTGTTCTAACCGACGTGCGCCAAGCACAACTTTTGCTCCTTTCTCTGAAAGCAGCAATGCAATGGCCTCGCCGATGCCACTACTTGCACCTGTAATTGCAACTACCTTGTCCTTTATACTATTTTCCATAATGCTAATTTGTCACCTAATGACTGAATTTTATTAAAAGAGTTATTTCATAACTTTCACGAACATTATATTAATGTTTGTCTTTTGCCTTCATAATCTTTAACTACTATAATAACGAATCTTATCATCCCCACCAAAAAGCAGCAGCTATCAAACAATAAAGTCCGATTAAAGCTACACCTTCGAGCCAGATTGACTCACCATCAAAAACTATAAAAGCACTTACGATTACAGCTAATGCGAAACAGGCAAGCAGCATAGGCGTAAGCACAAAAGATAAGATTGCACCACCTAAGAAGAAAGAAAGCAGCACGAGCAGAGGAAACAATGCAAGGGCAATTTGCAAGGAACTATTTAATATTACACTTATTGCGTAATCTGCCTGGTTGCGGTAGGCAAGCTGAATGCCGACAAGATTTTCAATTGCATTGCCGGCGATAGCAACAATGACAAGGCCGGCGAACGTATCATTGATGCCAAGTGTTTTCATGGCCGGCGTGAGAGCTTCAACAAACCAGTCAGACACAAAAGCAGCGCCCACACCGGCAAGCCCAAGCACGGTAAGAGTCAGGCCGAGCGACCAGGCAGCATGGGGCTTTTCTTTATCTGTATTAGAGGAAACGACTGCTTTATCGCCTTTTATAGAAAAATAAAGACTTGCGCCAAAAATGATGAGTAATACAATGGCAACAAAAATATCCAGGGCATTAATATGAGCTTCTGCAGAAGTATGCAGCATGTGCGTCAGGGTGGGAATAGCCAAAGCTGCGAAAGCAAGTATCATCAAAGTGGCAATCATTCTCGGCGGTTCGGATTTAAAACGCTGTGTGCCGTTTTTAAGGCCGCCGATAAATATCGCTAATCCAAAAACCAGCAAAGAATTGCCTAAAATAGAACCAATCAGCGCTGCCTGCACTACTTTGTCGAGCCCTGCACGCAATGCAAAAATGCAAACAAACAATTCAGGAAGATTACCGAGAGCAGATTGTAAGATGCCGGTGGCACCGGGTCCCATACGGCTTCCAAGCTGCTCAGTGGCGTCTCCGACAATCATTGCCAGCATCGCAAGCGCTCCTGCAGTTATTATAAAAGAAATTACTGCATTGGCATGAGCATAATGCAAAAAGCCGGCAATAGCCGTAACGACAATGCTTGCCGCAATTACTGTTTTTTCCTTTTTATCCATTGATATTACTGGTTTAAATAATACTAAGGCAAGAAGCTGCTTATTTTACCGGCGGATTAATCATAATATGTGCTGCATGTGTTCCCGGGTCCATCATCCATGGCATACCCGGCGCTTCTGGTTTCAGAGGCAATCCTGTAGTTTGAGGAGTGGCATAAGGAATATAAATAACTGACCTTAAATAACCTTTTTTTACCTCGCCGGTTGCATCATTATAATCTTCTTTAGAAGAAGAATAGACAAATAAGGTTGTGGGCTGCTTGGGCATTTGAAGCTTGCCCGATTTTGCCTCTTTTTCCCGCGCAGCAAATATTTCTTCAAATGTTTTCTTCTGCTTTCTTAACTCACGGCCACGCTGCATAAAAGGTTCCAGGTCTTTGTGGTAACAGGCAACTGAGAAGCCGGGCTGGTCAGGGTCGTCGGCAAGGCAGATAAGTTCATTACTGCCTTTTCTTAATAGTATAAATTCTTTTTCAGGGGAATAGCCGTACACCGCAGCGCTGTCTTTTTTTTCTGCAGGAGCGCTAAGTAAAGCCATCTTTATTTGCACTTCTTTCGGAAGCACTTTATTTTGGGCAAAAGTGTAAGAGGTAATAACAAATAAAATAAGTAATGCTAAAAAAATTTTCATGAGACTGTTCTTAAATAGAGTAGAAAAAAATTGAAGCACAAATTAATAAAAATCTGACGGAATAATAAAGGAGTTTTAATTAAAGCGAATAGCAAAACTCTTTTCTGAATACGGCTGCAACATTTTATTGCCTTAATAATTCAACATTGCTTTTTTTCGGTTTTAATATAAAATCTATTTAGAATGAATTTAATTACTTTGCTTTACTTTCTCTTGTACACCTTTTAAATTAAGTAATAAGTTGGTGGCAAGGCTATTTGGACACACCCTAATACTAAAAAATTATCTTTGCAAAATCTAATAAAAGGCATCTCAATCCGTAGATAAATTACAAAAAGTTTTAGCAGACGAAGTTTTTAGATACACCAAAGACCCAAAGAAGGCAGCAGGCATGATAGTATAAAGTAACATTTGTAAAAGGTTTTTCAAATATACAATTAAATACGTCATATTATACTTAACTTAACATTAGGAACGAAGTTTAAACCCTGATTCTTTTAAATAAAAAGAGGCGGTGTTTGCAACCTCTTTTTAATATTTATTTTGTGACTTTTAATCTTCGGATGAAATAGGATCTAAAAAAACGATTTCAGCAACGGCTTCTATGTTTAAAGGGCCGTATATGTGCGGAAATTCCTGTTGCTGCTCTTCATCTTTATCGTATCTTAAGCTTGAAGTAAGTCTTGACGGATCAATAACCAGCTTTATCAGGTTTTCATGCTGCCTAAAATGTTTTTTTAAAACCAACCCGGTTTGACTTTCTGTTGCGCAATGAATAAATCCGTCTTTTTGGTAAGATGGCGGTTCATAACTTCCCTTGTCCTGCGCGTCTTCCCATTCCTGAAGCGTTGTAAAGTGATAAATAACCTGCTCGTTCATGTTTATAAATTTTATAATTATACAATCCGGTTTATCCTGTTTTCCAGCATCATCAGATCGGCTAAGACAAATGCTGTTACGGCTTCCAACACTACCGGAACTCTCAGTGCAATGCACAGATCGTGCCTTCCCTTTACAGAAAATGATTCCACTTCTTTCGTTTCCCAGTTAAGCGTTTGCTGTTCTTTTGGCGTTGATGAAGTTGGCTTTATTGCTATCCTGAAAATCATTTCATTTCCGTTAGTTATTCCCCCTGCGATGCCTCCTGCATGGTTTGTTTTTGTCTGGCCTTGCGCATTTTCAATAGCATCATTGTGAAGGCTGCCAAACATTTTTGCGGCAGCAAAACCGGTTCCAAACTCAATGCCTCTTACTGCAGGGATTGAAAAAACAGCATGACTGATAACAGACTCAACGGAGTCAAAAAAAGGTTCCCCGAGACCAATTGGCAAGCCGGTCACCTTACATTCTACAATGCCGCCGATAGTGTCTTTTGCGTCAATAGCTTTTTGCAATCCTTTTTCGATGTCAGCCTCACCGCCAATTTCTTTTATGGTCGCTTCAACTTCAATCTGGTTTAATAACTTTTTAGCTATCACGCCTGCAGCTACCAGGCATACGGTTAAGCGGCCGCTGAAATGTCCGCCACCTCTGAAATCTTCGTAGCCGCCATACTTTTGATGCGCTACAAAGTCTGCATGCCCGGGTCTTGGAAAGGCTCTTTGCTTTGCGTAGTCAGTACTGCGGGTATTGTTATTTTCAAATAAAATAGTTATTGGCGCACCGGTAGTTTTGTTGTTAAACAAGCCACTTTTAAAAACAGGCAAATCATCTTCTTTTCGCGGGGTAGTTCCTTTTGCACCGCCTTTACGTCTTTCTATATCTGTAATAAAATCATCTGCAGATAATAATAATCCTGCCGGGCAACCGTCTAAGGTCAAACCAACACTTTCTCCATGAGATTCGCCAAAAATATGAATTCGGAAAAGACGGCCAAAACTGTTCAATTGATTAATGGTTTTATGGTTTTACGTGGATTGAAAGGATTGAAACGATTACAAGGAAAGAACAAAGAGATTACATGAAAATTTATTACAAATTGCTGAGTTTTATCGTTTTAATACATGTCATTTTAATCGTTCAATCGTTTCACTCCCTGTTTCAATCCTTTCAATCCCTGTTCCAAGTTTTTGCAAATGTTTATAAAAATCTGGATAAGATTTGTTTATTGCTTCAGCTTCTTCGATAATCACTTCTCCATCTGACTTTAATGCAGCAACCGCACAAGCCATAGCAATACGATGATCGTGACGTGAGTGAACAGTTGCACCGGTCAATCTGCTTCCTCCTTTTATCAACATTATATCATCCTGTAAAGTTATCGCCACACCTAATTTTGCAAATTCCTGCTGCAGAGTCAAAGCTCTGTTACTTTCTTTATGTGCCAGCCGGCTTACACCTTTAATAGTTGTTGTTCCCTGGCAAGAACCGGCTAAAGCAACTAATGGCGGAAACAGGTCAGGACAATCTGTTGCATCGAAATTAAAAGCTTTTAGAGTGGCAGGGCCAATATCAATACTGTTTTCATTTATTGATAAAAAACAACCGCAATCTTCTAAAGCCTGCAAAACTGCTCTATCTGCCTGTGATGAATAAATATCCAGCCCTTTTACAGAAATGTTTCCGGCAATGGCGCCGGCAACAAGTAAGAAAGCACCGCCGCTCCAATCGCCTTCGACTGTGTAAGATTGCGGCTCGTAATTTATTGTTTGAGGTTCTATATAAAAGTATTCATAATTGTTATTAGTAACTTTTCTGCCAAAACTTTCCATTACCTGCAAAGTCAGATCTATATAAGGTTTACTCTTTAATCCGTTTACTTTAATAGTAACAGGTTTAGTGACTGACGCGCCAAATGCCATTAAAAGACCGGTGAGAAACTGTGAGCTCAAAGATCCATCCACCTCTATATCTACAGGCAGCAACGGACCTTGAATCTGTAAAGGCAATTTTCCCTGCTGGGAGATAATTTTTATTTCTAACTGCGGAAATATTTCATCGAAGAAATGCATTGGCCTTGCAAGCAGGCTTCCCGTTCCGTTGATTGTAACAGATTTATCGCTTAGTGCCGCAATTGGTGTAAACATTCTAATTCCCAAACCGCTTTCGCCGCAGTTAATTTCATTTTCTGCAGGGTCAACTCCATGACTATAAATGGTTAATGATCCGTCTTCATTATTTACGACTCTTGCACCCAGCTTTTGAATGACATCTAATGCAGCCAAGTCATCGTTACTTTTTCCGGGGTTGATGATTTCAGATGCTCCTTCACAAAGTAAAGCTGCTGCACAAGCCCGCTGCATACTGCTTTTGCCGGCAGGAGCAACAATATTTCCATGAAGAGTTGAAGGTTGAATTTTTACTATCATGCCCTAAATCCCTGAAGGGACTTTATAATTCATCTATTAATGTTTCAATTTTTGTTAAGGGTAAAGAGACAACAGTGGCTTCACCAATTTTTTTAAGAAGAATATAATTAATTGATTGATTATCCTTCTTTTTATCACTTTTTAAAATTCTGAAAGCTTCCGCTTTATCAAAATCAAATTGCGGAGGAAGCCCATATTGTTTTAAGACATTTACAACCCGGTCTGTATCTTTAAAACCTGTAACCTGTTCAGAAATTTTGCATGCTGCAACCATCCCGATACTAACTGCATGCCCATGTGGAATTTGATATACATTTTCTATCGCATGTCCTAAAGTATGCCCGAAATTCAACAGTTTTCTTTCGTCGTTTTCAAATTCATCGCCAATCACCACTTTGGTTTTTAGCAGTGCATTTCGCTGAATCAATTTTGCCAGAGCTGTATCATCTTTTTGAAAAAATGAAAACGTATTATTTTCAAGCAAATCAAACATAACAGCATCTTTTATACATGCGTGCTTTATAACTTCTGCAAAACCATTCACCCGTTCTTGATGCGGCAAGGATTTTAATAAAGAAAAATCGTATAAAAGAAATGCAGGCTGACGAATAAGACCGACCATATTTTTGTACAACCCTACATCAATACCATTTTTGCCGCCGATAGCAGCATCTGTCATTGCCAAAATAGAAGTTGGAACAAAGCCAAATTTCACTCCCCGCATAAACACGCCTGCTACATAACCTGTAATATCTGTAATAACACCCCCGCCAACGCCTACCAATGTTGTTTTTCTGTCTGCGCCTAAACCAATCAATTTTTGTATAATATCATCAACTGTTGCCTGAACTTTAAACTGTTCTCCGGCTTTTATAACTATCGTCTTCCAGTCTCTAAACTTTTTCTCATGCTTGGCAAAAATGTTTTCATCAGTTACTATTACTGCCTGTTCTTTCGATACCAATTTTTCTGTATAAGCAAAATCTGCATTAAAATAATACGTAACATCAGCAGATGAAAATGAAAATGATTTTTTTGTCATACTTGATAGCGAAAGAAGTTTCACGCCAAGATGCAAAGAAAGCAAAAACGCAAAGGAAAAAAACTCACGCGCGTTTGCTCTCCTTTTTTCAGCTTTCCGTGAAATAAGTGGGTTAACTATTCATAATGTTATTCTGGTGATTAATACTTTCCATATGAACAGCATCATAATATTTTGTAATAAATTCCCGGGTTAATCCTAATGCTTCACCTTTTTTAGCAGCCCGTTCCAGTATTTCATTCCAGCGGTTCGTTTGAAGAATCGTAATATTATTGTTCTTTTTGTATTCCCCTATCTTTTCAGCTATTTTCATGCGCTGACCAAGCAATTGCATTAGTTCGTCATCAACATGATTAATCTGCTCTCTTAGTTTTTCGAGCGCCACTACAAATTCTTTTTGATCTGTCGTTTCACTCCGCCATTTAATGCCATCAAGAATTTCGGCTAATCTCTCAGGGGTTACCTGTTGTTTTGCATCACTCCAGGCTTTATCCGGGTCTATGTGACTTTCAATCATAATGCCATCAAAATCGAGGTCAATGGCCTTTTGAGCAACGCTCTGCAGCAAAATTCTGTTACCCGAAATATGGCTCGGATCATTTAAAATCATTGTATCCGGGTAACGGCGTTTCATTTCTATGGCAAGGTGCCACATAGGTGCATTTCGGTATTCTGTATTGCCGTAAGAAGAAAAACCGCGATGTATCAAACCAATGTTTTTAATGCCTGCTTTAGCCACACGCTCCACTGCGCCTATCCATAGTTCCAAATCAGGATTAATGGGATTTTTTATCAATACCGGCACATTCGCTCCGCGAAGCGCATCTGCTACATCCTGCACACTAAAGGGATTAACCGTCGTTCTTGCGCCAATCCACAAAATATCTATATCAAAGTGCAAGGCATCTTCAACCTGTTTGGCAGTCGCCACTTCTACAGCCACCGGAAGGCCGGTTATTTTTCTTGCCTGCGTTACCCAGCTAAGGCCTTTTGTACCAACGCCTTCAAAGCTTCCGGGGCGGGTTCTTGGCTTCCAGATACCCGCGCGAAGTGCATCTACTTTACCTGTTTTTTGGAGGCGGGTTGCAGTTTCTATTACCTGCTCTTCAGTTTCGGCACTGCAGGGTCCGGAGATAATAAGCGGGCGTTTGGTTAGCACCTCATCAATCTTTGATAAGGCCTGTAAGGTTTGTTCCATATTATAAATATATTGAAAGAATAGTTTTAGCTATACAATAAATTTTGATACTTTTTCATCTGCAGTAATATCACCTTTGCTCCTGATATTAAATTGTACCCCTGCAATCCACTCATTACAACCTTGCTGAAATAAATGCTCGTTCACGCCATTTACCACATTCATCACCTCTTCATACGTTCCTTCTACCACAGTTGCAAACGGACCAATTTCATATTTAATTCCTGATTGCTGAATAACCGCTATCGCCTCATCTACCCATTTGTATGGATGTTTATCCTGTACTATTGGCAATATTTGTATTGAAGCGTTTATTATATAATTATGCATTTTTATGCTTTAGGCATTTTTTGAACCACCAAGTCCCAAAGGCACTAAGAGACACTAAGTTTTATTTGTGCTGCTTTGTGTTTTTGATGTCTTTGTTGTTCAACTTTCACATGTCAACTGTCAACCCAAACCTACCCTCTGCTGTTTGCATCATTCATCCTGATTCTTCTGCCTTTGAATGTTTTGCCATCTATCGAGCGTACCATTTTGTCGGCAACGTTTTTATCAACTTCTACCCAGCTATTCATTTCTTTCATATCAATTCTGCCAAGCGCTTCTTTTTTCAAATCGCTCATATCAAGAATAAATTGCAGAAAGCTTGCTTTATAAAAACCATCTTTTGTGCCCAGGTTTACAAATAATCTTGCAAAATCACCATTGCCGTTAATATTACCCCGCACAAATTCTCTTCCCCGTATTTCACGCGGACGACCTGCGTCTGCACCGGTTCTGTCATACGTTCTTTCTCTTACTCTTTGTTCGCGTACGTTAAGGTCTTCGGCATTTTCATAATACTTAAGAAAACGGTCAAATTCCATCGCAGCCACTCTTTTCAACACATCTTCTTTACTTACGTCTGCAAACTTTTCTTCAAGCATAGGCACATACGTCTCGTAATCTCCGTGGCTGATGTCAGTTTGCAAAAGTTTGTCCATAAAGTAAAAGAACTGCTTGCGGCAAACATCTTTTCCGCCTGGTATATCCAGTTTGTGAAAAGGTTGCTTAATCATTTTTTCGATCTGCCGCAGCTTAAAAACTTCTCTTGCATGTACGATGGAAATAGAAATTCCCTGGTTTCCTGCACGCCCCGTACGGCCGCTTCTGTGAGTGTATACTTCTATATCGTCTGGCAATTCGTAATTAATAATATGACTTATGTCTTTTACGTCAATACCGCGTGCAGCCACGTCTGTTGCAATAAGCAATTGCAAGGTTTTTTCGCGAAACTGGCCCATTACTTTATCCCGCTGCCCTTGTGTAAGATCGCCGTGCAAGGCATCAATATCATACCCTTCGCGTGTAAGCTTTTCTGCTATATCCTGCGCGTCTAATTTTGTACGGGTAAATACAATACCATAAATGCCAGGGTTAAAATCAATGATTCTTTTTAAAGTTTCATAACGATTTTGAGCGTTAGTTACGTAGTATTGGTGGTCAATATTTTCATTACCTGTATTTACCTGGCCAACAGTTACCTCAATGGGGTTATTCATGTAGCGCTTGCTGACCTGTTTTACTTCCGGTGGCATTGTAGCACTAAACAACCAGGTTGCTTCACGTTTCGGCGTATTTTTTAATATAAACTCGATGTCATCCCTGAAACCCATATTCAGCATCTCATCTGCTTCATCAAGCACCACATATTGTATTTGCTCGAGGTCTATCGCCTTACGTTCTATTAAGTCTATTAACCGACCGGGCGTTGCAACGACTATCTGCACACCTCTTTTCAAATCTCTGATTTGAAGGCTGATAGATGCGCCGCCATAAACGGCCACAGCATGAACGCCTTTTAAATGTTTTTTAAATAATTCAATTTCTTTCACAATTTGCATGCACAATTCACGTGTCGGGCAAACTATTAAAGCCTGGGGAAATTTGTTCTCTGCATTAATTAACTGCAACAGCGGCAAGCCAAATGCTGCTGTTTTTCCTGTACCTGTCTGGGCCAATCCCACGAAGTCTTTAGTGCCGCTCAACAATACGGGAATTGCTTTTTCCTGTATCGGCGTTGGGTTCACATACCCCAACTCATCGGTTGCCTGAATTAACCTTGCGTCAATTCCCAACCCTTCAAATGTCATCATATATTCTTAAAATTTGCGCAAAGGTACTATTAATTTTGAGGCCTTTTGCTGCTTTTATTGTTATTATAATATAAAGATGACAGTTGCCTGATGACTGATGACAGAAGGCAAAACCACTGGCAACTGTTGATAAACTATAATTTATTTTGATATTTTTTCCATCTGTCATCTATGATCTAATCTGTCAATTATCATCTGCCAACCGTCATCACTTCAAAATCCTCCTGATTCCATTTGCCTTCTCAATCAGTTCTTCCAGGTATTCATAATTCTCTTTCTCAAGACAGCTTTTAAACTTACGCAGTTGAGAAATGTGCTCGTTCAAAACATCCAGCACATTTTCACGGTTTTGCTTAAAAATAGGAACCCAGGTAGCGGCATTACTCTTGGCAAGACGCACAGTGCTTTCAAATCCGGCGCTTGCCAATTCGAATATTGCGTCTTCTTCCTTTTCCTTTTCCAATACCGTATTAGCTAAGGCAAAAGAGGTAATGTGCGAAATGTGACTGATGTACGCCGCATGAAGATCGTGCGCATGAGCATCCATATAAACCAAATGCATACCTGATTGCTTATAAAGGTTTACAACAAGCTTTAAGGCATCATCATCTGAATGTTCGGAATCACAAATAACTGCGGCTTTATTTAAAAAGGCATTTTTTACTGCAGCTTCAGGCCCGCTGTATTCGGTTCCCCACATGGGGTGGCTTGCTACAAATCTTTTTCTTTTTGGGTGAGTGGCAACTATAGCAATCACATTTTCTTTCGTTGAGCCCATGTCCATTACAACCTGGTCTTCAACCTGATCTAAAATGGCAGGCAATAATTTGTCTAAAGCGTTAACCGGAACTGCTAAAACAATCAATTTGCTTTTTGCGATTGCCTCATTAAGCGGCAACACTTCATCAACAATACCTAATTCCAATGCTTTTTTTCGATGTTCCTTATTATTGTCAACTCCGATCACTTTGCAAGCAAGCCCTTTGTCTTTTAAAACCAACCCAAATGATCCTCCGATTAAACCTGTTCCGACAATAGTTACCACGCCTGCCAAATCTTCATCGCAAGGAAGGATTTTTGATCCTTTTTTCATTTTTAAATCTTTTATTACCACATTGTCTTTTTCCATGGTTCTTTTTAAAGGATTTCTTAAGAATGGTTTTCCCCGCTTATTCTTTGCAGCGCTTCTTTAAGAACTTCTTCTTTAGCGCATAAACTTACTCTTATGTACCCATTTCCATTGCTGCCGAAAATGCCTCCGGGAGTTATAAAAACATTTTTATTGTTTAGCACATCATTACTTAAGTCGTAACCGTCTTGGTATTGCAAAGGTATTTTTGCCCAAACAAACATTCCTGCCTGGCTTTTGTCATACTCACATTTTAATATCTCAAGAATCTCAAATACATATTTTCTTCTTTCTGCATAAATAGTATTTAATTGATCATACCAATCTTTACCTAAGCTTAACGCTTTTGCAGCAGCTAATTGTACGGGTAAAAACATCCCGCTGTCCATATTGCTTTTAAACCTCAGCACTTCATCAATTCTTTCTTTGGCGCCAACCATCATACCTACTCTCCATCCGGCCATATTGCCTGATTTGCTTAAAGAATTCAGCTCAATTGCTGCTTCTTTTGCACCTTCTGTGCTCATTAAGCTTATGGGATTATCATTTAAAATAAAACTATAAGGATTGTCGTGGCAAATCAATATAGAATGTTTTTTGCCAAATACTATAACCTTTTTAAACAGCTCAAGGGATGCCTGCCTGCCCGTAGGCATCTGCGGATAGTTGATCCACATTATTTTTATTCTGCTAAGGTCTGTTGTTTCTAAAAAATCAAAGTCCGGTTCCCAATTGTTTTCTTCTTTTAAATCATATTCTGCACATTTGCCGCCGGCGAGCTTTACAGCGCTGCTGTAAGTCGGGTAGCCAGGATTGGGTATCAGCGCTTCATCGCCGTTATTAAGATAGGTCATGCAAATGTGCATGATACCTTCTTTACTGCCAATCAAAGGCAAAATTTCAGAATCCGGATTTAAATTAACTCTATACCATGTTTTATAAAAATCTGCAATTGCATTTCTGAAAACAGGGCTGCCTTTGTAGTTTTGGTATGCGTGTGCGTTTGGCTTTGCCGCTTCCACCTGCAGTACTTCTATTACATCAGGATGGGGCGGCAGATCGGGGCTGCCAATACCGAGATTGATTATTTTTTTGCCTTGTTTGTTCAGTTCGTCAATCTCGCGCAGCTTTTGAGAAAAATAATATTCACCAATTCCTTTAAGTCTTTCTGAAACAGTAATGTTCATTTCTGCCGGTTTTGCTATTATTGTAAAATTCCTTTTTTGAATGCGCCAAAAACTTTCAAATGCACTGTTATCTTATCTATTTTCTCCATTAGTTCATTGAATTCATTCATATCATTTATTTCCATGTCGGCGTAAAAACCATATAAGAAGTCACTTCCGGGTATTGGCATACTCTGCAGTTTGCTGAGATTTACGTCTCCGTCTGCAATTGCGGTAAGCACTTTTGCAAGGCTTCCTTTGCTGTGATCCGTTTCAAAATATACCGAAGCTTTATCTGCATCTTCTACCGCAGCAGCATCTTCCTTTCTCTGCAGCATCAAAAAACGGGTGTAATTATTCTTTAACGTATGTATATCTGGTGCAAGTATATCCAAATCATACAATTCAGATGCGAGCTTGCTTGCTATTGCTGCTGTATGTTTACTTTTATGACGATTAATATTTTTAGCGCTTAATGCTGTGTCTTCTGTCTCAACAAGCTTCCACAAATGATGCAGCTCTAAAAAATCTATGCATTGCAATAACGCCATAGGGTGAGAATGCACTTCTTTAATATCATGCAGCTGCACACCGGGGTTTACCAAAAGATGCTGACGGATGTGAAGATATTTTTCACCTACTATAGTGAGATTGCTTTTTTGCAAAAGATTGTAATTAGGAAGAATGCTGCCGGCAATAGAATTTTCAATAGCCATTACTGCTCCATCACTTTGTTTTTTGTCTGATGCAATTTTTATTACCTGCCTGAAGGTATCGCAAGGAATAACTTCTACGTTTTTACCAAAAAAGGTACGGGCTGCTTCCTGGTGAAAGCTCCCTTCATAACCCTGAATGGCAACTTTTAAGCCTCCTGGCAAAATAAAAGGGGAATTTGACAAGTCTTGTTTTGCTTCTTTTTTACTTGCAGTCATAGCTAATACATGAAAAAGTCCCGGCTTTTTAGCCGGGACTTTTTATTTTGATTGTTCTGATTATTTTTCAATCTCAATAAGCGCCCGGTCCACTTTTAAAGTAGAAATAAAAATAAAAGCTAAAACGGGTATTTGCTATCGTTTGTTTCATTACTCTGTAAAAGTAAGAATTGAATTGAAACAGAAAAATATTTTTTCAGGACTTTTTCCAAAGACTTTAAAAAATTTATAAAAAATAAATATTAATAATGAAAAAGAATTTGAAAGACTCACTATAAAAATCTTTAAAGAATATAAAAAAATTTTCGAAAAAAAATAAAGCCATCCCTAAGAATAAGGACGGCCTCTAACGATTGCTTGCCATATGAAAATCTTAGATAACTGCACAAAAGCATGCAAGTTTGCTTATATATATGCAGAAACATTTAATACTACTAATGTTGTATCTTCTTATTAATTTCTTATTAATGCTTCATCTTTTTTGAAGTATGAGTCTTTGTAGAAGTATGAGTACTCATTTTTGAAGTATCCATACCCATTTTACCCATCTTAGTTGTATCGGAGCTCATACCGGCAGCGCCAGTGCTCATTTTTGAAGTATCAGTGCTCATTTTTGAGCTATCAGCACTCATAGCACCACCTGCACCGGAGTTCATAGTTGAAGTGTCAGTCATGCTTGAAGCAGTGTCACTGGTTACTGAAGTAGAGTCGGCAGCAGAACCAGAGCCTCCGTTTCCGCATGCTGCAAATGCACTAACCGCAAATACAAAAAATATTTTTTTCATTTTTTTTAATTTAGTGTTTATACTATAATTGATAAAAGGTAACCTGCTGCCTTAAAATTTTTTTTTATTTTATTTCAAACAGCCTTTTATTTTAAAACAAAAAGCACAGATTACTTTAAAAAACAATAATATAATAACAGGTATTCGAATCTTCAGAAGGAAAAAAATGATTTAAAAAGACATTGTAATTATAAATTGCACTAAATATGTTTAACAGAATAATTGACTCAGCGTTTGGGTTACTTTTAATATTACATCCGTATTAAATATAAATCAGTGAAAGCCGAATTCAACGAACAGGTTTTATTGAAAGGATTGGCAAAGAATGATGCGAAGTCAATTGAAACCATTTATAAAAACAACTTTAACATAGTTCAGGCGTTTATTTTAAATAACAATGGCACTTATGACGACGCAAAAGATATATTTCAGGAAGCGATGATCGTATTGTACGAAAATGTTAAATCAGAAACATTTGTATTAACCTGTCAGATTAAAACATATCTATACTCTGTCTGCCGCAGATTGTGGCTTAAAAGGTTGCAATATTCTACCCGGTTCATAACTCCGGTTGAAAGTCTTGAAGAAACCGTGCCTGTAGAGGAAGATATCGAAGACCAGGACAAGCTGAATGCGGATTTTACTATTATGGAAAGAGCTTTGGGAAGCTTGGGGGAACCCTGCAAAAGTTTGCTGGAAGCCTATTACCTTGAAAAAAAAGACATGGCTGCTATCGCTGCAGCTTTTGGTTATACCAATGCTGATAATGCCAAAAACCAAAAATACAAGTGCCTGATAAGATTGAAAAAATTGTTTTTTTCACAATATAATATAGGAGAATAAGTAATGGATGATATTTTACTTTTAGATACTGCAGAGCGATACCTTAGAGGAGAACTGAGTGAAGAAGAAAAGGTATTATTTGAAGAGCTTCGCCAAAAAAATCCTGATGCTGACCAATTGGTGGTGGAGCATAGTATGTTTCTTCACCAGATTACTGCTTTCGGTCAAAACCGTAATTTCAAGCACCAGCTGCATGAAATTCATAATAATTTAGCAAAGTCAGGTGAATTGGATGAAGGACACCAGACAACACGGGCAAGGGCAGTACAGATGTGGAATAAATATAGAAAGGTTACCAGTATTGCTGCTACTATTGCCGGTATTACCGCTCTGTTTATCAGCGGTTTAGTTACTTATTTTACACCTGTCCGTAATAAAATTGAGCTTGTACAGCTAAACAGGAAAATTGACCAGGTAATGCATAATGTAAATGTGCAGGGCAACCAGCTAAAGAATGTGTTGCAAACGAAAGTGCCGGTAAATGAGATAGCGACCAAGGGAGGCACTAGTTTTCTGATTGACAAAAAAGGATTTCTTATTACAAACGCTCACGTTGTTGCCGGTTCTTCCACTATTATCGTTCAAAATAACAAAGGACAGGAATTTAAAGCGTCTATTGCGCTGCTTGACAACGTAAGGGACCTGGCTATTCTTAAAATTGATGATGAAGATTATAAACCTGTAAGCGTTTTACCTTACAGCATCCGTAAAAATTCAGCAGATCTTGGCGAACAGGTTTTTACGCTCGGTTACCCGCGTGATGAGATAGTTTATAATGAAGGATATATGAGCGCTAAAACCGGTTTTAACGGAGATACAATAAGCTGCCAGATTGCAGTCAGTGCAAACCCCGGTAACAGCGGCGGTCCTGTCTTCAATAAAAACGGTGAGGTGATAGGTATACTAAGCACTGCACAGATTAAAGCTCAAGGCGTAGTGTTTGCTATTAAATCAAAAAACGTATACCAGGCAATTGACGATCTTAAAAAAGAAGATACTGCCTATCAAAAAATTAAACCTCCTGCTGTATCTAATATAAAAGGAATGGAAAGGGTTGAGCAGATAAAGCAAATAGAAGACTGTGTGTACATGGTGAGAAGCTTTACCAGGTGAAGAAGATTTTATTTGAAATAAAACAAACGAGACGTGGCACACTTTTAAAAGTGTGGCACGTCTCGTTTTAAATAGTTTGTCTGCTTAAGCCCATAAACTATTTGGATATTCCCCTGATTGTACCAGCTTGTTTATGTCTGCTGAGACAACCGGTGCATCTTCCTTATATGTTACGCCAAACCACTGTGCAGAGGTGGGAATAACTTTTATAACCCCTTTGCCTGATTTTATAAACTCATCGCCAAATATCGGTATAAAAAACTCCGCTTTCAGATTATTGATATTATTGTCTAAAAACTTCTGGAATGATTCTTCCATTAATCCAAAAGCATTTGGCGCAAAAGCCCAGAAATTCATACTGACCGGGCTGTCTTCATTTACTTCGTGTGTTTGTCCGTTATCATCTTCATAAGTAATTTTTCCTTCCTGATCACGGTAAATCTTTGTGCGCTCATTTATAGCAGTAAGATTATTATTTGCATCCACTTCGCAAACACCGCGGCTTACGCTGCCGTTATCGCTGAGTGTTTTTTTCAATTCATATCCTATAATGCAATACGTGCTGTCATTTACCTGACCAGTTAAAAAATCATACGCTTTTTTAAAACTGTCTTTTCCGTAAAAGTCATCTGCATTTATTACAGCAAATGGCTCTTTCACTGCATCTCTTGCGCACAAAACTGCGTGAGCAGTTCCCCAGGGCTTTTTTCTTTCTGCAGGCACTGTATGTGTACCCATTTGAGCATCTAAACGCTGATACACATAATCTGTTTCAATTTTACCTTTTAGCTTTGGCTCAAAAATACTTTTAAAATTTTCCGCAAAATCTTCGCGGATAACAAAAACAACTTTTCCAAATCCGGCACGAATGGCATCATAGATAGAATAATCCATAATTGTCTCGCCGGATGGGCCAAACGATTGAATTTGTTTCATACTGCCATAGCGCGTTGCCATACCTGCTGCTAAAATAACTAATGTTGGTTTCATATATATTTTTTAAACTTTGCTGACCGGGTTGATCGTGTCAGAAACGTATCACGGTTTTGTGATATTGCAAATATAATACCTTGAACTTTAATTTAATTAACGTACAGACTTTACATGCAAAATGGCTTACTGATCAAAAAGTTTCATTAGATGTTTTGCGTTTAGATTCCATTCATCCTGTTATTAGCGGCAACAAATGGTTTAAGCTGAAGTATTATTTACAAGAGGCGGCCACTCTGCACAAAGCCGCTGTCGCCACATTTGGCGGTGCATGGTCAAATCATATAGCCGCGGTTGCGTTTGCCTGTAAAGAAGCTGCATTAAAAAGCGTAGGTATTATTCGCGGAGAGCAACCTATTGCTTTATCAGAAACACTGAAAAAAGCAATGGAATATGGAATGGATCTGCATTTTGTAACCAGGGAAGAATACAGGCAAAAACCGTTAATAACGCAAAAATTTGAAAATAAAAACTGGTATTGGATTGATGAAGGCGGTTATGGCGCGTTAGGAGCAAAAGGAGCCTCAGAAATTTTACGCATAGTTGATACTTCCGTTTATTCACACATAATAGCTGCGGCAGGTACCGGAACTATGCTTGCAGGATTATTGCTTGCAGCAGAAAAAAATCTAAAGGTTATTGGCATTAGCTGTATGAAAGGAAATTTTTCGTTGGAAAGTCAGGTATTGAACCTTGTTGGATCACAAAAACCAAAAGCATCGTTTGAAATAATACACAATTATCATTTCGGAGGTTACGGAAAACATCCTTCTGCACTCATTGATTTTATTAATGAAATGTATGCAGATCACCGGTTGCCGCTTGATATTGTATATACCGGCAAAACTTTATACGGAATAAAAGATTTGACAGAAAAAGACTTTTTTGAGCCGGGAAGCCGGGTGTTAATGATTCATAGCGGAGGGCTGCAGGGAAACAACAGCTTGCCGGCCAACGTCTTGCTCTTTTAAATATCCTTTACCCGTTTTTAATTATACTTCACCCGTTATCTTTGCTGCAATAATAGAAAAAAAAAGTTGAAAAAATTTGTAAGCCTCATTCTTGTGATCTCTATTGCAGGCCGGTTATTGAGCCAGGATACATTACCAGGATTTACAATAGTTGAAAGAGGGGATAAAGTAATTGTCAGTTGGACAAATCCCTATCAAAGTCTTGTTCAGCTAAATGTGCAGCGATCGTATGACAGCCTCAAATTTTTCTCCACTATTTTTTCAGCGCCTTCTCCCGAGCTTCCTCAAAATGGTTTTACAGACACCAAGAAACCTGCTAACCGTGTTTATTATAAGCTCTTTTACGTATTGCAGGGAGGACAATATTTTTTTTCCAAATCGAAAAGAGCAAATGGCGCGACAAACGATGTCAGTTCTTCCAGAGATATAAACAATTCTAACCTGTTAAATATCGTAGCCGGAGATAAACGAGTGGTAATTATAAAAATCAGGAATGTTATTTTTAAAAGAATTTCTATAAATGCCTTTCGCAATTTTCGCGATAGCATTTTACACCTGACAAAAGACAGCCTTTTTGCCATCAATGACTCTCTTGTAGGTTTAAGCCCATATACCGGCCAGGAAATGGTTAAAGCTTCGCCTTTTATTTATGTTAATAAAGACGGGTATATAAACATTTCACTTCCTCTGATAGCAGAAAAAAAATACAATATTAAATTCTTTGAAGAAAACGGTTCTTCACTTTTTGAAATCAACAAAATAAAGGAGTCTCCTTTAATTATTGATAAATCTAATTTCGTGCACGCAGGCTGGTTTTTATTTGAATTATACGAGGACAATAAACTGAAAGAAAAAAATAAGTTATATCTGCCCAAAGATTTTTAAGGGAGAAATGTTTAGCGAATTTTTTCCCAATAGCTTTACTCCTTTATTATAATTGCCGGTTTTTTACCTTCCGCTTTGCATTATCTGATTTTTCAATTCAGCATTAAATTCATTTGAATTAATTAATTGCTCAAGTGTCAGGTGCATGCGGTAACGCCAGTAATTCTGAGGATCGGCTGGTACATTTATTCTTTCTTCATTTGGGTTTTGCCTGCGTAATGCCGCATCCATTCCCAATAAATCCTGCAATTGAAAAATACTCCACATGGCAGACGAATATAAATTTTGTACAACAATTATTTTGTTTATCCACGGCTCGCAGAAATAAGGCGCAGTGCCCCATTGGCCTAATTCATTATTAAAAAACTGTTGGGTCACTGAACGGTTTTCTTCCCACCAACCACGTATCGTGCTCATGTCGTGTGTTGAAGGCGTAACTACACTTAGGTAAGGAGCATTATTTGGGTGAAAAAACTGAAGTGCGGGGTCTTTAGGCAGGCGCTGAATTTCAAGAGATAAAATGGCCAGGTCTTTCATAACGACGGGAACACAATCAGGCACCATTCCCAAATCTTCGCCGCAAATAAGCATATTGGTGCTTCGCTTTAGTTCGGGCAGTTTCAGCATTGCTTCTTTCTTCCACTGGCTGTCCTGCCGGCGGTAAAAATAATTCACATACAATTCCTTCAACTGGTATTGTGTACGACCGTCAAGATACCTGAAGGAAGGGGTGCCGTCCATATCTATCCTGAAATGAAATTCTTTTCCTTCAGATTCTTCTTCTTCAAATAAAATGACATTGCTTATGAGATCAAACAACCCGGTTCTTATTTTTTTGTTTTCTTCTGTTTGCTCAAGTGTCGCAAAATGTGCTTCCACTTTTCGCTGTGTGTCAAATTCAGATTTCAGCTTGTAGTTACCGTCTTTAGAAGTTTGTAAAAACTGAATCTTAACCATTTCTGCATCATTTCCAAAAAAATCCAATAAAATAGTTTCATTTATAAATGGCAAACAAAACCTGTCTTTATTAAAAAAAATACCTCCGTTTGTAAATTCATTAAAATAAACAGGAACTGCAGGAACAAAATGACCCTTAATACCTTCAACCGAGTCCATAGGAATACTCCAGATGCGGAAAAAGCCAAGAATATGATCAATTCTGAAAGCATCGAAATAATGGCTCATTTGGGTAAAACGATTTTTCCACCAGGCAAAATCATCTTCACGCATCCGTTGCCAGTTATATGTGGGAAAGCCCCAGTTCTGGCCTTTAACAGCAAAATTATCGGGCGGAGCTCCTGCCTGCATATTCATATTGAAAAGAAAAGGCTGTTGCCAGGCATCGCAACTGTACCTGTAAATACCGATGGGAATATCACCTTTTAAAATAATACCGTTTTGGTGCGCATAATCAGCCGCCTCTTTTAACTGAAGGTGCAAATGAAACTGAACAAAAAAGTACATGCTGATTTCTTCATCAGCTTCTGCAGGTGATGAAGCTAATTTATAAATTTCCGCGGCATCAAATGTTTTATTGGTTGGCCATTGGTTAAAATCTGCGGTATTATATTTTTCCCTAAAATAGCTGAAGACTGCATAAGGAATAAGCCAATGAGCATTTTCTGTAAAAAATGCTCTAAAATCTTCACTTTCTAAAACCTGCTGTTTTTGAGAGGGAAATATTTGTTTAATAAAAGACCATTTGGCCGCCATCACTTCTGCATAATCTACGTCGGGCAAAGCGTTAAGCTCCTGCCTTTTTTCTTCAAAAGAAGAAAGTAAAGAACGGTTTGCATCATCAGCAATGGAAGGCAAATGGAGGTACAAAGGATGTAAAGCAAATGCGGAAATGGCAGCGTACGGATAACTGTCGGTAAATGTATGTGTAGCTGTTGTATCATTAACAGGTAAAATTTGAATCAGCTTTAGTCCGGCTACCGTTGCCCAGTCAGCTAATAATTTTATATCAGTAAACTCGCCTGCTCCAAAACTGTTTTCACTTCGTAAACTAAAAACCGGGATTGCTGCGCCTGCACCTTTAAAACCATGAGCAGGCAAAACGGCAAATCCGTCTGAAACGACTGTTAGTTTTTCGGGAGAAGGATTATCATTTAACACGCGATTTTTCCCATCTTCATACCGCAGAAACTTATTTGTATTAATATCAAAAACACCATATTTATAGTTAAAAGGGAAAGTGACTGCTGACAAATCAAGTGCAACTGAATACCAGGCTTCATCTTCTTTTTTTGACAGTAAAACAGGATTTATAATATCCCATTCTCCTAATTCAGGTATAGAGCCTGTAATACATAATGTTTGTCCCTTCGCCAATAACGGAGCTTTTGCCTTAAAAATGTGCGTAACTGTTGTTGGTTGATTACTTTCAACTTCAGTATAATTATCTTTAAAAAATACCTTCTGAAAAGGTTCCGAATAAAAAGTATTTTCAACAAAAGACGAAGAGTTCCATGAATCTATTAATAAAACTTCTTCTGTTGAATAACCTGAAGATTGAATTAGTTTATCGTCTCCCGGGCCGGGTGTTATTGTACCATCATTATCTTTGAGAATATAATGATAAGTAATGTCCTCTGTAAGCTGCTGGTCAACGGAAATCTCTAAAATGCCGGACCAATATTCAGCATTTAAATAGCTGAGAGGAAAAGCATTTTCAGCATTATTATTTCCTAATAAAGCATGATTGCCTGTTACAAACAATGATTGGCCGAAATTGGTATGAAACTTAATTTGAAAAGTTATTTTTTGTAAGCCGGCATGCGCTGCTTTTTGTTCCTCAGACGCGGCTTCTGAATTTTCATCCTCCCCTCCTGCTGTATCCGAAACACCGGGCTCTTGTTGTGTATCAGCTATTTGCGGTTGGGTTGTTATAAAACTTTTTGTGACTAAATCTTGTTTTTCAGAAACCTGAGTTTCTAAAACTGCAGGCGATTCTAAACCTTTTTCTTCCGCAGACAGAGGCTGTCCTTTGATTAATGATTGCTTTCTTGCAGAATGTTGTTTTTTAGTATTTAATTTATCGTCATTTACTTCCTTAGTTTTTGCCCCGGTTTTTTTTGCAGTTAAAATTTTTTCTTTTCCCGGTTTCAAACCTGTATTTTCTGCTTTATTTTCAACTGATTTTTTTGAAACGGCTTTATTAAGTGATTTCTTAGAAGAATTAATAGAATCACCAGGTTTTGAAGTTATTGCTGACTCACTGGTTACTTTTAAAGTTTTTTTCTTCGCAGCCTTTTTCTCAGGTGTGCTTTCTTCATTTTTTTTACTGGTGTCTTCTGATGCAGACTCTCCGGAAAAAGCGTTAGATTCTAAACTATTATATTCTTCCATAAATAAAATTTCATTGCTCACAATAACATATTTTATTGAGAGCGAAAATAATTAAAAACCTTTCAAAATGTGTTTTAAATACACAAAACAAAATATTGGGTAATAATAGCAGTTCCTTATTTTTGCCGAAACTTACAATGTATGGAAGCAACTAAACCTTCAAAAAAATATTGGTTATATTTTTTTTTCGCCATCCTTTTCCTGATTTTTATGGTTGTTTTTGCACCAAAATTCTTTTGGATAGCGCTTCCGTTTGTGTTTACCTTTTTTGTAAGAGCAATGAATTTGCTTTAACTTCTTCTCCTGAAATTACTATTAAATGGAAAATATAATACACGTGAAATTAAATTTTGGTACCATTTAAAATAACGTACAAGGCATATATTATTCCAGGCAATGAACCTAAAAAGAATATACCGGCAAAATTAAAAAGCACGTAACCCAAAATTGTAAGCAATACAGCAATCCAAAATTTATTATTAAAGCTTCCTTCATGCAGATAGACTGCTAAAGGCGGTATAAGTATGGCGATTATAACCAGTAATAACGTATTTGTATTTACTTCAGTTCCCTGTTTCTTTTGGGTTTTATAGTCCTTGATTGCTTTTTTTATTTCTTTAAACTTGCTTCTCTTTTCATATCTTGAAAGGCTGTTAAATTCTTTCATTGCATTTTGCACACCTTGATTATTGGGTTTATCAATAACCGCAGAACCGGCTTTTTCCTTACTCTTCAAGCTAAAAGCTGCAAAAGAACTATTTTGCATTAATATCATTAAAACTGCTAAACAATAGAACGGCATTTTCTTTCTCATCATGTTTGTTTTATGCTTAAAAGTAAATGTATTTTTAACCCAAATTTGCTGAAACAGATCATTTAAAAGCTTTTTGATATTAATCTTAAAAATAAACAAAGTTTAGTTGAAGAAAAATGTAAGTTACCTCGGGCCCGGCGGGCAATGAGCTTTTAAATAAGTGGTAAATATTGTTGATAAATGTTGCCTTGTGCCTTCTCCTTCACTAATGCTGTGGGTGCGGTTTGGATAACTCATTAATTCGAAATACTTATTGTATTTGATTAATTCATTTATCAGCATTTCTGTTCCCTGGTAATGCACATTATCATCACCCGTACCGTGAATAACCAATAAATTGCCGCGAAGATTTTTTGCATGCGAAAGAGCTGAAGCATTCACATAGTCTTCCATATTTTCCTGCGGCAATCCCATATAACGTTCTTCGTACACATTGTCGTACAACAGCCTGTTGGCAACCGGGGCGATCGCGATACCGGTTTTATAAATTTCAGGGTATTGAAACAGCAGGTTTAAAGTAGTAGAGCCGCCGCCGCTCCAGCCCCATACAGCAATACGGCTCGTATCTACAAAGCTCCATTTCATGATTTCTTTCGCTGCCATAGCCTGGTCGCGAACATTGATAATACCGATTTTACGATAAACTGCTTTGCGCCATGCAGCGCCTTTAGGCGCCGGAGTGCCACGACCGTCGAGGCTGATTTGTATATAACCGTCAGCAGCAATATCGCCGGCATACAAACGTGTGCCTGCAACACCTGCAGCATCTTTTACAGTTGTACCGGCAGGTTCGGTGTACACATAAAATAAAACCGGGTATTTTTTTGTTGAATCGAAATTATCCGGCTTCACCATCCATCCATCCATCTCTACACCTTCGCTTGTTTTTATAGTAAAGAATCTGGTGTTTGACTTTGAAGAGTCAGCCACTTCTATGTCGTGATTTACTTTGTGACCGTCTAATGCAGCATGATCGGGCAAAGAAATCCATTCTTTTGCATCAGGCGTGTAATGATTAGAGAAAGTATGAGAAGCAAATTTTGCCAGCGGTGAAATGTTGTAGTCATGCGTGCCATTTTGGTTTAATGGGCTCAAGCGCTCCGCAGTTCCTTTGCCATCGAGCTTTGTTCTGTATAAATATTTTTGCGTAGCATTTTTGGGCGAAGCCATATAGTATACAAAACCGCTTTTATCATCAATTGATTCAATAGTAATAATATCATAATTACCATTTGTAATCTTAGTCTCTTTACCATTTCTGCCCACACGATAAATATGCCGCCAGCCGTCTTTTTCAGAGACCCACAAAAATTCTTTTCCGCCGTTTATCCATTCCCATCCTGTCGGGTCTTCGCTCCAGCGGGCTTTTACGTCTATCCAGGCTTTATCAGTTTCTATATAAACAGCATTTGACGAACCGGAAGTAATATTGCATAAAAAAACTTTTGCTTCATTTTGCTTCCTGTTTAACTGTTCCAAAACTATTTCCGTATTATTTGCCGCCCATTCCATTCGTGGAATATAATGTTGCTGAGGATCGCCGGGAAGATTCATCCAATTAGTTACAGCGGTTGCAATATTTACCACACCGACTTTAGCAGGCGAAGGGTTCTGACCTACTTTAGGATATTCGACAGGTTTGGTAAAGGAGTAAAGAGAATCGGTATTATCAATAAGCAGAAAATTTCTGATTTTGGTTGCATCAATTTGCCAGTAAGCAATATTTTTACTGTCAGGGCTCCATCTGAAACCGTCTCTGCAGTCAAACTCTTCTTCATACACCCAGTCAAAAGTACCGTTGATTAATCTTGCTGTTCCGTCTTTGGTTAGTGCTTTAATTTGGTTGGTAGCAAGGTCTTCTGCATAAATATTATGTTCGCTTACATAAGCTGCTTTTGTTCCGTCAGGAGATATTTTGGCAAACATCAGCGAAGATGCCGGTTTGCCTTTGCCGAGTTGCTTTAAACTATTATTTGACAGGTCAAGCAGCCAATAATCACCTTTTGTATTCTGTCGCCAAACTCTTTTACTATTGGTATAAATGAGCAACTTTTTTTGATCGTTGCTGAAAGCAAAATTTTCAATTTGCAACGCTTTGTTATGCCCCCCGGGTATTAATTTATTTGAGTCAATAACGACTGTTTTTGTAAATGACGGCAATTGATATTTTACTATAGTATTATCTTCTGCATTGTAATAACTGCTGCCGTCTTTAGCCCATTGGATTTCATTTGATGTCTGCGCCTGCGTGAAAAATGAAAGTAAAAAAAGGAAAGTAAAAACCAGGAAATGTGGGAATAATTTCATTTGAAAATATTTAAACCAGGTAAAAGTTTTACAAGCCGGAAAGCGGTGAATATAAAGTGTATATCAAATTATTGCATCAGCACGAAAGCTTTCCATAGGCAAGCCGGTGAAAATGCGATATTTTAATATAGCCTCTAAAATACTATTGATTATTTCTGCAATTATATTCAATTATATTCAATAAGAAATGATGCATTCTACTGATTATTTTTTTGAACAATCACAGCAGTGATGTAATACATCTTTTTAATAGAAGAAGGATCTAACAGGGATGCTTCATTATCTTTTAAAACTGTATTCTTCCATTCTTCGGCTGGAAAAATTTTTATTTTTTTAGTATTGTTTTTTAAGACAAGCGGAAGATTAAATCCTTTTATACAATTTGTCCAGCGATAAAAAACTGTTTTATTATCGTTGATAAATTTAATTTGCAATGCCGGAATTTGTATCGTTGTCAGGTATTGGTCGAATACTTTACTATAATCAAATCCCGCCTGCTTTGAAACATAATCTTCTACCTGCTGGGCGGTAACTGTCTGGTGATAAAAAGTTGCAGTTAACCCCCTGAGTATATTTCTGAAAAGACTATCGTTATCCATGCTGTGCCTGATTGCATGCAGCATATTGCCGCTTTTGGAATACATATCGCCGCTGCCTTCCTGGTTCACACCATAATGAGCAATTATCGGCCTGTCATTTTTGATTGTTTTCCTGATGCCGGCGTTATATTCATTGGCTGCATCTTTTCCATACATGTAATCAACAAACAAAGTCTCACTGTAATTGGTAAAGCCCTCGTGCACCCACATATCAGCTATGTCTTTACTGGTAATATTGTTTCCAAACCATTCATGCCCGCTTTCGTGCACAATAATAAAATCCCATTTCATTCCCCACCCCGATCCAGACAGGTCTCTTTGGCGGTAGCCCGGTTTATAACCGTTTCCATAAGCTACTGCACTTTGGTGTTCCATGCCCAGGTGCGGCGCTTCTATTAATTTATATCCATCTTCATAAAACGGGTAGGGGCCAAACCAATATTCAAAAGCGCGGAGCATGTTATGCACTTCATTTGGCATATATTGCTTTGCTTTTTCCAGATTATAATCAAGCACCCAATAGTTCAAATCCAATTTTCCTTTAAGTCCATTGTACGCCTCACTAAAATTTACATATTTACCAATATAGGGAATGATATCATAATTGTTTATAGGATTTACTACGCCCCATTTATAAGTTGAAGTACCATCAGCATTGTTTGTTTTGGACTGAAGCCTGCCATTAGCGACAGCCGCTAATGTATCAGGAACAATCATAGTAAGCGTTGCACCGTTATCCGGCTCGTCACTCTGGTGATCTTTGCAAGGATACCACACCGATGCGCCTAATCCCTGGCAGGTAACAGTCATCCACGGACGGCCTGAAGCGTCTTTGGTAAATGTCCATCCTCCATCCCAGGGCGGTCGTATTGCTTCATGCGGTTTGCCATGGTAAAAAATATCTACATGATTGACAGCGTTCTTTTTTTGGCTTGAAAGCTGCACAAACCATGCATTTCCTTGTTTGGTAAAGTTTGATTTTATAGAACTGTTCAGTAAAATGCTGTCAATCTGTAAAGGTTCCTGCAGATCAATCTGCATTACAGAAGCATATTTATCGCTTATTACTTTATAAGTAATTGTATTCTTTCCTTCGGTTGTTTTATTTATAAAATCAGGTTTTATGGTAATGTCATATTTTAATACATCCCACCAAATTCTTTGCGGTGTTATGCTGCCGCGAAGCGTGTCAGCATGCGTAAAAATTTTATTTGTTACTTCCTGGGCATTAGTAAAAGCATTGGTAAGAAGACAAAAGATAAAGACAGGTAAACTAATTATAAGATGAAAGCTTTTATTCATTTGCATATTTTATATTAATAAAAAGACGTTATGATAAATAAAGAAAACATTGTTTGAAAACTAAAAAACAGTATAAAAAAGATATAAAGCTGTCCTTAAAAAAAATATACAATATAAGCTGCTTTACCTAAAATCTTTCTGTTGATTGATTTTTTACTGAAAAGTAAAAGGTATTTAATTAAAGCTAATTTTGATAAAAATTGTTCAAATAAAACTAATTACATAAATGAAATTTTTACTTTTCATATATACTATTCTTGCCTCATTATCTTTATCTCACACATTTGCCCAAACCACAAAAAACACTGCTGACACAGGCACTTATTCTAATCCTCTGCCGGTAAAGTTTGGCGATCCTTATGTTTTACGCACCAAAGGCATGTATTATATGTATGGTACCGGTGCTGGTGCAAAAAACGGATTTTCAGCTTATTTGTCAGCAGACCTGGTTAACTGGAAATCTCTTGGACAGGTATTTTTTGGCGACACGGGAAGATCGTGGGGAATAAACTCATTTTGGGCTCCGGAGGTTTACGAGGTTAAAAACAAATATTATATGTTTTACAGTGCCCAATGGAAGTATAACCCTGCCAATGATCTGGAAAATTTTAAAATCGGCGTTGCGGCAGCTGATAAACCCGGAGGGCCGTTTGTAAATATATCCGACAAACCAATCTTTGATCCCCCCTATCCGGTTATTGATGCGGATGTATTTTTTGATAAGAACGGAAAATGGTATTTGTATTATTCACGGTGCTGCTACAAGCATCCGGTAAAAAGTGATGTGGCAGATGCGGCAAAACGAAAAGGCTGGTATAATGAGATTGAAGAAAGCTGGGTATACGGAATTGAAATAAAACATGACTTTTCCGGTGTGATTGGCAAACCTGTTTTGTTGCTGCGGCCTCCTGTAAGCAATAATGATAAACAGGCGGAATGGGAAAGCAGATCAGTAACATCACACGAAGTAAACCGGCGCTGGACCGAAGGATCTTTTACATTTAAGAAAGGTAATACATATTATATTATGTATTCTGCCAATCATTTTGGCGGACAGAATTACGCCGTAGGTTACGCCACTTCAACGTCGCCGCTCGGGCCTTTTAGGAAAGCAGCCAATAATCCTGTTTTACAAAAAAATACTGCTAAAGGGGGTTTAGTTACAGGTACTGGTCATAACAGTGTTACTTATTCTCCGGATGGAAAAGAAATGTTTTGCGTATACCATGGAAGAACTGCCAAAACGGGTGATGAACGTGTGGTCTTTATAGATAGAATGAACGTAACCAATGGAAAAATAACAGTTTACGGGCCTACAACCACACCTCAAAAAAGGCCTTCAGGCGCAGCAGCTCAAATAGCTACACAAGTAGGTGTGCTGATGAAAAACGTTGATTAAAAGTTGGAGAATCTTCTGAATATATAAAATGAATTCTATAATGTTTAGCTAACAAAAATCATCTTATTTTATAAGAACAAATAAGATGACAAATTACTAAGCAATGTAAAAATTAGTTTAATAACTTACTTTAGTATTCCCGGTACAAAACCTTTTATTTCCTCAGGAATTAACTCTTTAATTATATTTCTTCCTGTTTCTCTCAGATCTTTGACCATTTTATCTTTCTCTTCACCGGTTAATTTAGAATATTTGTAATAAGCAAAGGCAGCGAGACCGGCGATAACTAAAATATCAGAAACTTTTTCTTTCCGTGTCATAAAATTTATTTTTACCTGATTGTTTTAATACTTTTTTGATACTTATCTAATATATAAAAAATTATACCCTCTTTTTTATGCTTCAGTTAATAAACCTGAAAAGGGTTTTGGCGAATTTATAAAACTTAAAAGAAAAGGTTGTTATTATTTACCAGTAAATAGTTACACTAAAACTCTTCCGGATAATTAAAAAACTTTGTTTACCAGTACGTTTAATTCTTCAATTCACTTATAGCACTTGCTGTGTCTTCTGGCGTAATATCGTGAAGAGACTTTGTATATAGACACTTTCCGTCTTCTACCAGCAGCAATTGGGGTGATTGATGTGCTACATTAAATTTCTTTGCTATGCTGTCTGAAATATTTTGATAAGTCAGCATATCTAAAATATAAAAAGGAACACTATCAGGCAATGTATCCGGCTCGTCTTTAAAACTTCTCAATACTCCTTTACTTATTGAGCAGGTGGTATTATGTATAAAAATAATTTGCGGATCTTTCGCTCCTGATATTTCTTCAAGCTTTGCTTCACTTTCTAATGATAAAAATTCCATTTAAATATTTTTAATACTGCTTTATATGCTATTATCATTCCACGTGTTTTCTTTCGGCCTGTTTTTATTTTTTTCAGCAACACATTTATTTTACTGCATTTACCGGCCTGTTGACGAAAAGACAAATGCAAGTTTATTTAATCCTGCAAAAATCCCATTTTAAGCAAAACATTTGCTGTTATTACTTTTTTCGTACAGTCATTTCCCCATTTACAGTTTTATCCTGACTTTTTTACATTGAAAAAAATGGCATTATTCTTCCTCTACAATATTTAAAAAACATGACAGTAAAGGAGTTCCACACTTTAGATTACGAGGAAAAAGTAAAATTGATTTTTGATGCAAATAAAATAGCCGAAAAAGCAGATAATGAAGCCAATTTCCAACTTTTTGAAATAGATAATTTTTTTGTTGAAACAAAAACAAGTTTAGAGGGTAAATTTAAAAGATCATTTACGACTTATTCGTTAAAAGAATTACCTGTCCAATACGTTGGTGAAGTATTGTCCATTCCAATAGTTACATTAAACAGCGGTACAAAAGTAAGTGAGCAGGTATCTAAAAATAAAGAAATTGCTCAAGTAAAAAACAAGTAGGTTGCTGCCTTGTATTCTGCTGCAATTCTTCAGTTAAAAAGAGGAAAGTTACCGGCAAGTCTTATCTTTTGGCTTTTATTTTCAACTCTTAACTTTAATAAAAACAGGCTTTCTTATTACCACTTCAGAACCTTTTGCTAAAAACACCGAACTTGGATTAGCTGATAGCCAGGGGGCGAAGAGAGGTCCGTAAAGAGAAGCAATATCACAATGCAGGTTATAAGTTTTTACTTTATGCACCTGCCACGTCGGATGCTCTACTGCATATTCTATACTTGTATTTGAATTGTATTTATTATATCCCCAATAATGTTCAAAAATAAATTCTTCCTCACTTCCGTGCTTTATATCTGTTAATGAAGCATCTGCTGTTACCTGGATACTGTTCCACTTTGTGCGGTGCTTCCATTTATAAGCAAGCAAAATTTCTTCTTCTTTCACCGCGATGGAATGCATCATTGGTTTAGTAATATAATGCTCGTGGTACAAAGTATTAGCAATAAACGATATTATGGGTTTAGGCACTATTTCAGAAATAAATACGGCTCCCCTTTTCCATGCTTTTCCATCAAAATGCTTCACATAAAAACGAAGATTAACTTCTTCAAAATTGGTATGAAAAGGCCATTTAAGGCCAAAAATCTTTGTATCATTAAACATAAAGCCCACAACACTTACCAACGTTTTATCTTCAAAAACATCTAACACTGTCGCAGGCGGCAAGTGCGGCGACAAAAGCTCAGGATCAACTTTATAATTGATCATTACTAAATTCTCCCATCTTGCTTTTAAAAAAACTGGCCGCAAAACCATAAGAGAACCACGATTTTTAAGATTTGAGGAAATAATTTTGAGGAAACAATTGTGTCCTTTTAAGTTCCTAAAAGTATGGAAATAACTTCTGTCTTCTTTGCTAAAATTAAATTTAATCTTACCTGCCTGCATAAAGTTTTTATTTCTCCTGATCCGGAATTTTGTCGTCACCCCAATGGTGGTTCACTCTCTGAACTGCAGTTCTTTTATTTCCTCTTAATCTAAAAAAAATCCAAAAAATCGTGGTTCTAAAATCTTATTCCCCTATTTTTGCAGCGGCAAGTCTTATACGACCAGCTCCTATTGAACTCCCCCAGGGCAGGAATGCAGCAAGGGTAAATGGTTGTAGCGGTGCGATGTAAGTAACTTGCCATTTTTTTTGCCCCTGCTGCTTGCATTGCCTTAGAAGTTTGGAAAAGTCTTTGTGATAAAAAGCTGCTTTAAAAAAACCTGCAAATTATAATCGTTCACCTGCAATAGCTTTAATTAAGAAGATCGTAAAAATTACCCTTCAAAGAAAATGCTTTGTGGACAGGTTTTTGTCTTTATTCATTTTGTGAAAATTTTCTTAGTTCTGTGTGTTATCATAATTACATCGTGCACGCAAAAGCAGGATGAAAATATCTATGCGAATGACCTGAAAGATACAAGCTCAGCTAAAGCCGCACAGCTTACTTATGATGAAACACAGCAGATAGAAACCGGAAACATTAAACCGCAGGAATTACTCTCCTTTGCACAGACGCTGATAGGCACTCCTTATAAATACGCATCAACCGATCCTGCATCCGGCTTTGACTGCTCAGGTTTTATTACTTATATATTTAATCATTTTAACATAGCAGTTCCGCGGTCATCAGTTGGTTTTACCAACGTACAAAGGCAAATAGATATTGAAGAAGCAAAACCCGGAGACATTATTTTGTTTACCGGTACAGACAGCGCTATTCGTACAGTGGGCCATATGGGAATTATCATTTCGCGGAATGATACTGATCTTCAGTTTATTCACAGCTCTTCGGGCAAAGCAAATGGCGTTACTATAACTCCTTTCAACAAGTACTATGCAGGACGGTTTGTAAAAGTAATAAGGATATTTAAGCAAAATGATTTAGACTGAAAAAATGAATGATCTGCCCGTCTAAGCTTTTGCAGCATCATTTGTATTTTTATAATAACTAATAACATCTGTTAAAACGCTTTCAGATGATATTGAATAATGATTTGAAAGAACCGGCGCACTTAATCCATTATCAATTATAAGCTCATTGTTTTCAATAACCCTTGCTTCATCCCATAACTTTTCATCTATAAAAGACTGCAGCAGTCTGGTACCGCCTTCAACTAATATGCTTTGGATTTGCAAATCAAAGCAAGCTTTTAATACACTGCTGACAACAGACACTTCTTTATCTATTTTATAATACAAAAGGTTTCCCAGGTCTTCGTATTGAATTGTATTAAAAATGACTGTTTTTTGTTTCTTATCAAAAATTTTCAAAGTTGATGGTAATCGCAGGCTCAGATCAACTATTAATCTTACGGGATCCGGACCGGCCCAGTTTCTTGTATTCAGGAAAGGATTGTCTTGCAAAGCCGTGTTAGTTCCGATTAAAATACCTGCTTCTTCACTTCGCCATTTATGCACCAGACGGTTAGTATATGGATTACTTATTATAACCCTTGAAAAATCTTCGTTGGCAATTTTTTGATTTTTGCTTTGCGCCCATTTTAAAATAATATAAGGACGTTTTTGGGCATGAAAAGTAAAAAAACGTTTATTCAGCTCTTTACATTCATTCTCCAAAATTCCGGCTATTACTTCTATGCCTGCATTTTTTAGCTTTTCAATTCCTTTTCCGTCTACCTGCTCAAAAGGGTCGCGGCAACCAACAACTACGGTGGGTATGTTGTTTTTTATAATTAAATCGGCACAAGGCGGTGTTTTACCAAAATGAGCGCAAGGCTCTAATGAAACATATATAACCGATTTCTCAATTAAATGCTTATCTTCCTGCTTTACACTGTTTATGCAATTAACCTCGGCATGCGCCTGCCCGTATTGCCTGTGATATCCTTCACCGATTATTCTGTTTTCGTATACCAGCACCGATCCAACCATTGGGTTTGGCGCTGTATGACCTGCTGCCAGCCCGGCCAGTTGTATGCACCTCTGCATGTATAATTGGTGTTGCTCCATCTTTTAACAGGCTGTAAAAGTAATTTAAAAAAACAGTAGCATTGCAGCATGACTATTCACCTGGCATATCAGCAATTATTAATTCACCTATATGAAATATATGATAGCCGCGAAGCGGCAAACATCGCTGACATGGTGATAGAACATGTGACAGGCCAGCGAAAAATTGACCGGATCGTTTATAAAGATTTGCCTGTTACTGAAGATCAGCAAAAACAGTTAAAAAAGATGGTTAATGAACTCTGCGACAATCGCCCGGTTCAGTATGTTTTAGGTGAAGCCTGGTTTATGGACCTGAAATTATTGGTAAATGAAAGCGTATTAATTCCCCGGCCGGAAACCGAAGAATTAGTCGGATGGATACTAACGGATATTAAACAATCGGGTAATAAAAAAATTTCATTAATAGATATCGGAACCGGAAGCGGCTGTATACCAATAAGCGTGAAGAAAAAAATACCGGAAGCAACAGTTGCCGCAATTGATGTTTCAGACAATGCCTTGCAGGCAGCGAAAATGAATGCTGTGCAACAAAAAGCTTCAATAGATTTTTTACAGCTTGATTTTCTTACCGAAAATGAATGGAACCAATTAGGTAAATATGATATTATTGTAAGCAATCCTCCCTACGTCCGCCAAAGTGAAGAAGCTGCGATGGGAAATAATGTAATTAAACATGAGCCTCATCTTGCTTTATTTGTGCCTGATGAAGATGCACTTATCTTTTATGAAAAAATAGCAAACTTCAGTCAAAAACATTTAGTACCGGGGGGAAGCGTATATGTTGAGGTAAATGAAGCCTTGGGCGAAGAGGTTGCCCGCCTTTTTAAAAAGCAGGAATTTAATAACATAATTCTAAAGAAAGATATGCAGGGAAAAGACAGGATGGTGAAAGCAACATCGTTTAGATAAAATGCTACACTTCTGCCGACTGTTCAGATAAAGCAATAGTAACAATAAACCTTTCAGATCAGTTTTTAATTTTTTGTTTGAACCCAGGAGCAGCTTTAATAAAAAAAGGGGCACAATTCCACTTAATACCACTTTTAAAGCAGTATGAAGCTAAAAAGGATTACTATTTATGCACAAATAATACTACCTCATTTTTAACTCCTGACTTTATTATAAGCAGCGTCATTCAAGATTCCTTGCATTGCTGGCAATGTACATAGCAAAAGCTGCCAGTGCGGTGTCTTTAAGCAGACTGACGAAAGCTATTTGCTTCATATCACTATCGCCTGCATTGAGATAATTGGGAAGATGAATAGAAATTACAAAAATAATAAGCAACAGGGCAAGCAGGTAACCTGCAAGTTTTACTTGTTTGTGTGTAATAAAAGCCACGCCTGCCAAAATAAAAGCTGCACCTACTACATATACCCAAAGAAGTCCTCCGGGAATAAACTCAGGTACGTAAACTAACAGGTTTTGAGGCCTCAAAAAATGATAAAGACCAAAAACAATCATTACAATGCCTAATATTATCACTGCAATGCGCGAAACGGTATGCTGTGTCATATGGAAAGTTTTTTGCTATATTAAGGTAAACTGTTTTTTTGACCTGCACAAAAATTTCTTATGAACTTCAGATTATAATCATTATATCTTCTATTAAAAGATAAAAAAAATATTGTAAAAGCTGTAATAAAGGAAGTAAAAGCCGCATCTTATGCACACTTCGTTTACACCTGATTTTTCTGTTCAGCCTAAATATAGGGACTCTAAACAGCCCCGTACAAATTGTAAAAAACAAATTATTGATTGTCTGCGATTACTAATAATATAAAATATATTTCGTTAGATAATCATAATCTGCTCTATACAAATCAACATGTACCGGCTTGATTATTATTAGATTTATGTTGATAATATTTTCTGTTTCTAAATCTTTTACTGCATACTTTAACAAAAGCATTGATAGTAATTTTAAAAATGGATTTGATATTGCAGATAAAATTTTGTCTCCTGTTGATTAAAAAAAACTCAGCAGTCAATATCGGATCATTATTGCCAAGACCTGAAAAGCTCGTTTAACTGAACCGCTGATAAATATTAAAATTAATTTCATTTTTATATCCCATGGTTTTACAACATCCCAATTACAGTACGTCTAAAAGTAAAGAAGAAGTATTTGCCGAAGATAATTTTATAAACCCATTGCCCCGTGCGGTCGTCAGATCTAATTCGCCTGTACTTCTTGATGGCGTATGGCGTTTTGCCATTGATGCTGAAGATAAGGGGCTGCAGGAAGGCTGGTATGGAGGCCACAAATATGAAGATACAGCCCGGTGGCCCGGAACTATAGAAGAGCACATGGCCGCAGCAAAGGGCCAGGAGCTCCCGGCTGTGTGGCAAGACAAAATTGTAGCCTGGTACGAACGTGAGTTCCCATTGCCTCAGCGTGTCAATGGCAGCGCTGCGGGCCACTCCCTGCTGCAGCTTACTTTCGGCGCCTGTGGTTATGAGACAATGGTTTGGCTCAACGGAATACTTTTACGGACTGTTGAAGGAGAAGATGTGCATGTAGGAGAATATACCTCTTTTTCTTATGAGTTTCCGGAAGAAGCATTACAACCTGTTAACCGCCTTACAGTACGCATTGCTGATACAATGGATGCCGATATACCCCGTGGTAAACAAGAATCACATGTCTATAAAAGAGGAGGTATTTGGTATCAGACTTATACCGGAGCTGTTCGCAGCATTTGGTTAGAACCTGTCGAACGAAACAGGCTTCGCTCCCGCGTTGGTGTCGTTTCTATTGTAGAAGATAATATGGTAAGGTTTAACTTTACTACCCGCATTTATGATCCGGGGCTTTACATTATCCGTTTAAAAATATATAGCAGAAAACACGAAGGAGATGAACCTATTGCTGTTTCTGATTTTGAGTTAGATCTTAAACAGGGTCAGAAACAGCAACGCCTGGTAATAGAAGTGCCGGGTGCAGAACTATGGTCGCCGCAAAATCCGCGTTTATATCAGCTCGTTGCGCAATTAATTGACTCCAGTGGATATGTTTCAGAAATTGAAACACGTTTCGGGCTTCGCAAAATAGAATCGAGAGGATGCTGCATTTACCTCAATAATAAGGCTGTTTATCTCGATGGTATTCTTTATCAACCCGGTGCGGCCACGTATGAAGAGATTAAGCTGCACATGCTTGCAATGAAAGATCTCGGCTGCAATCTGGTACGCATTCATATTGCCGGCGTAGATCCGCGCATTTATAATCTCGCTGATAAAATGGGTATGTTGCTATGGGTAGAGGTGCCAAGTCCCCACAGTTCTAATTATAAAAGCCGTTCCAATCATCGTGATGAGCTGCTGCGTATGCTGGCTCTTATAGGCACACATCCTTCTGTTGTTATCTGGAGTTTGTACAATGAGGATTGGGGCGCCCAGGATATAGCAACCAGTGAAGAAACACGTACCTATATCATGGATACCTACCACTACATGCAACTGGCGCATCCCCAGTTTTTAGTTATTGACAACGACGGCTGGCAACACATATCTTTTGAAGGCCGCCTTAAATCAGATATATTAACAGCCCATTTATACACTCCTGATGTAAGGCACTGGCGTGAAATGCTGGATCAGCTTGTAGCAGGCAAACTGGTAGGTGTAGCTGCTTTTCCGCTGGTAGTGGGCGACCCGTTTTTTTACCGCAGGCAGGTACCGCTGGTGGTAAGTGAGTGGGGCGGTTTTGGTTTTGTTGAGTACGGCGGGCCAAAAGATGATGAAGAACGAACAAGAGAAATAAAACTTTTTAAAGAAGAATTGCGTAAACGACCTATCGCGGGCGATGTATATACCCAGGCTACGAATATAGAAGATGAGCGAAACGGACTGATAGACGCCACAACAGGTGAATTGAAAGTACCGGCAGGTTTGCTTAAAAGTAATCCTCGGTAAAGTTAGTACTGGCGATCGCATCAGCACGTGTTGGCGCATCAACATGTGTTTTGCCTGTCATTTCAGCCATTCGTTTGGTAAAAGCTATTGCACCTTTTTCTGTAAGATTTGCTTTTTTATCTGCAAAAAAATTATTTTTCATGTGAAAGAATAGGTTAACTAATTTCATTAAAAGCAAAGGAATACAGCTTTTATTCATACAATCTTTTTCCTCCCATCATCTATTTGCTATGTTTTTGTCCGTGATAATAACAATAATTTTCAAAGTATAAACACCAATACTTTCCTTTAGCCAGATAATTAAGTTTTCCCCAGATTTGGAATAATGTTGTTTTTAATTCTAATTTCACTTTCTTTGTTAAAACTATTGTTATGGATATCATTTACAATTCTGTACCAGCGACTTTAAATGTTGAACTGAAAGGAAATGAAACAATTACACAGTTAGCCCGCAGACATTTTAAAGATAAGAGCCATACCACTACAGACGAGGAGCTAAGAAATGCAAAAATTGAATTAAGCGATATTGTAAGTGTAAGTGCTGGAAACTTATATGAATTAAAAAATATCACAGTCAATAATTCGCTATAAAGATTGGTGTTTTAATGTTTGTCCTTTTAATAACAGATAATGTTATTATCCTCCAAATAATTTAAGTATTATAAGTCTAATCCATCCATTTTTACTTGATTCTATTATTCTCAACCCTTGACGCTTACTTTATTGCAATATTATGACTAATGCGCTGTGTGCATACAATCAGTTATTGTAATTTTGCTGGCAAAATGTTTTTTTAAAATGAGCCGCAAAGGAAAGGTTTTGGTAGCGATGAGTGGCGGTATAGACAGCACTGTCACAGCTCTTATGCTGCATAACCAAGGATATGAAGTGATCGGTATAACCATGAAAACATGGGATTATGCCAGTGCCGGCAGCAGCAAAAAAGAAACAGGATGTTGTAACCTCGACAGCTTTAATGATGCACGCGCTGCCGCGGTTCATCATGGTTTTCCTCATTTTGTATTAGATATACGCGAAGAATTCGGAGGATTTGTAATAGAAAATTTTGTTGATGAATATCTTGCCGGCCGCACGCCAAACCCATGCGTCATGTGCAATACGCACATAAAATGGCGGGCCTTGCTAAAACGCGCAAATGCTTTAGGATGTGACCATATTGCTACCGGGCACTATGCAAAAGTAAGGATGCACGATAATGGCAGGTACGTGATCAGTAAAGGAAAAGATGCTACCAAAGACCAGAGCTATGTGCTTTGGGGGCTCGACCAGGAACTGCTCAGTCGCACCATAATGCCATTAGGTATCTACCATAAAACCGAGATCAGGCAAATGGCACTTGATATGGGCTATCCTGAACTCGCTAAAAAAAGTGAGAGTTATGAAATCTGTTTTGTGCCTGATAACGATTATCGTGGTTTTCTGAAAAGAAAAGTCCAAGGACTTGAAGAAAAAGTTGCAGGCGGAAACTTTATAAACAAAGAAGGCAAAGTAATCGGCAAACACCGGGGTTATCCTTTTTATACCATTGGTCAGCGAAAAGGGCTCGAAATAGCTATGGGAAGACCTGTTTTTGTAACCAAAATAATTCCTGAAAGTAATACAGTTGTTCTGGGAGATGCAGATGATTTAGATGAAAACACAATGACAGTGGGCAAATTAAACATGGGGAAATATGATACAATTACGCCTGGTATGGAAGCGATCGGAAAAATAAGATACAAAGACAGTGGAAGCCTGTGTAACATGTACCCGGAAAATGATGGTTTAAGGGTTAACTTTTACGAAAATGTAAAAGGCATTGCTCCGGGGCAAAGTGCGGTTTTTTATGAAGGCGATGATGTAATTGCAGGCGGCGTTATTCAGCGAGGCAGCAGCATGTAACAACAGCAGTGCACTTTTGTTTTATTGTTCCTTACCAATTATCCGTAAAGTGTTACCATCTTTTGTTCCTTTAAAAAACTTTTTTAAAACCGCCTGAAAAACAGGATTGGTGTCAGGTAATGAAGAAAATAAAGTCATAGAAGATTTTAACTTTACATCGTCAGGACTTCCAAATATTTTGTTTGCATCATTACTTTTAAGTTTAAGTAATTCATTGCAAATATCAATTAATCTGCTCCCTAAAACTGGGTGCTTTAGAAACTCTTTCGCTTCATTCATGTCTTTTATAGCATAAAACCTTGAAGTCTCACTAAATCCTAAACCTTGTATCTGAGGAAAAATATACCACATCCAATGGCTTTGTTTTCTGCCATTCTTTACTTCTGATAAAGCACTTTGGTAGTCTGCTTCCTGTGCGTCAATAAATCTTGTAAGGTTGTTCTCTTTAGTCATATCTCAAGTAATGTTAGTAAAGCTAAGAATTTTTCGCCTCTGCAGCTGTTCTTCTGCTCCAAATCTTACATAGAGACCAGATAATAGTTGTTTAAACTCACAGCCCAACTTCATGCATTATAATGAGTGAGAAAAGACCAATCACTGTTTGCTTTAATATAAAAAGATGCAGAAGAATATTTGTAATCTTCAGGATATGAGCAAAGACCAGCTAAAACGGGATTTGAATGAATATAATCAAGCTTTTGTTTAAATACTGGTTGCGTCCATAATGAAATACTCAACGGCTTTCTTTCCCATATTTGAAATTTTCTGTCTGATGCTTTAACCTTAAATATTTCTAATACCTTTTGATGATTGTTTCTTAAATCTTTTATTATCATTTGTGCAGTATACCTCATAAACGAAAGCTGGATGTCTTTTGGCTGAAAATTTGGTTGCACTTGCCAGATGACATGAATATGATTACTCATGACTACAAAACCAAATACTTTTATTCGGTTTTCTTTTACTAAAAATTTCAGGCTTAATACAATGATGTCTTTGTATTTGTCTTGTTTTAATAAATGCTTCCATTCTAAGATTGTGGCAGTAAAATAATCAGGATAGTATTCACTAAAAAGCATCGGGAAATTTAGTACTTTTTCCTGAATGAGTCCCTTTTGTCGTTAGTAGTTATTCGTATTTATTAGAGGCTTTATGACAAGAGAAATTTGCAGGTGAAGAACACTTTTGTTATGCTGTTATTTTTTTATCCTCTTTAACCTATCTTTCATCTTCAAAATAAATTATGAAAATAATATCCTCCAAAGTACATGGTCTTTTAGATTATGCGACGGTTGTTTTTTTACTGGCTGCTCCCACTATTTTTAAAATGGAAGGAACACTTTGTACAATAACTTATGTATTAGCCGTCGTGCATTTTGCGCTTACTGCACTTACTGCATTCGAAGTTGGTCTGGTAAAAATTATCCCGTTCAAACTTCACGGGGTAATCGAAATTGTTGTAGCCGCTGCTTTGGGAGGTGTTGCTTTATGGTTTAAAAATAATGATAATACACTGGGATTCTATTTTTACTCAGGCCTTGCTATTATTATAATGATTGTCTTTTTGTTGACCGATTTTAAGCCTGCGAAAGAATAGATAGTTCTGGCAGAGGCCTCAATTAGCCTGCGTTCAACGTCATTCCCAAAATCATCGCAACAGGCTCTTCGTCGCCGCTGTTGGTGTTGTTCACCAACAGCTTTCGGTTACGTCGGTGCAAGGTTCCTGCGTATCTATCTTTGCAGGTGAAGAACACCTGCAAAAACGAAAAGGCGAATAGTTCGGTTCTTCTTTCTTCAATCACCGCGTCACATAAACTTCTATATCTTTAGCGCTTGATTAATTGTCCTTTGAACTTTGTCTACGTCTTTAGCATATTTTAGTAATGCCGGGTCAATCCAATTTAATATGCTGATTATTGAATTATAAACATCAGTCGCTGTAGTGAAATCAATATTATTACCGTTAAAACAGATAGGTTCATTGTGGTTTATTCTGTTTCTAAATCTTCTTATTTTGTTTAACTCATCATTTACTTCTTTTCTTCCATGTCTGGAAGGAAGATAGGAGAAAATTTGAATTGGCTTGCCGGCAAGTAATCTATAATGATGAACCTCGAACAAATCAGTCCAGAAACCTAAAGTCTGTTCAGCAATAACCCTCCCGCTTGTAATTGCAGCACCGCTTTTCCTTAATCTTCTTTCAGCTTTTTCAACCTCATTTTTCAAAAATTCATTTCTTATTTTTTTGTTTGTTTTTTTCTGGATATAAACTAGCGAAGGGTCAATCATAAACCCTGTTTTTTGATTTATTACCCAATCCGGATCAGTAAAATGAGCAGTTAAGATGTCATTAATCCGGTTTCTAACTACAACCTCAACAATGCCCAATAAAGGATGAAATGCTTGTGTTACCTTTAAGTTTGCCTTGTAAAGCTTTGCCGCTCTTGCAGTATTATTGCCTGTCGCAGTTAGATATCTGCTTATCCTTGCAGATGAGAAATATTGGCGAAAATCCCTGAATTTCATTTTTGTTAGGTCACCAAAAGTATGTACTTTTACACCGTGATGCTTGGTTAAGCCTCTTATCTTCGGATAACGTAACCAAGTTAAGGAATTAAGACCTGTCAGAAATGGCGGGTCTTGTTTTGTTTGAGAGTGTCTTAATACCTTGTTTGCAAACAATTATTATTATTGCTTATTAATATTTTCAATTTTGGCAGCAGGATAATCATCCTATAGAGTTATACGGTTATGATATGTTGGAACAAAAACTGAATCATTTTCATGAAAATCTGTAAGGGCAGGTATTATTTATGAAACATGGCATTATAAATATAGCAGCGCAATAGATTATTGTACAACTATGAAATGCAAAACAAACCTGGAGCTGGTTTAAATTTTACCGGACGCAGTCCTGGGTTTTCTATTACATTTAAGTGTCCTGCGGAACACTTAAACCAGCAGGGGAACGTTTATTTTTGTCTTTGTAATTAAGATGTTAAAAAAGTACACACCGACCTTCTTCATCCTTAGACAAACTTTCCAATTTATCTATTGCTTTGTTAATATCAATTTGCATTAAACTGTTGTATATAAAATAGTGAGTGATTTTTGTATTGTTTTCTAAAAAGTTAGTCACTTCTCTCAATGTGTAAGGCTTTAACTGTTTATAAGATACAATTTCATATTTTACATCCAAAGGATTTTCTTGCTTATATGAAAAAACTCTAAGACCAATAATTAATCCTGTTTGAAAATTAGGAACACTTTCAATTGAATGAAGAAGATTGTTGAAAATCATAATTGTAGTTTTCAATTTCAGTTGCTGAAAAGAGTTTGTCTAATCTAAATTTTCCAAAGTGTTTTTTACAAAATTACTGATGTCTTTTTCACTCCAACTTATTAACTCGTTTTCCGAGGCATTTGCGCTATAAAAGAAAGATGTGGTACGGATATGCTTATAAATTGGTACGGTTAAGTTTAATTGAACTAAAAATTGAAGGTTTTTATTACCCTGATATATTACAGATATAGAAACATGCACTACAAATCCTGGGATTTGTATAATATAAACCATTTTAACTTCACTCCTACTAATTTCTCCAACCGTTAGACCTTTGTTTTTAAAATATTCAAAAAGCTGCGAGTACTTATTAAATATACCCTTCGCTAAAGTGGAATCAGTGGTAAGTTCTTTATTCTTATAATATTCATCACTTAGAAACATGTAAATAAAAACACAAACGACAATAATGATTATAGTGATGAGCATGTTAGTAAGTGTATACTAAAACATTTTAAATGTCAATAACGGTAAAAATTAATTCAAGTCTTTCAAAGCTGTTCAAAAGAAAAAAGTTTGCAGGAAATAGAACACTTCAAAATTTCTATAACAAGGTAGCTATTATCCAAACAGCCTCTGAATTTCCTGAATTGGTTCCTTTACAAAATAAAGAACAAATTGAGAATTATCAGCCTTGACAGTTATAATTGCTCCACCTGTCTGACTATCAGGTTCAGCACGAACAAGAAATACTCTGCCAACTAAAACTTCTCTTCCGTCAACAGTTGAATGTAAAATGATTGTTTCAGGCATAAATTAATTTTTGAGAGGTGTTTCAAGGTTCTCGACAAGTTTTTACAAGTTCTAAAAAGAAAAGTTCTTTCGAGAAGCTATTATTTTCCAAAGGTTATTAGTTTTTAGCGTTGTTGGATAATTTAGTAAAGTGTTCTATGTAAGTAATTGTAGTATTCATGACCGTCCACCAAAAAGTACTCTGTTGTTCGGAGTCACGGATGAGTTCATTAAAATCATATTCTTGTATTCTTCTTAATTTGTCATCATCTCTGTTTTTTCCAAGAATATTCTGCATGTCTCTAAAAATCCCAATTGCAATTTGGAAATACTTTAAAGCATTTTCTTTATCCCCGCTTTGCAAATAGACTATTCCTTTTGCCCCATATGCTTTTGGTTCTTTTGGCTTTAGTAAAATAGCTTCGTCCGCAAAATTCATTGCTAATTCAAAATCTTCAATCGTAATTGCAGAATAAGCACTTGAAACATAATCAGTATATGAAAGTTTGCCTTCTTTAATAATTTCATTATAAGGAATGCCGTTTTTTCCTATTTTTATTTCGTCCATATTAAGAGTTTTAAGCGTTTTTAAAATTTGGAGTTTATTTAGCCATAAAGCATAACGGGTTAAATTTAGGCAACTCTACTTACATACCGAAATTTCTACCTGTTAGATTATTACCATTACTGATTTGGCTTTTCTCAATTGTCGTTGCGCCAATAAGATTGTACAAACAGTTCCAATACTTCCAAATCCCAAGTTTCCAAAATTGTTATCAACCTCCCCCTCGCATTTCTTTTATCATCACATGTGCAACACTCACTGGTCTTGCCGGACGTAATATTACCTTAAGAAATTTTTTAAAAAAGGTTGCTTAGAGATGTTGCTTAAACAAAACTTGTGCAAAGCCGAATAAAGAACAAATAGTATAAGAGTGCGACGCAACGGCGGCTTCATAGTAGTAATTCAGCCTGGCTCCAAAAAAATTTCCCCCGCCTTTTTTTACCCCTTGTAAACTATTGTCATTACAAATTTCATTAGCGGCAGAAAAACCTTCTTCACTCCGCTCCTTTTGTTCATAACCAGTTATTCACATTACTTCGTAGCTGTCTGGTCTTTAGCTGCAAAGCCAGTATTTTTGTTGCAATGAGCAAGAGCAGTGCAGATACTCCGCTGATGCAGCAGCATAAGGCTATTAAACAAAAATATCCTGATGCTATTTTGTTGTTTCGTGTGGGTGATTTTTATGAGACTTTTGGGGAAGATGCGATTATAACAAGCAAGGTTTTGGGCATTACACTGACCAAAAGAAACAACGGAGCGGCTTTCAGCAGTGAGCTTGCAGGGTTTCCGCATCATGCTTTGGATACCTATTTGCATAAATTGGTGAAAGCCGGTTATCGTGTTGCCATTTGCGACCAACTTGAAGATCCAAAACAGGTAAAGGGAATTGTGAAGCGCGGAGTGACTGAAATGGTTACTCCGGGCATTGCAACAGGTGATAAATTACTGGAGCATAACAGCAATAATTTTTTGGCAGCTATTCATTTTACTGATGGCAAAGCCGGTATTGCTTTGCTTGATATTTCTACAGGGGAGTTGTTTGCCAGCGAAGGCGATACGGAATATATTGACAAACTGCTGCAGAGCCTGAAACCGGCAGAGGTAATTTTTCAGCGGAGTTTTCAAAAGCACTTTAAAGAAACGTTTGGAAGCAAGTTTTATACTTACACGCTCGATAGCTGGATATTTGATGAAGCCTATGCAGGCGAGGCTTTGCTGAAGCATTTTCAAACGCATTCACTTAAAGGTTTTGGTGTGGAAGCGATGCCCCTGGCTATTGTGGCTGCCGGTGCAATATTTCATTATCTGAAAGATACGGAGCATCCAAACCTGCAGCACATCACTTCTATTCAAAGGCTGGAAAAAGAAGATTATTTATGGATGGACCGCTTTACCATCCGTAATCTTGAATTGCTGGGAAGCGGAGTTGAGAACGGGCAGACGTTGTTAAAGGTTCTTGATAACACGGTGAGCCCGATGGGCGCAAGGCTGCTGAAAAGATGGATTGTATTGCCTTTGAAAGACATTTCCAAAATAAATGAAAGACTGGATTTAATTGAATTTTTGATTAAAGATGTTGACCTGCGAATAAAGCTGACGCAGCACATAAAACAAGCAGGTGATATAGAAAGACTGGTAAGTAAAATACCGCTTAAAAAGATAAATCCGAGGGAAGTATTGCAGGTTGCACGCGGACTGCAGCAGGTGGAAGCTATCAGAAGTTCATGCGTGCATGCTGCAAATGATTATTTAAAAAGACTGGCTGATTCGCTTAATCCATGTCATTATATTTTGGAGAAAATTGTAAAAGATTTGGTTGAAAATCCGCCGGTGCAGGTTTCCAAAGGCGGCGTGATGAAAGCGGGCGTTCATGCAGAGTTAGATGAGCTAAGGAACATTGCAAGTTCGGGTAAAGATTACTTGCTGCAGTTGCAGCAAAAGGAATGTGAAGCAACTGGTATCTCTTCTTTAAAAGTAGGGTTTAATAATGTTTTTGGTTATTATCTCGAAGTAACCAATATGCATAAAAATAAAGTTCCTGCAACATGGATGCGTAAACAGACGCTTGCAAATTGTGAGCGGTATATAACCCAGGAACTAAAAACGTACGAAGAAAAAATAGTTGGCGCCGAAGATAAAATACTCGCAATTGAACAGGAGTTATACGACAAGCTTTTACTGGAACTGCAGGATTATATTGCACCTATGCAGGTAAATGGAAACGTGCTTGCAACCCTCGATTGTATCTGCTGCTTTGCTCAAAACGCATTGCAGTATAATTATAAAAAACCTTTGCTGCACGAGGGTCTTGAGTTTGAGATAAAAGACAGCCGCCACCCTGTGATTGAAAGAAACCTGCCTGCAGGTGAAAATTATGTTTCCAACGATATTTCTTTAGATCCTTCCAATCAACAAATAATCATTTTAACCGGACCAAACATGAGTGGTAAGAGTGCATTGCTTCGGCAGACGGCCCTGATTACTTTGATGGCGCACATGGGCAGTTTTGTTCCGGTAAGTGCAGCAACCATTCCTTTGACCGATAAGATTTTTACACGAGTCGGTGCAAGTGATAATTTAAGTGGTGGCGAAAGTACTTTTATGGTGGAGATGAATGAGACAGCAAGCATCATTAATAACCTTACACCACGAAGCCTGATATTGCTGGACGAAATCGGTCGTGGCACCAGTACGTATGACGGCATCAGCATAGCCTGGAGTATTGTTGAATTTCTTCACTCCTCTCCGCATGCTCCTAAGACTTTATTTGCCACGCACTATCATGAGCTGAATGAACTGGAAAACAAATTTCCCCGTGTAAAGAACTATCATGTAACCAATAAAGAAGTTGGAAATAAAATAATCTTCCTGCGAAAATTAGCTCCCGGCGGGAGTACACACAGTTTTGGCATTCATGTAGCTAAAATGGCAGGAATGCCTCCTAAATTAATAGACAGGGCAAATGAAGTGTTGCAACAATTGGAAAGTAAACATGCAGATGTCGGGGAGGAGAATATTGATTCTCCCAAATCCAAAGATTTGTCACAAAATATTAAAAAGCTTTCTGCACCAAAACTTCAATTAAGCATTTTTGATGCACATAGTGAAACCTTTGATGAAATAAGAAAGATGCTGGATAGTATTGATATTAACCGCCTTACTCCTGTAGAGGCATTGATGAAGCTAAATGAGATAAAGCAAAAGGTGAAGTAGACCGGGAAGCCTGTCTCTGCTTTTGCCAAAATCATCTTAGTGGCTTTAATACTTTCCGCTCTTAAATCTAACCTCCTTACTCTTTATTTAATCTTTTAACTTACGAAATATGTCAGGCATAGTTTCGGTATCTATTGCGTCCATGTCTATAAGTTTTAGCGCTTTGACCATTTTAGGAGTTGTGATTTTATACGTGTGAAAATGCGGTGTTTTTAAATGTGATTCATACGCTTCCCTGTTAGCGTATATTTCCAGGATTCGCACCTGTGTTGGATTTTCCTTCTGATACATCGGGTAAATGGAAATGACACCTGGTTCTAATCTCACAGATGCCCGGGATTCCTCTTTGAGAATTGCTTTATATTCTTCAAGATAATTTGCATCAATTTCTATTTCTGATACACGAATCATTTTGCTATTTTGTTGAGCATAAGCACTATTGTATGACAAGAGAATCAAAATTACAATTAGAAAGGACTTCATATTATTTATTTGCTTTAAAGATTTTTACTTTTTGTCAGCAAAATAGTCCCAATTATTGCTGCTAATCTTGCTTATTAAAAAGCTATTTCTGCATTCAAAAGCTTACTTATCAATTTTCCTTTTTGCAGTTTTTGTTCGATGTACGTCTTATTTTCCAAATAATAAGTAATTACACTTCTATCAGCAGGATTGACAATAAAATATTCTTTTATACCAAACTCCTCATAGATAGCTTTCTTTTTTACAAGATCCGCTTTTTTATTTCCCGGAGACAGTACTTCTACGATTAAATCCGGTGAACCATAAACTGCGTCTTCTTTAATAATATGAGCATTTTCATTACTTATATAAAATACATCAGGTTGAATAGCATTTTTATCTCCCAGATATACATCAACAGGAGCAAAAAAAACTTCTCCTAAACCAGATTCTCTAACAATTCTTCTAAACTGGTCAGAAAGAGAACTTACAATTCTAAAGTGAGGAACATTAGGAGCCGGACTCATATAAAGATGATTATTTATTACTTGTACAGGTGTTCCTTCAGGCAACAACCTGTAGATATCTACCATTGTTTCCGGCTTTGTCAGTAATTCAGACATAATTTCAAATTTACTAAAAATAAAAGAATTTCTTGGAGGAGTTAATTTTAATCTCCCTTTAGGGCTGGGGCTGCAATTTTGCCAATGCTTCAGCAATTCTTGAATAACCTTTTTCAATGTTTTCCATGCTGTTGGCAAAGCTTATTCTAAGGCCTTCAGGTGCACCAAAAGCATCGCCCATAACAGTGGAAACATTTGCTTTGTTGATGAGGTACATACTTAAATCAGCTGAATTTTGAATAGTAGTTTCTCCATCTGATTTTCCAAAGAAATAACTTATATCTGGGAAAATATAAAAAGCGCCTTCAGGTTCTATACATTTTACGCCTTTCATTTTGGCGATAAATTCCATTACTCTTTCTTTCCTTCTCCTGAATTCCTTTACCATCTCCATGCTGGCATCGAGGCTGCTGTTTAGTGCAATGATCGCTGCTCTTTGTGCAATGGAGTTTGTTCCGCTTGTAAACTGTCCCTGCAGTTTTTCGCAGGCTTTTGCAACTTCTGCTGATGCAGCTATATAACCTAATCTCCAGCCCGTCATTGCAAAACCTTTGCTTAAACCATTCACTATCACTACCTGATCCTTTATTTCATTGAATTGTGCTATGCTTTGATTTTTTCCTACAAAATTGATGTACTCATATATCTCATCACTCATTATGTATACCTGCGGATGCTTTTTAAAAACTTCTGCAAGTGCTGCCAGCTCTTCTTTACTATATACTGCTCCTGATGGATTGCAGGGAGACGAAAACATGAAGAGTTTCGTTTTTTCAGTTATGGCCGCTTCCAGTTGTTCGGGTGTTATTTTATAGCCGCTCTCTATAGTTGTTTCAACAAGCTTAACGGTGCCTTCTGCTATTTTTACAACTTCAGAATATGTGACCCAATAAGGTGTGGGGATAATAACTTCATCTCCTTTATCTACAATTGCCAGCACCAGGTTCGCAATGCTTTGTTTTGCACCTGTCGATACGACTATATTTTCGGGTTTGTAATCGAGATTGTTATCTCTTTTCAATTTATTACATACCGCTTCCTTTAATTCCATAAAACCTGCAACAGGAGTGTAATGAGAATAATTGTCGTGGATCGCTTTTATAGCGGCATCTTTAATATGATCAGGTGTGTCAAAATCCGGTTCGCCTAAACTTAGGTCTATGACATCTACGCCTTCACTTCTTAACTGGCGGCACAGTTTTGCCATTTTAAGTGTTTCAGGTTCATTAAAACGGTCTAAAATACTTGATAAAGCCATGATTTTTTAATTTTGGAAGGCAAATGTAGGAAAATAAAATTTTAGGATTAATGCTTATAGAGTAGCATCTTTAGGATTTAAGCTAAAAAACTTTTTACGCAGTTCATAATAATTTTTCACATCTTCAATTTTAAATCTTTTATGATCAAGCCGCGTGGCTTCTTTATTGCAACGAAACTCCACCCGCTTGTTTCTGAAACTGCTTCGCATGTTTCTGAATGCCTTCGCCTTCGCTTGGCACCCAACCGGCTGATGTCCCTTATGCAATAACTGTTGTCAATAAATTGTTATCATTTGATAAATAATACAAAGTTGAATGTTGAGTGAATTGTTATTATTGATTATAAAAATTGAAAGTCACATCTAATCTTCTATTCCTTATAGTTTATTTTAAATTTACTTAAATCTGCCGGATATTTTCTTAGTCGCTGTTTTTCATAATTATAAATCAGCAGCCCCAAATTTTTCATAAAGGGAAAACCAATAGAATCATAATCATACTTATCATCATTAAAAATACCATCGGTATTGCAAAGCATTGTTGCGCTAAGCATAAATTCAATATTATTTTTAAAATCAACGATATAAGCTACATCATTTAAAAAGCCATACGCATCTCCTATTTTATTAAATATCCTGATGTTTTCAGGCATAGTTCCTTTTTCTGCGCCAAACATCAGAAACTTACCGTAAGCATCACTATATTCGGTGCTGTCATAAAAAGGATACTTGCTTTCACGAGGTCTTGCGCTCATGTATTTATATAAAAAATTATAATCTCCACCCGTTAATTTGAACCTTTGTTTTCGCGGCACAAATTCAGGAAATATGACAGCACGAAGCAGGTTGTGTAAATCGTATAAAGAAATTTTGTTTTTGGCAGAAAAATCAAAAGGCTCATTAATAAGCACGCTATCTCTGTAAAAACCTTTTCCTGCTTTATTGTTCCTTTTAGTAAAAGCCTTTGTATTAAAATGTTGTGGCTGATGATATAAAAGTTTTCCTGCAGTATCATAAAAAGAAACTGCATTTGTATGGCGGTTCTCGTCTTCGGTCAAAAATGCATTCAGCCTATGTCTTATATCAGCCGTTTTATAACCTTTTTTGTGCAACCCGCTGTTAAAATATTCCTGTCCTAAAAATTCATAAAGACGGTTAAAAGCATCATTATCGCTTACCAAAAATATTTCCTTAATGTATTCAGCAATTGTTGGCCTTCCATCTTTACTTTTCGAACTGTTTAAAACTATCTCCTGACGGTTATAATTGCTGTCAGTTATCATTGTTGTGTACATATTAATTTCCTCCATCTTCATCACATTCAATTTTTCCAAAGCAAGCAAAGAAGCAGGTAATTTAACCGTGCTGGCGGGATAAAAATATTTACCGGCATTTTCATTAAAAGTATAATCAGTAAAGTGAGGTTTGTTGTTTTTGTCCCGGTCTATTTTTGTATAAATAACCTGTAGTTTGAATGAATCTTTATTGAGCAATACAGATTGAAGAGCTTAAGAAGTTTTTAATAAACTATCAAGAATATTTGTTTGCGAAGCATTCAAGGGAGCAGACATTTTATTTAAGCTGCCGCACGATATGCAGCAACAAGTTATTAATAGCATGATTAGTCTGGTAAACATCTCTATAAATGTAAGTAATAAGTCTGAACCGGGATTTAGGGGATTAATGTGATTTGTGGGATTGTCTGAACCTGGATTTATCGGATTAAAGGGATTTGCGGGATTAATTCTCAATTCATTCATTTGCTGGTTTATTGTTTGAAGGCAAACTTGTAAAGTTATTTATCAGATGGCTAAATTTCAGAGTTTTTAGTTTAACAAAAATTACTTGCTGCCTCAAACCGTAATACATTTCTTTGTACAAATAACAAAAAACACAACATGAAAAAATTTCTTGTACCGGCATTGATAGCTTTGTTTTCGTTTACCACTATTGCAGACGACTGGAAAACTATTACGCTTATTGACAAAGTAACGGTTAGTTTGCCGGGGGCGGCGACTGAAGATAAAAGCAAAGGAATACCTATGCAAAAAGTAGTTTTGGCAGACAGTACAGAAATAAATGTATTTGCATTGGATTATTCAACCTTTGGAATGAATGAACAAACGCTGCAGCAAATGGCTGGTACAGATGCTTTTAAACAACAAATGGAAACCGGAATATCTATGCAACCGGGTGTAAAGCTTGTTAAAAATGAATCAGGAAAATACAATGAAAAGTATTCTTCTTACAAAATGACACTTGCAGTAGACAAAGACGGATATAAAGGCAATGTACATCAACAAACTGTTTTTTATAAACAATATGGAATAACGATGATCTACAAACCCGGCAAAAAAGGGGAGGACGTAGCTTTGAAGGATAAATTGTTTAGCTCTTTAAAAATTGCTGAATAAGGTTTGATAAAGAAATATTTTTTTAAGCCGCTTGCATTAAACAGGCGGCTTTTTTACTTTTATTATCTGTAAAGTATTGCTGCGATATAGAAATTTAATAATTTTCTTTATTCTTTAGCTATCAGGCTTTAATCCAATTTTAAACTCGTCTATATCTTAATTCTATTATTTCACTTTAATCCTGATTTTTTCCTAAAAATCGTGGTTCTAAATCTTGGTTCTGTATGAAGCATTTTTCACTCGTCATCATTACTTTCTGCATCTTCTTCTCAGCAATTGCCCAACAGCGCATGACACCTGAATTACTTTGGAAACTGGGCCGTGTCCACGGCGTTGGTATTACAAGAGACAGTACTGGTGTTGTATTTACTGTAAGCACACCTGATATGGAAGCAAATAAAAGCAATAAGAAAACTTATTTAATTTCCTTAAAAGGTGGCATAGCTAAAGAAATTGCCGACAGCAATGATTATGTAAGAAATGACAGGTTATCGCCTGACGGCAAATATGTAATTTCTGCAGATGATGTAAAAATGCGTAAAGTATCCGGAAAAGATTTTTATCCTGACCTTGCCAAATCTACTGCGCAGGTATATGACCAGCTTGGTTACCGTCATTGGGATGAATGGGAAGACGGAGCTTTCAGTCATGTATTTTTTAGACCGGTCGGGAAAAATGGTAAGCGTAAAGACATTATGTCGGGTCAGCCCTATGATTGTCCTCAGAAACCTTTTGGCGGCGATGAAGATTTTATATGGGCGCCTGACGGAAATATTATTTATGTGACCAAACCGAAAACAGGCACCGCTTATGCTCTAAGCACCAATACCGATATTTTTTCTTACAACACTTCTACAGGCGCTACTACAAATCTCACCGCGGGTATGGAAGGCTATGACTTGGCGCCTGCCTATTCTATGCAGGGACAGCTTGCGTGGCTTAGCATGAGGCGTGAAGGTTACGAAGCCGATAAGCAGGATATAATTGTAAACACCGGCAGCAGCAAAATAAACCTGACTCAATATTGGGATAATTCTGTCGAAGGGTTTAAATGGAGCAACGATGGAAGGAATATTTTCTTCTATGCCGCACTTGATGGCACTGTACAACTGTTTGCAGTTGACTATCCGGGAATGACCATGAAGGTGCCTGAAGTAAAACAAATCACCCATGGCGACTTCGATGTAACCGGAATTGTTGGACAAGTCGGCAACACAATGATCGTTACCAAAACAGATATGAATCATGCTCCGGAGTTATACACTGTTGATCTTACAAATGGCAACATGAAACAACTTAGTCATGTAAACGACGATACCTATAGTAAACTGGCAATGGGAAAATTTGAACGCCGCTATATAACTACTACAGACAATAAGAAGATGCTTGTCTGGATGGTCTTCCCTCCGGGCTTTGATGCGACTAAAAAATATCCAACTTTATTGTACTGCCAGGGCGGCCCGCAATCTCCGCTTACCCAGTTTTATTCCTTTCGGTGGAATATGCAGTTGATGGCTGCCAATGGTTACATAATTGTCGCTCCTAACCGCCGGGGCATGTATGGCCACGGACATGAATGGAATGAAGCTATCAGCAAAGACTGGGGCGGACAGGCGATGAAAGATTATCTTTCTGCAATTGATGATGCCGGCAAAGAAGCGTATGTTGATAAAAGCCGGCTCGGCTGTGTGGGTGCAAGCTATGGCGGTTACTCTGTGTATTATCTTGCAGGCATACACAACAATCGTTTCAAAACTTTTATTGCACATGACGGAGTATTTGACTTGCGCAGCATGAGTGGTACCACAGAAGAATTATGGTTTAGCAACTGGGAAAACGGTGGTTATTATTGGGAGAAAAATAATAAAATCGCTCAAAAAAGCTTTACTCAATTCAACCCCAGTAATAATGTTGACAAGTGGAATACTCCAATTCTCATTATACAAGGCGGAAAAGATTTTCGTGTTCCAATAGAGCAGGGTTTACAAGCTTTTCAGGCTGCACAGTTAAGAGGCATAAAAAGTAAACTGCTTTACCTGCCCGATGAAAACCATTGGGTGCTGAAACCTCAAAATGCACTTGTGTGGCAGCGGGAATTTTATAAGTGGCTGAAAGAGACTTTGTAAAAGTGGAAGTATAAAATGTAAAAGTGAAAATTCAGAGTGTGTTCCTGCCACATTGAGGGAGATAAGAAATTCCCGTTATTTATGCTTTCTTAAAAAATAATAGAATACTTGTATTATTTTTTAGCGGTAAATATTTCGCTTTTTTTAATTATCCACAAAGAAAGCCGCTGCAAAATAATGAGAATGACTAATAGCAGTACAGCAAAAAGGAATAATAATAAGGTGTTAGCCTTTGGAGGTTGAAAAGCAAATAATAACGCGGTTGAAACGGCAGGCGGATGCATGGCACGGGAGAGTATCATGACAACGATAGCAATAATCATAGAAAATGATGCTGCAACATAACCAGTTCCGGCAACAAGAAAAGTAAGGTAGCCAATAATTGCAGCAGACGTCTGCGCAATTACAAGCGTGCGAATGCTGTTTGCAGGATGTTTCGGGTCTAAGTAAATTAAAAAAGCGCTCGAAGCAAGGGAAGAAAAAAGAAGCTGCTGTTTGCTGAAAGCCTGTAATAACATTAAAACAGCTACAACTGTAATTGAAGGCATAATAGCTAAGGCCATTTCTGTTTTAATATTGAAGTTTTCTCTCATGATTTCGTTTTTTATTCTGAATTTTTATCCCTTTTTCTTCGTCAAGCAAATAAAAAGGGATAATCCTTTTGATAATTTTCATGACCTTATTATTTTCCTGTTAATAAAGACGATTTATGTCTTTGTTTTATTCTTTGCATTTTGCAAACATATCAAAGCTTGGTTGATATAACATAACAGATGATGGAATGACAATTGTACCAAATGACAATTAGTTAAGTATCATTACAAATGAAACCACTGGCAGAATTAATAACCAAACATTTAAGCAGTACTGTTGAAATACTGGCTGCGGCCGTGATAGCTGTTTCACTTTTAAAATTTTTATATTTGTACAGCAAAAATGTTTTTAAACTGGACGACACCGGGGCTCTAAATCAAAAAATAAGAATACAATTCGGAAGCTCTCTTGCCCTTACTTTAGAGTTGTTGCTTGGTGCAGATATACTAGCTACAGCCATCGCGCCCACATGGGACGATATAGGTAAGCTTTCCGCCATCGCTACTTTGCGAACCGCTTTAAACTATTTTCTCGAAAGAGAATTAAAAAATAATAATGCCGAAGAGAAGAGAAACGCAAATAATCTATGATTTAAAAGTGGGAATAATTTACTCAAAACATTATAATGGATACATCTGCAGATAAAAAGGAATTAAGCTACCAAAAGAAGGTTTGGATTAAAGGAGGGATTTATGCTTTAATTGTTGTGCTTCTTCTTTTAATAAAGGCAACATTCAGCGTTTTCCTGTTAGTATTGGCAGGGAGTCTTATCGCAATATTTTTCAGAGGATTAAGCGGATTAATATGTCGTAAAACAAAGTGGAAAAAAGGGGTATGTTTAGCTCTCGCAGTAATTGGAACCTTACTGTTGGTAATAGGTTTATTTTGGTTAATTGGCGCAAAAGTTCAAAACCAGGTAACAGAATTAACTGATACGCTTCCTTCCACAATTGAGAATGCTAAAGCCCGGTTAAGTCAAAACCCGTTAGGTAAAAAAATAGTTGAAAGAGTATCTTCACCGCAGTCAATGAAGAAGGCACAAGGAGTAGTAAGCACGTTATTTAAATCTACGTTCGGGGTATTTGGAGATGTTTATGTGGTTTTATTTCTGGGAATTTTCTTTACCGTTTCTCCTGATATTTATAAAAAAGGCATAGTTGCATTGGTTCCTGAAAAAGGTCAGCAAAAAGCCGGAGATATTTTAGATACATTAAATGACAACTTGAAAAAGTGGCTGAAAGGAAAATTCTTCTCAATGTTTGTAGTGCTGCTGCTAACCGCTGCAGGCTTAGCTATACTTGGTGTTCCTTTGTGGCTTGTGTTAGCTATCATTGCAGGTATTCTTAACTTCATCCCAAACTTTGGACCGCTAATAGCAATGATACCGGCTGTGCTGGTTGGTTTAATGCAAAGCCCGTCTGCAGCCGCTATTATCGCAGGAATGTATATAGTAATACAGGTAGCCGAAAGCAATTTTATTACTCCTATGGTGCAGCAAAAGTTAATTAATATTCCACCTGCATTAATCATTCTGGCTCAACTTTTAATTAGTCCTTTAACCGGCGGCTGGGGGCTTGTATTAGCAACACCATTAATGGTAATTATTATGATATTGGTGCAGGAACTTTATATAAAAGCGAGGGATAAGGGAAGTGCATAAAGCTTAGCACAGTTTATAGAATTAGCTTTTTGCCAAAAAAGTGAATTTTATTATTCTGCATCCGGCAGTCTTCTCATAAAATATAAATTAAAACCAAACATATCCTCCGGGGGAATATGATACACTTCGAACCCATGCTTTTTATAAAAGTTCAGGCTTTTCTCATTAGAGGTTTCAACATAAACAGGTATTTGCTCTTTGTTACTTTTATTTAAAACCTCCTGCAGCATGGCAGATCCGATTCCTTTGCCCTGTTCTGTTTTTTCTAATCCTATAAACCATATATATAAAAATTCCTGATCCTGCGGATGATATTGATTTATGTAACTTTCTCTTCTTAATGCCTTTGCTATGCCATCTACACCCGTAACCTTCAACACATATTGTACAGTCAGGTAAGCTTCCTGCAGAATAGGTAACTTATCATCAGAATTGCTGCAAATGATTACGCCGGTTAAATCGTGGGTTAGATAGATTTGCCCGTTCTCCATACACGCTTCGAAAGAATATTCCATCAGATACCTGATACGTTCTTTTCTTTTTGAGTCTTGTTTTACAATCCAATTGACACTTTTATTTGTTTCAAAGCAATCTGATAAAATCTCTATAACTTTTTCTTTATGGTTTTTATCTGCTTTGATCATTGACTCTGCCTGTTTTAAATTATGTCTAAAGTTAAGTTTTTTCTGTGGCTGCTATCTCAGATTATTATTTAAAACATATTTTAAATATTATATAGAAGAAATGTCGAATACTTTATCAATCGTTTGGCGAATGCCTTAATCAGGAAAGGGGGTGAAGAAAGAGGTTCATTAATTATTTATTCAGGCAAACGGAATGAAACACCTGCCTCGACAAAGTTATCAGAAGCGTTGTCTGAAAGAGCTGCACCACCAAAAATATCAAATTGAAGATTTGGCGCTACCTGGTAAAGAAAACCTGCATCAAAGCTATTTTTTGCACCTTGCTGTTTTGATAAGTTTCCAAATACCTCGGCAAAAATTTTAAATTTATCTGTTAGTTTTAATTGTGGGCCAATGCTATAAAAATCTTTGTATTAACAATAGGGAGAGTCCTGATATTGCTTTAAAATGCTGTGCCAAAAAAATATTTATATCCTTTTTTTATAAATTTCCCAAAGCACAATTCCTGCTGCTACGGATACATTTAAGGAGTGTTTCATTCCTGATTGCGGTATTTCTATGCTTCCGTCTGTCAATTGCAGCACTTCGTCATTCACTCCTTCCACTTCGTTTCCAAATACGATTGCAATTTTTTCTTCTGCGCCTGCAGAAAATTTTTCAAGAGAAATGCTTCCTTCCGTTTGCTCTACCGCGAATATTTTATATCCTTTTGTTTTCAGCTCGTGCACAGCTTCAATAGTATTTGTAAAAGGTATCCAGTCAACTGTTTCTGCAGCGCCAAGAGCAGTTTTATTAATATCTCTGTGTGGGGGCTGAGGAGTGTAACCGCATAAAAATATTGCCTCAATCAAAAACGCATCTGCCGTGCGAAAGACGCTGCCTACGTTGTGCATGCTTCGTATATTATCGAGCACGGCTATTACAGGTGTTTTTGCCGCCTGCTTAAATTCTGCTACAGACATACGGCCTAACTCGTCCATGCTTAGTTTTCGCATTACAAAATCAGGTTTTAGATTAGTTAATAAAAGATTTTGAGCAAAATTTGATAAAAGCTGAAAAAAAAATTTACTGTACAAGGCAGTACTATACTGATTAATTCATCCAAGCCTAACTTTTGCGAAGCGAATATAATTGAGAACATTATCGGAACATCAGTTATTTCTCTATGAAAGCTCACGTAATCCGCTATTCTTTTCGAATGATTGCAAAAACAAAACGCACCTCTATGGTGAGGTGCATTTCTTTCTAAAGAACCCAAAATCAAATATTACAGATACCTGAAAACGAAATTATTGAGTGTTATATAATGCTTTTTTGTGTCATTGTCCATATAGATATTATATTTTGTAGGGTAATAAGTATTTGGTTTGGGAAAGTATTGTGGCTGTGCATAAGTTTCGGAATAGCTTTGCCCACCTTTCAAAACATCCAATATCATTATAGGCGATACAAACGTAAATTTTCCATCATAAGAACCTAAGATCATGGTTTTGGTAACCGGGTTGTCAAAGTTTTTATCAGTCCAATGTACACCCAATTGGGCCACAGGGGCATCAGGAAAATACGAGGTCGGCATATAACCTGCTGGTGGATGATTATCGAATCCGGAAGGATCTGCTGCATAAGTTGGAATAGCCAGATGTTCTTCAAGGCTTGTCATATAAAACCGGACATCGAAATGTGGACCAATGAAAGTGCCTGGAAGTGGATGACCTTTTGCTGCCCAGCTTATAAACAAATGATCAAATGGTGTGGTTTCTTTAGCTTTCATGTGCATCGGTATTGCAACATTAAAATTAGTATCCGGCAGACCTGACAGTACATCATCTGTCATTTCCACGCCAATTTCCTGGGGCACTCCAGCCTGGTTGATGGTGATCCATGCACGTGCCTTACCTGATCCCATTTGAACCTGCGGACCATTAAAAGTATTGTTCTTTGTGTCTTTGCCCGGCTTCACTCCATCCCAGAAGTTAACGCCTTTGTCGCATGAGCTAAGCGTTATGCATGCAAAGGCTGCGAAGATTAAAATTTTTTTCATTTGTTTTTGATTTAAGGTTTAATGGATAAATTTTGTTTCCCTCTTTAATAATTATATGTAAATTTAATTTTGTGTTTTACCTTAAACAATACCGATTTATAGGTATTCTTATTTTTAAAAAATCATTGAACCAGTAACAACAGGTAATCCAGTTCTTATAAAATAAAGGAATAAATGACAACCGGAATGTTTATTCCTTATTCTTTCCACTAATCTAAAAGTGCTGTATTTTTATTTTTATATAGCCACTTGTGTCCTCATAAAACATTGTTTATGAAACCAGAACTTTTCAACCAGGAATTTAATAAAATGTTTACGTGGTTTACCAACGAGTCTTCTCCGGGCTTGCTGAAATTAGAACTTGAGGTTTATAAAAAGCTTTTAAATTTTTTCGTAATTGGAGATTCTTATTATTTTATTTTGAATCATAACAGTTTATCGTTTGATTTTGTAAGTAAAGAAATTGAAGATGTATTAGGCTATAAACCATCTGAGTTAAGCTTACAATTCCTCATTGAAAAAATACATCCGGATGACCAGCCCTGGTTTTTATCTTATGGACATAAAATGGCTGAATTTTTTTCGCAACTGCCTGTTGAGAAATTGCAGAAATACAAATTGAGATATGATGTCAGGTACAAAAAGAAAAATGGTGATTATGCCCGGATTCTTTACCAGGGTATGATGATAGAGCATGATGGAAATGGCAGGCTTCTGAGATCAATGGCAGTGCAAACTGATATTTCCTATTTGAAACAGGAAGGCAAGCCTGTTTTGTCTTTCATAGGCATGGATGGTGAGCCGTCTTACATAGACGTTGGCGGGCAAAATATTTTTATAAAGAGCAAAGAAGAGTTGACGCTTCGGGAGAAACAGGTACTTAAACTTTTAATGGAGGGTAAACTGAGTAAGGAGATTAGCTGTATTTTAAATATTAGCAAGCAAACCGTTGACACTCACCGTAAAAATATGCTTTACAAAAAAAACCTGAGCAATACGGCCGAATTAATCGGTAAAGCTATTAGGTATGGATGGATATAATACGAAGGATAAGCCATAATTTTTTACAAAAAACGCAGCAAAGCAATTCATTTCTTCATATCAAAAAATTATCCTTTATGAAACCAGAACTTTTTCAATCAGGAATTCAATAAAATGTTTAAACGGTTTACCAATAAAACTTTCACGGACTTGTTTAAGTTTGAGTTTGACCTTCATAAAAACCTTTGGAATTTTTTTCTGCTTGGTGATTCTTATTATTTTATTATCAATCACAATAGCGTAACATTTGATTTTATCAGTAAAGAAGTAGAAGATGTAATGGGGTATGATGCAGCAGAATATGATATTGAATTTATAAATCAAAATCTGCATCCTGATGATTAGCCATGGTTTTTAACTTTTGGTCATACAATGATAGATTTTTTTTCTTAATTACCTATAGAAAAATTGATGAAGTACAAATTAAGATATGATATGCGCTATAGGAAGAGAAATGGAGATTATGCCAGGATGCTCTACCAGGGAGTGATGCTGGAACATGATCAAAATGGCAGGCTGCTAAGATCTCTTGCCGTTCATACAGATATCACATATCTAAAACAGGAGGGAAAGCCCGAGCTATCCTTTATAGGAATGAATGGTGAGCCATCTTACGTAGACATTGGCGGCCAAAATATTTTTATAGAGAGTAAAGAAGATTTGACTATCCGGGAGAAACAGGTACTTAAACTTTTAATGGAGGGTAAACTGAGTAAGGAGATTAGCTGTATTTTAAATATTAGCAAGCAAACCGTTGACACTCACCGTAAAAATATGCTTCACAAAAAAAACCTGAGCAATACAGCCGAATTAGTTGGTAAAGCTATCACATACGGCTGGATATAAAATGTATTAACAGCCCCGGGTAGGTGTTGTAATATTCAATAATTATTTTGCGGGTTCACGATCGGCAATTTCAATTCTAAATTATGTTACTAAATGCATTCCGGGCGAAGCCGCAATTCCTTCCTTCACTTACTTACCGATCAGATCAATAATACTTTTCCTTTTACCGCTCACACTTCCACCATTCTAAGCTTAGGGGCCAGATAATGCATAATGACCCATGCAATAATATAAGCGCTTCCGCAAACGATAAACATGATATAATACCCGGTTTCAATTTTACCAAGCGCTTTGTAGCGGTCAAACAAAATACCTGAAACCCAGGCGATCAATATGCCGCCAATAGCGCCGGCCATACCGCCTATACCGGTCACAGAAGCTACTGCACGTTTTGGAAACATATCGGAAACAGTGGTAAAAATATTGGCGCTCCACGCCTGGTGGGCAGAGGCAGCCAGGGCAATAATCAGCACTGCATACCACATATTGTAAGAGCCGGCCCACTGGGCAAAGACAACAGGTATTACACACAAAGCATAAATAAGCATAGAAATCTTTCTTGCCTTATATACCGGCCAACCTTTTTTAATAAAATATAATGGAAGATACCCGCCGAAAACGCTGCCAAAAGTTGTGATTGTATACACTGCTGCTACCGGAAAAGCGGAGGCTGTGCCTTCAATATGATACTGAGCCTTTAAAAATGCAGGAAGCCAGAAAAGATAAAACCACCAGACCGGGTCGGTCAAAAATTTGCCGATTACAAATGCCCAGGTTTGTTTGAAGCTCAGTATTTTTTTCCAGGAAACTGAACTTTGACCGGAGCTTTCCAGATGTTTGGATGACTCATCCAGGTCGCTAAGAATATAATCTGACTCTGCCTTTGATAAACGCTTGTGTTTTGCCGGTACTTCATAGATAATAAGCCAGAAAACAAGCCATATAAAACCGACTGCGCCGGTAATGATAAAAGCCCATTTCCAGCCCATGTTTACAGCAATCCAGGGAACAGTCAGAGGCGCTATAATTGCGCCGATATTAGAACCGGAATTGAAAATGCCTGCAGCAAGCGCTCTTTCTTTTTTAGGAAACCATTCTGCAACGGTTTTTATGGCCGACGGAAAGTTGCCGGCTTCGCTAAAACCTAAAGCAGCCCGGGCTACACCAAAACCAAATGTGCTATTCGCCAAAGCATGACCAATAGCTGCAATACTCCAGAATAATGTGGAAAGGGCATATCCTATTTTAGTGCCTATTTTATCAATAAGCCTTCCGACGCTGATAAGCCCGGCAGCATAAGCAACCTGGAAGGCGATAACGATATGCGCATAGTCCTGTTCTGTCCATGCAAATTCTTTTTCTAAAAAGGGTTTCAGCAGGCTGATAACAGAGCGGTCGAGATAATTGATGGTAGTGGCAAAAAAAATTAAAGAACATATCGTCCATCGGTACTGTCCGGTTGCTGTGTCTTTCATATAGCGCAATTTATTTTATAAGATTAAGTATTTATTCCTATATATTTATTATTTCATTTCCATGTTTTTAAATAGCCCCCGATTTTTTAGGGGCTAAATAGTAAACAAACATGAAGACCTTTGCTAAAAGATATCACACGTTATGGCTTGTTTTGGCTAAAGCCGAAAATCAAAATTATCCTCATCCCCGAGCTAAAGCAACGGGGCAAGGAATATACCTAATCCTATTTTTATTTTTTACGATTCGTTCGCCTGCAATCTTTGTTCAATCGTTATTATATCCTGACTCGTAGCATCTCCTGTTTCGAAAAGTTTACCAAACGCTGCAGAGGCGGCAAAATTAATAATTTGCTGCTGCGTGTGATGCTTGTATAATCCATAAATCAATCCGGCCATAAAGCAATCACCGCTGCCTACTTTATCTGTTATGGTATCAGCAAAAAATTCGGGTGAAGACAACTGGTTTCCGTTTTGATATAAAGCAGAAAAATATTTAATTCCCTGTTCTTTGTAATCGAATCGGAAAGTATTGGCAACTGCCGTACATTTTGGAAACTTTTGTTGAATCTCCTGCGAAGTTTTTAAAGAATGAAGGAGATAGGCATCTTTTGAAGTATTATTAGAAATATTTTCATCAACAGGAATACCTAATAAAGTATTGGCCGACCAGACATTGCCCATTATCACATCACAATATTTTGCCAGTGAAGGCATTACTTCAACAGGTTTTTTGCCAAATTGCCAAAGTTTTGCACGGTAATTCAAATCAATCGAAATCGTTATTTTTTTTGATGAAGCTGCTTTTAAAGCTTCTTCACAAACATCTGCTGCATCGTCGCTTAGTGCAGGAGTGATAGCGCTGAAATGAAACCAGGAAACATTTTCTAGCGCTTTGTTCCAATCAATCATACCGGGGCGCAAATCAGCAAAAGATGAATTTCTCCGGTCATATATTACGCCTGCATGTTTCAGGTCGGCACCTTGGGGAAGGTAATAAATTCCTATACGGTGGCCGCTGAAATGAAATGCGGAAGTGTCAATTTTTTTCTGTTGCAGAAAAGCTATTATCTCTTCTGAAAGAAAATTCTGAGGCATAGCACTGCAATACATTACAGGCATCTTCCATTTTGCAAGAGCGCCAGCAACATTCAGCTCAGCTCCGCCGATAAAAGCAGACATATTGTTTTGCTGCAACCATTCACCCTGCAAAACGGGTGACAACCGTAATAATATTTCACCAAAACATAAAATATCGCTCATTAAAAAATAAACTTTGTGCTTAAAAAGTTTGAGTCTTCGCCGCTGATAATTTCATTCAGCAAATGCTTGTTGCTATCATTCATTTTGGTAGCTACTAATGAGCGAATGGAAAATGAGCGTAATGCATCTACTACTGACAACGTTCCTTCTGCGCTGTCTTTTCTTCCTGTAAACGGAAAAACATCAGGACCTCGCTGGCATTGCGCATTTATATTTACCCTGCTGACCTGGTTAACCAAAATATCAATTGATGCAGATATTTCGTGACTGTCATTACTGAAAATGCTTACCTGCTGGCCATGTGTAGATTCAATCAGATACTCAATCGGCTCTTCCATACTTTCGTACGAGACAACCGGGATAATAGGGCCGAATTGCTCTTCGCGGTACAGCTTCATTTTATTGTTAACAGGATAAACAATTGCGGGATAAAAGAATGATTCTACGGCAGTTCCGCCGTTTTCATTTATCACAGACGCGCCGTTTTGTTTTGCATCTTCAATGCAATCATGGAGGTAAGCTGGTTTATTGGGCTCGGGCAATGGTGTTAGTGAAACGCCTTTTTCCCATGGCATTCCAAATTTCAGCTTTGAAACTTCCTCTGTCAGTTGCTGCAAAAACTGGTCAGCAACGGAGGTATGAACAAAAATTATTTTTAACGCTGTACAACGCTGACCGTTGAATGATAAAGAACCAAGAACTGTTTCCTGTACAGCCAGTTTTATATCTGCATGTGCAGTCACGATTGCGGCATTTTTTGCATCTAAACCTAAAATAGCCCGAAGCCTGTTTACTTTAGGATGCAGCTTTTTAAGCTCATTAGCAACTTTGCTGGAGCCGATAAGCGTAAGCACATCAATCTTGCCTGACTTCATCAGGTCAGGAATAATGACATTTCCACGTCCGTAAATAGTATTTACAACGCCTTTTGGAAAACTGTCTCTGAACGCCTGCAACAAAGGAAAATGTAATAAAGTACCATGTTTCGGAGGTTTAAACAACAAAGTATTGCCCATAATAATAGCGGGAATAAGTGTCGTAAATGTTTCGTTGAGCGGATAATTGAATGGTCCCATGCACAAGACCACGCCTAACGGAGAACGCCGTATCTGGGCAATAATGCCTTGCTCAATATCAAAACGTGAAGAGTCTCTGTCAATATCTTTAAGGGCATCAATTGTAGCATAAATATATTCAACCGTACGGTCAAACTCTTTTATTGAATCTGCGTATGATTTACCAATTTCCCACATCAGGAGTCTGACGACAATGTCTTTTTGTTCCATCATCTTTTTGGTAAAGTTTTCCACGCACTCAATCCGGTCAGAAACGCTCATAGTCGGCCACTCGCCTCTTCCGTTGTTATATGCTGCAACGGCGGCCTCCAAAGCTTGCATTGCTTCTTTTTGCATGCACACAGGATAAGTACCTATCAGCTTTCTTTTAAATCCTTCATTTGTACGAATACACACAGGTGAATACACTTCCTGTACCGTGCCATCCCATTGCACCATTTCTCCGTTCAGTAAAAATGTTTTCTGGTTTATTTCAGAAGGAAGTTTATATTCTGCAGGAATCTCTTCTTCAGTTACGAAGATTTTTTCGATTTGTTCAGAAAAGTTCATCAGCAGGAGTAGGTTTATTGAATTAAAGTAAATAATTGTTTAAATGATCGCTTTGCAAGAAAAGTGAAGATAAGTTTAAAAAGCTTTTTCTTCCGCTTTTAGTCAGGGCAAACGCATCTAAATTTTACCCGAACAGGAGTTTTTCGAGGTAACTGTGTTCCCATCCTGCGGCAAGCCGTTTCTTTTTTATACTGAGCTTCTTTGATTTTTCATTTTGAAGCAGATTTAATGCTATCCTGCTTATGACTGAAAAATTTTGTGCGGCATTGCCTGCTTTCTTTTGGCTGGCATCTTCCCCAAAATTTACATCAAGCATCCAATGCAGCTTGTTTTCTATGCCCCAATGTTGTCTGGTAGCATTCAAAAATTCATTTGCCTTAAAGGTTGCACTGCTGATATAGTATCTGTATTCCTTTGATTGTTCACCACTTGATTTATCAGTTCGCTCTGCTGTTATTTTTATCAGTCTTTTCAGTCCTTCCCATTCCTTGTTGCATACCCAATAAATGTCATCAATAACATGACAGGTTCTTTTTTCTATACGACCATGATCTGTTTCTAATGTAGTGCTAATCTCTTGCTGCCCGCCAGGTGTGTGTTCAAAGGCTTCTTTGATGTCATCAAGTAAATGACCCTGATTGCCTTTGACAGCTAACAGATAATCTGCTTCTTTCTGAACTATCTTAGAGGCAATATCTGTCTGACAGCCCATCGCATCAATTGTAATTGTGCAGCCTTTAATGTCGAGCAGATTAAGCAGTTCGGGAATAGCAGTAATCTCATTGCTTTTATCATCTGTTTTTACCTGTCCCAGTACCATATTATTAGCATTGCACCACGCACTTACCATATGTACTATTGCCTTTTTTCCCTGTGTTCCGCTACCACACAATCGCTTGCCATCAATACTTATTATACGCCCTTCGGTTATGTTTGCAACTTGCTGTATCCAATTTAAAAAGCATTGCTGCAAAACCTGTGGATTGAGGGCTGCAAAAAAACGGTTGAAGGTATCATGAGATGGTATACCATTAGGCAACTCAAGAAATGTGCTTAACCATTCTTTCTTGAGCTTGCCAAACAACTCTATCTCATTCCAGTCTTCACAGCCGCATATAACAGCGGCAATTGTAATGCTGATGATGTCTATAAACTTATGAAGCTTTGTTCGCTCTACCCGGGGATCTTCCATAGCTTCAAAAAAACGAATTAATCCTGTCATATTTGTTTTTGACAGCGATTTCGTTCATCTCTATCTTTTATTATCTACTTTGTCCTTTAAGTGAATAAAAAAAATTATTATCAGTTCATTTCCACATCATCTGACACAAATTAGATGCGTTTGCCCTG